>ERZ779898.6-NODE-6-length-117153-cov-5.696348_pt1 | contig 117153 bp, 106 predicted proteins | sample MGYA00511902_ERZ779898 | MGnify/ENA primary metagenome ERZ779898 (study PRJEB29588, sample SAMEA2144588) | human gut metagenome | biome: human gut; feature: human-associated habitat; material: faeces | place: Denmark | collected 2008/2010 ...
GATTTCAGGTCACCGCCGCTTGGAAGCCTGCCGCAAGCTCGGGCTTGAAAATATCCCCGTGATTGTCAGAGAAATGACGGATGATGAAGCGGTAATCGCTATGGTTGACGCTAACCTACAGCGTGAGCATATCCTGCCGAGCGAAAAAGCGTTCGCTTATAAGATGAAGCTGGAAGCGATAAGTCATCAGGGTAAAGCCTGTGGACAACTCGTCCACAAGTCAAGAGATACTGTTTCCGAAACCGACAGCGGAAGGCAGGTGCAGCGATACATCCGTTTGACTAAACTCATACCGCAGCTTTTGAAAATGGTTGACGAGGAGCGTATTGCTTTCAGCGTCGGTGTAGAGCTGTCTTATCTCGATGAATATGAGCAGCAGGATTTGCTTGAAGCGATAGAGCTGGAGGACAAAACACCCTCGCTATCACAGGCTATCCAAATGAAAAAGCTTTCGCAATCGGGCAGACTTGACAGCGAAACAATCGGGAAGATTATCTCGGAGGACAAACCCAATCAGCGAGAGAAAATCAGCTTTCAATATGACGAGCTGAGTAAATATTTTCCGAAATGCAGTCCGCAGGAAGTTCAACGGCGAATGATGAAGCTGGCGCAAGCCGACTATCAGCGCCGTGTCCGAAACAGAAACAGGGAAGCGAGGTGAAAGCTATGGCTGAAAAGGTTTATGAAATGTTTACCGAATATAACGACGTGGTAACGGTCGAGGAGGTTATGGAGATGCTCCATCTCGGCAGAGTAACGGTTTACAATTTGCTGAAAACCGATAAAATCCACACACTGAGAGTCGGCAAAAAATATGTCATACCCAAGAAAAGCGTGATAGATTTTCTTGCCGCATAAGATTATTTGATTTGCACATTTGTTAAATGAGAGCCCGTTGTGTTATCCTTTATACACAGCGGGCTTTTCTTCCAAACGAAAGGTGCGAAAAAATGAATATAGAAATGTTTACCGAATACGATGATGTTGTATCTGTAGCAGATGTCGCTAATATGCTTCACATCAGCAAGGTGACTGTCTACGATTTATTGAAATCAGGCAGGATTTTTACGCTGAGGGTTGGCAAGCGGTACATCATTCCGAAGAAAAGCATAATTGATTTTCTGACGGTCAATCCAAGCGGAAAGCGAGGTGAGAGCGTTGGATAAATCAAAAGAGATATTTTCGGAGTACAGCGACATAGTAACCGTTGATGAGGTTATGAAAATGCTGCGCTTAGGCAAGAATACGGTATATAAGCTCTTGAAGGACGACGAGATAATGAATGTCAAGGTCGGAGCAAGATATGTTATTCCGAAACAGAGCGTCATCGAATTTGTATCAACCACAAATCGCAAATCTTAAGAAAGGAAGGCTTACATTGGAAGGAAGCTTAATAATAAAAGGCAATTACTACTATGCCAAATTTCGGGTGAACGGCAAACAGAAAATGATTGCCACGAAGATACCCGTTAAGGGTAACAACAAACGCCGTGCAATTGAGAAGATGAAAGAAATCATTGAGAGCTACAAGGATATCAACCTTGAATGCGACGATGTTCTCTTTACCGACTTTCTCGACAAATGGCTGAAAGGTATCAAGGGAATCATAAAGCCATCTACGTGGGAAACCTACGACAAAACCGTCAGCGGCAAGATTAAGCCGTATTTCGAGCAGAAGAATTACAAATTTAAAGATATGAAGCCAGAAACCTTCACCGAGTATTTTGTGTTCCTCGCTCAACAGGGCAAATCCAACGGCAAAGGCGGTCTAAGCTACAAGACGGTAAAGAATATCCGAGGTGTCCTCTCGTCAGCGTATGAATACGCTCTTGAGAATCGCTACGTTAATGAGAATCCGGTATTAAGGAGCCGTATGCCGTCATTTCCGCACAGCATCAAGAAGGACGTACCCGAGTACAACGCACAGCAAGTCAGGAAGCTCCTGCTTTACGCAAAGGAACACGAGAGCCATATCTACATATTCCTGCTTCTTGCCCTCTATACAGGGCTGAGAAAGGGCGAATTGCTCGCCTTAACATGGGAGGATATAGATTATGATAAAAAGCTCCTGAACGTCAACAAGAGCAGAACAGGCAGCCGCAAGAACGTGACAATGCAAATCACCACGCCCAAGACGAAGAGCAGTAACCGCAAAATCCCGATAAACGATTTTGTGATTGGAGAGCTGAAAGCCGAAAAGCAACGGCAAGAAGAATACTCCAAACTGCTTGGCAACGGCTACGACAAAAGCCACGACTTCATTGTGCGCACCGTTCTCGGAAAGCCGTATGTCAATCTCAGCGCAATCAACCGTGTGGTAAACCGTCTGACAGAGAACGCCGGCTTGCCGCATTGTACGATTCACGGCTTTCGCCATTCTGTGGCGAGTATTCTCGACGACAACGGCGTACCGATTCAGGACATTTCCGTTTTGCTCGGACACGAAAGCGTAAACACCACCGAGAGAATTTATATCAACCGTCGAAAGACCGCAAAGGAGACGACGATAAACGCTCTCGACAGCGCTATAAATTTGAACATCGCATAAAGGTGGTATAATTTTTGGTAGAATTAAAAGAAGAAAGGCTTCGGAAATCGCTTTCCGAAGCCAAAAATTGATGGCAGGGGCAGAAGGACTTGAACCCTCGGCACGCGGTTTTGGAGGGACTGTTGAAGTCTCCAAAAAGTTGATTGCAATGCCATTTTTAAGTCGTTTTTGCACTCTTGCCAGAACACTAAAATCATTTTGATGCTTTATTGATGCTATTGGAAAATTACCACTTGAATAATTGATTATGGATACATGACGTATAACATAATGGGGATTCCGTGAAAAGCAAGTTATTGCTCAAAATTTGCTATGCAGTAAACAAAGAGTACATAGTTAAATTTCTTCGGTTTTTTATCCTCAATATACTCATGCGGTGTTGGCTTGTAATCTCCGGTATAATTCTTTTGTATTGATATTTACATTAACAGACTCTTCAATAGGCTCAATATATTATATAGATTCGAGCAGTATTTTTCAAGATACTAAAATCCCAAATATTTACCGGTCGCAACTTGCTATTGCAATTTGCGGAAATATTTTATATACAATCTATATCATTTTTGAAATAAAAAATCAATATTTGGGGCACAAGGTGTAATTTTATGTCACAAAATGCAACATATTAAAAAGTTCCATGTGAAAACAGCGACAAAAATAAATTTTTGTTTATTTTTCTGCACATTAGTGATATAATATAAAATATAATATACATATTTAGGCTTGCATTATATGAGGAGGGAAAAATGAAAATAGCCATTTGTGATGACAACGAAGATTTATTAAAGAATATGCACTTTATACTTCAGAATATATTTAAACAATACACATCATATTTTGAAATATTCAGCTTCAGTTCGGGTAATTTGTTATTAAAATCTCATAAGGAGAGTAATTTTGATGTGATTTTTTTAGATATCGATATGCCGGAAATAAATGGATTTGATGTCGCCAAAAACATACGAATGGGATATTCGGGATGTCGTATAATATTTATCACATCGCATTCTGAATTGGTCTACGACAGCTTTGATTTTCAACCCTTTGATTTTATCAGAAAAGATCAACCAGAAACTTTAGATAAAAGTTTTGCGAATGTTGTAAGAAAATTAATGCGTCATATGAAACAAAATGAAATTATGATTTTAGAGGATGAATTTTCTAAAAAATACCCTATCCCTATTAGAAATATTATATATTTGGAAAGTAATAAACACTATATTAATTATTATGTATTAAATGAAAATAAGTCTTTTAAAGATAGATGTACTATTAAAGAATGTGAAAATAGATTTGAAATATATGACTTTATACGAATACATAAAAGTTATATTATCAATCCGGTATATATTGATTTTATAGACAACCGCAAAGATGAAATTATATTAAAACACATAAACCTGAAATTACCAATGAGCAGGAATTATAAGAAAATAGTTAATGAAAAATATACTTTGTATTTGAGGAATACAATATGATCGATACTCTGTGGCAGTTACTTGAAGTCGTAGTAAATTTTTATCAAGGAATTATTATCTCTGATTATGTATATTCAATCCTTGGTGACAGAAAAAAACGCTCCTTCTTCAAAAGCGGCGGGATTGTGTGCTCTTTTATATTGACAATCACAATAAGCATAATTAACTATTTCATTAATTTTGAAGGAGTATATCTGTGCGTATATATAGGAATAGTATTTGTATACTCACTTATTTGTCTGGATGGAAAAATACTAAAAAAATTCTTCGTTTCGTCTTTTTCCGTAATATTTATTAGTATTATTACATCTTTAGTTGCTAATTTTTTTGCACTTTTATTTAATAAGTCGGTTAATAATATTTTTTTACATCAAAGCTTGGAACGTTTTATTAGCATTGTCGTATGTCAGTTAATCATTTTATATGTATATAAGCTTACATTAGGAATTTTCAAAAAAGAAAACAAGAATGATTTAAGCAGCAGAGAGTGGATACTCATATTGTCGGTTCTTTTTATAAGCGTAGTAATAGCAGGATTTCTCACTTTAACATCTACACAAAATGTTCCGAGTAACACAAGGCTTGTAATAGTGATTTGTATAGCAGGGATCGTACTTATTAATATTGTTACAGTATACCTTGTTATTGATTTAAGTAAAAAGAACTCTGTTATAAAAGAAAATGAAATGCTTCGTATGCAGCAAGTATATCAATCAAATTATATTGAAAATGCAAAAGCTCAATATGAAATCATCAGAAAAATGCGGCATGATATAAAAAATAATTATATTGTTATCGGTTCGCTGATTAAGAGCGGAAATATTGACAAGGCAACAAAATATATAAATGATAATATACATAACTTTACTTTGTTTGCAAACGTTATTAATACAAATAATGATGTTGTAAATGCCGTTATTAACTATAAATCGGCAATCGCACAGGAACTTGAAATAGAGGTTTCAATAATCACTGTATTGGATTTTGATGGCATAAGCGATATAGATTTATGCAGTCTTATCAGCAATTTATTTGATAATGCCATTGAAGCTTGTAAAAAAATGAACAGCAACAAACATATAGATTTCTCAATCAAAAAAGATGAATCAGTTTATTATTTTAGTATGAAAAACACGATTGGACATTCCGTGTTAGAAGGGAATCCTGAACTAAATACAACGAAGAAAGACAAAATTATCCACGGCTTCGGTACAAAGATAATAAATGATATTGCTAAAAAATATAATGGAGCATTCGATTATTATGAAGAAAACGGTTACTTTATCTGTCGCATTATATTGAAAAACAAATAAGTTATTTACAAATAGTCTGTTTGACTAAAATTTTCAGAGCATATTTGACTTCCGTTTCTGTTTTACCGCCAATTCCAATTTAACGGACTTTTTCAAGTATGCTCTGCTTTTATTTTCAGGCTCTATTTATTTCTTCAATATTTATATAGAGCTCTAATTCCATACTTACTCTTTTATACTAATATCCCACAGGAAAGCGGAAAAATTTTGCTTTTCTGTGGGATATTAATATTACATCTTTTGCCTAAATATAACATGTTATGCCAAATAAGTAGACACAAAACTTTTTGTATTGTATAGTTAAATAAATTAATGATGGATGTGAATTTTTTGTTAGAAATAACTGCAAAGAAAATTGCGGAATATTTAGTCAAATGCGGAGAAATATCAAACAATGACTATGAAGTTGAGTATTATCGTTATGGTATAGAGGTTGCATTATCATCATTACTTAACTTAGCAATAATTATAATAATAGGCATTATTTCTATGCACATAATTGAGAGCCTTATATTTCTTATTGTATTTATCTTTGTAAGGCAAGTCACCGGCGGATATCACGCCGATACATATTTTAAATGCAATTTATATTTATGCCTTAGTTTTGTTTTGCTATTAATTTCATATGATTTTTTTAGTAATAATAATAATGTTTACTTGGTTACTGCTATAAACATTGTTTCGCTTTTAATAATCTCAATTTTCAGCCCGGTAGAAAACAAAAACAAGCCAATTGCAAAAGCAAACAGAAAAGGTTTAAAAATAAAATCTATTGTATTTTCTATTATTATAAGTATTATTTCAATTATTTTACATTGCAAATCAATAAAGTATGGTTCAATATTACCTTTGATATTGTTGTTGATTTCAATGTTAATAATAGTGGCAAAACTCAAAGAAAGGAGGGAACGGATATATGAGCAAACCAAAAAATAATAAATTGATTCCTGCAAAAATCATAAAAAAAGTAACAGGTAAAATTGCTGCATTATCGTGTGGTGCTGCATCAATATGGGGGTTAAAGCAACCAAAAGAACCGCGCAAATAGCAAAGCACTAAAATTTGTACGTTAAATGGATGTGTTTCCGATGTTTATTTAAATTTTGTGAAATTATAGAATAAAGTTACATTAATTGAGTGTATTTTATGTTCAAGGAGATTTAAAAATATGAAAAGCAAAAAAATATATAGGTTTATTATCTGTAATTCTTTGTCTGGTAATGGCTTCAATAAGTAATGCTTCAGCCGTGGAATTAACTTTGGGACACAGCGGAAAAAATGTCACATATAATTCAACACTTCACTTCATGATAGACGGTACTAATTACGAAAGCACACAATCAAAATACTCGTATGCGGCTTATTATTATAAACCCGGCACTACTTACTATATATGTAAGGTCAACATATAGTATCTTAAACTCTTTTGACAAAGATGACTTGAACAAAATGAGGATTCTCAGTGCATTTTGTCGTGATAACGCTATCGTATGAATATCTGATAAAATTGTTGGGCTTCAACTGTCTGTATGGAAGGCAGACAATTAGCGAAAAATTAAATCAAAAGCCGACAAATAGCGATAATATGATGTTATAGTCGGCTTTTACATCTGAAAGGAGATGTTTTTGTGAAAGTTAAAAAATTATTATCGTTTGTTCTTGTTGCAGCTATGATGCTGTCTGTTTTTGTACTTCCAGCAACGGCAGTAAGTGAAAACGAAATTGTTGTTCATTACTACAATGAAAACAACTGGGAAAGTCCGTATATCTACTACTACAATGATGGAAACACACCTGTGAGCTGGCCGGGTACAGCTATGAACAATGATGGCGATAACTGGTACAGTTACACAATAAGCGGTTATTCGTCAGCAAAGGTTATTTTCAGCAATAACGGTGCTGACCAGTATCCTGCACAAAATCAGGAAGGCTTGACTGTTTCCGGAGAAAAATGGTACAAGTCGGGTAGTTTTTATGACCAAAATCCTGATTTATCAAAAGTATCTGTTCACTATTATAACTCAAATCAGTGGGGCAGTCCATATATTTATTATTATACGGATTCGGAAACACCTATAACATGGCCGGGAACTGCTATGACATCAGACGGAAACGGCTGGTATTCGTATGATATTTACGGATTTGATGAAGTTAAGGTAATATTCAGCGATAATGGTGCAAATCAGATACCGCAACAAAATGAAACAGGCTACACTGTAACGGGTGAAAAATGGTTCATCAACGGCACTCTGTATGATGCTGAACCGGACGGCATTACAGTTCATTTTTATGACTATAATAACTGGGGCAATGTAAACATCTATTATTACAACGGAAATCTTGAAGGAACAAGCTGGACAGGTGTACCTATGTATGCAGACGGTGACGGCTGGTATACATACAAGATTTACGGTTATGATGAAGCAAGAGTTCTGTTCAACAACGGCAGAGGAACACAAATTCCCGATGTTATGGTAGAAGGCTTTCCTGTATCAGATGAAATGTGGTACAGAAACGGTACATGGACAACAGAAAGACCTGACGAAATAACAGTATATTTCTATAAGCCTGACGGTTGGTCTGCTCCAAATATCTATTACTATCTTAATGACAGCGACACGGGACCTGCTTGGCCGGGTTCAGCTATGACAGAGGTTTCTGACGGCTGGTATGCTTATACAATTACAAAATATGCGTCTGCAAAGGTTATGTTTAACGATGGTACAAATCAGATTCCAGCACAAAATCAACCGGGACTTGACGCAACCGGAATAATGTGGTATAAAAATGGTCATTGGTATGATGAAAATGATAATTTGGATGATGATATTATTGATTTTGGTGATATAGAAACTCTTCTCTCTGATGGAATAATTGATGTCATTTTTGATGATAATGGTGCGATTTGCGTTATTAATGGAAAATTCACTGATAGAAAAGTGAATTCTGCTGAGTCTGCTGCCGAAGTTCTAAACGCTGCCTCTTCATTATTTGGAGATGGTTTTAATGCAGATGCGGAAAATATTACAGTACAAACAATAAATACTGGAAGTAACAATCAAGAAAGTTTTTATCGTTATACTCCTATGATTGATGGTATTCCTGCATTGGGAAGTCAAATAATAATTTCTACAGATAGTTCAGATAATGTTAGTGGTCTCTTTAGTTCATATGTTGATACAATAAATAATGTTAATTATAATGTAGATATTTCTGCTTCAGATGCTGAGAACATTGCTATTAATCAACTGTTGTCAGAAGATTATATTAGCCAGTACCTATCTTCATTTACTACCGATGAAATAAGCATGGAAAATGTGGTTGAAGCATTTAAAAATGTTATTTCTGTCAAAAGCGATTTGTTAATATATGCTGTGGATAAATACGAAATGCCGGCACTTATGTACTCTATAAATGTTTCCTGTTGTCTAACCAGTGATTCAAATGATTCTGGAAATAGTATGGAACTGATTTTCAATTTAACATATTATATATACGCCAACGGAGGAAACCTGGGTAGTATATATAAAATCACAAAAAATAATGAAAGTATAGGGGCTGTATCCTTAAGTGCTGAAGATTTACTTGGAAACACAAGATATTTTGAAGCTCAAGAAGTAGATAATGAATATCAATTGATAGATACCTCAAGAAATATCGAAACATATAAAACAACAACCAGCGGAATTTTATTTTGGAAAACATATAATTTACCTGGAGAAATTGCTTCATCATTTTCTTTGCCGTTTTTTCCACATCGAGTAGATAAAGCAGCAGTTTCTGCTCACGCTAATATGTCGGAAGTATATGATTTTTATAAGAATGTTTTAGGAAGAAATTCATTTAATGATTCTAGTGCAAAAATTATTGTTAGTTACGATTATGGTAAAAATTATAATAACGCTTACTGGGATTCTCAAAAACAACAAATGGTTTTCGGCAGCGCAGGTAATTTCACTGCAGCACTCGATGTAGCTGGACATGAATTTACACATGCTGTTATTGGCTATATAGTTGGCGATGGTGTTAATTCTACATTAACATATTGGGGGGAATCTGGTGCGTTGAATGAATCATATGCAGATATTCTTGGTAGTTTGATTGAAGGAAAAAACGATGATGGTTTGTGGCTACTAGCAGAGGATTCAGATAGTACAATTAGAAGCATGGCAGAGCCTTCTCTATATGGGCAACCTGAGCACTATGATAATTATGAAATTGATGGAGATGTTCATTATAATAGTGGTATATTTAATTTTGCTGCCTATAAGATGATGACAGATAGTAGAACAAGTTCTATATCAAAAGAAACTTGGTCAAAAGTATTCTATGAGTCTTTATATCGTCTTACAACAACTGCTACATTTCTTGATGCAAGAGGTGCTGTTATATGTGCAGCTGAACAATGTAGGTTTGATCATGAACAACAGCAAGCAATTAAAGATGCTTTTGATGATGTGGGTATTACCGAACCAGATTCTATTAGGATTGAACTTACATGGGGAAAAACACCTTCAGACTTAGATTCACATCTTGTTGGTCCTTTTTCAAATGGAAGTGGCAGATTTCATATATATTATGCTAATAAATATTGCTTCAGATTAGGGACAGATAATAGCAGTCTCTATGCTGCTGAACTTGACTATGATGACACAACATCATATGGTCCGGAGGTTACAACTATTCACACTTTAACACCAGGATCTTACTATTTTTACGTCCATGATTATTCTAATAGAAATTCAAGTGCTTCTACCGCTATGGCAAATTCCGGAGCAACTGTAAAAGTTTATAAAGGTTCAAGTAATAGTCCAATTAGTTCTTTTGTTATTGATCCAAATAGTTCCAGTACATATTGGAATGTATTTAAACTGACGATAAATCCAGACGGAAATTTTAATATTGAAACTATTAACTCTTATGGAAATTCCGCTGAATATGAGTAAACTATAGTTAGGAGCTTATTATGATTATCAAAAATTCTAAAAGCAAAAAAGCAATGTTACTTCTGCTTGTAATTGTTTTAGTTGCTACAATAATAATATTTATTTTATTTGCAAAATATTATAATGATACTCAGGTACCTGAATTAATTGATTCACCAACTGAAATTTCAGTAGGATCAGTTGAAGATATTGAAAATCTGACAATAGATGATGTTAATGATATTGGTGGTTATATTACAACTTACCAATCGAAAACGGAAATACCAAAGGAAATTAAAGGAAGATTTACATCACAGAAAATCCTCGATCAAGAAGACGCAGCAACCGCATTGCTAAGCTTAAGAAATTTGTTTGGTATAACCGAATACAGCTTTTATTGTGAAGATATTAATGAAGGAGATGAAATTAGTATATTATTGCATCAACTTCATAATGGAATACCTGTAGACGGAGGATATTTTCGCATAGTTACTTCAAAAAATGGGCAAGCAGTTTCAGTAAAAGGAACATTTATCGAGGTAAGCGATGTTGAAACAAATCCGAAGATATCGTATGAAGACGGCAAAAAATCAATAGATTTGGAATCCAACACACATATAAAATCTGCACAATTGGTAATTTGTGCTATGAACGATATAACTCCTGTTTTATGCTGGAAATATGAAACTAAAGCTCAAGATCCTATTGACAGTAAACTTATTTATGTTAATGCTATTAATGGTAATATAGAAATGGAAATTCCGACTGCAATCAGCTGAAAAATTAAGACAATACCCCACAATTATAATGTGCGAATTGTGAATTCAGATTTTCCAAAAATTGTTATCAAGACTCTTTATGAAGTTACCTAAAGTCCAATATTGCTGATATATTTTCAGATAAAGAAAACTTCAAATGTGAATGGTATGAAGATTGTGTAACAATAACATTCATTAATAATCAAGGAGAAATAGGATCATCATTCAGATTATACTGGACGGAAATTGCAATAGGAAGATGCAATTTTTTATCCGGAAAATTTATGGTAATTCATCACAATGGAATAAGGTTAACGAACCAATATATAATGATTATTTTTCTGGATTAGGTATATGTGTTGATGGATTATACGGTAACAGAATAGAAGTTACATCATATGAATTTGATGGTGTGAACTATAAACATACCTTACATTTTACAATGTATGATATATTTGGTCTGGATAGCAGTGATATTACAGACAATTATATAAGCTTTGCCCCCCTTTGGCATACTTGCTGGTTTTAGAGCATGGTACATTTTGCAGCATTATGATGAATATGCTGGGAAATATCAGCCTTTTATTTCATATATGGAGTTTGATAAAACATTCGAAGGAACAATTATATGAAAAAAAAGAGCGCATATTATATCTATAGAAGGAACAATTATATGAAAAAAAGAGCGCATATTATATCTATAGTGTGTATTTTTGTTTTATGCATATTGTTGATAGTTTGGTATATTTCCACCTGTGTGGGACCGATTATTTCGTATGATCCTGATAAATTGCTGAACTATGAGGATGAATATACTCAAATCGCTGAGTTATGTTATCAAGATTACTTACAACTGAGTGAGAACGATAATATAGAATATTCAGTATACCTATTTAATCTGGATAAAAAGAGACTTACATCTTACAATCCTGAAAAACATACCATTTCACTTACTGATGAGAAATATCAAGCCTTAAAAACAATATATGATAATTACCGCCTGGATAAACATGACTTGGATTTTATTGGAGGATGTGATAATTTTGTATCGTTTGGTATAGCCAATGGCAGAGCCTCATTCATCTATTCTGTCAACAATGAGAAGCCAAACTTTGTAAACCGTCCCGATGATGATTATAAAAGTATTTGGGTAGAAAAAATTACCGATCATTGGTACTATGCATGTGTACAAAAATACGAATAACTTTCTGTTAGATGTTATGCCAAAAAGTGGAATCTTAATTTGTGCTTGCTTTTGAACAGGCATAATGAAAAAATTAAACCATTTTGAACCCATGAATAAAAGAATTTAGCAAAAAAGTGATAAAATCTTTTTAGAAATTATTGACAAAATATGATTAAATTTGTATAATACGGAAATTGCAATAGGAAGATGCAATTTTTTATCCGGAAAATGTATGGCAATTCATCACAATAGAATAAAGAAAACTAAACAGCATAAATCAAATCGAGTTGTTGTTCAAAAAGTTGTTCAGGTGTCTGATAGTTCAGGATTTTTCTTGGTAAGTTGTTGATAATATCCGAAAAGAACAAGATGTCATCAGCTGAGTAATCGGAAATCGCTTTGCCTTTTGGAATAAATCTGCGGAGCATTTTATTGTGACACTCGTTTGTTCCTTTTTCCCAGGAAGAATATGGGTAAGTAAAATAGATCTGCAAGCCTTTTCCTTCAAGCTCGGCAATCTGAGCGAATTCAGAGCCGTTATCACCTTTAATCGTTTTGAAGATCAAAGCCGCTTTATCAGCAAACGATTGAACGAGCTTGTTCAAAGCCTCTGTTACAGCCTCTGATGTATGTGCTTTGATCTTAAACCATAAGGACACTCTTGTTTGTCTTTCAACGATTGTAAGAACGGAAGGCTCGCTTTCGTCCTTTGTTCCAACAACGGTATCTATTTCCCAATGCCCGAACTCATTGCGTTTTTCAATCTCTTTTGGGCGTTCTTCTATGCTGTTGCCAAACACACGCTTATTTTTTCGGACGATTGTTGATTTCTTCTTTCTGCCAGTTTTCTCAGGTAAATCAATGTTTTTGATAGGAAGAAGTCCGAGGTCAACATAGTTGTACAGTGTTTTTGTACAGACAATTTCCTTTCATGTGAATAAGCCTGACGACAGAGCATAGCCGACACAAGCGTCTAATGACCAACAGGCATTTCTTACTTTATCAACAACGAATTCAAGAAAGCTCGCCTTTTCAAAACATTGATAATTCGGAGTCGAGTTCTTGCGGTTTTCAAGATATTGCTTCTTGCCTTCAACAGCTTTATAACGCTTTACTTTTCCATTTGCCGTCAAATAAGCTGAATGATGAAGAAAAAGAGTTGATTTGCAAAAATGGATTAATACATTTTACAACAGAAGAAAATGCTACAAAAATAATGGAAAATGGTTTTGAAGGTAAAATTTCCAAATGTCCTTTATGGAAAGCAAAATGGGCAAAATGACATGGTTTTATATTCACAACTCTAATACAGACAACAATAATTTCATACATGTACGTTCAAAGGGCAAAGCACGACATACATATAATACTGGAGTTATCGTACATTGTTTTAATGAAGATGACTTTAGCAAAATGAGAATCCGCAGAGGATTTGGTCGTGATAACGCTATCATATACATATCTAATAAAATTGTCGGACATGAAATGTCTGTATGGCATGCAGAAAATTAAATCAAAAGCCGACAAATAGCAATGATATTATGTTATAGTCGGCTTTTACATCTGAAAGGAGATGTTTTTGTGAAAGTTAAAAAATTATTATCGTTTGTTCTTGTTGCAGCTATGATGCTGTCTGTTTTTGTACTTCCAGCAACGGCAGTAAGTGAAAACGAAATTGTTGTTCATTACTACAATGAAAACAACTGGGAAAGTCCGTATATCTACTACTACAATGATGGAAACACACCTGTGAGCTGGCCGGGTACAGCTATGAACAATGATGGCGATAACTGGTACAGTTACACAATAAGCGGTTATTCGTCAGCAAAGGTTATTTTCAGCAATAACGGTGCTGACCAGTATCCTGCACAAAATCAGGAAGGCTTGACTGTTTCCGGAGAAAAATGGTACAAGTCGGGTAGTTTTTATGACCAAAATCCTGATTTATCAAAAGTATCTGTTCACTATTATAACTCAAATCAGTGGGGCAGTCCATATATTTATTATTATACGGATTCGGAAACACCTATAACATGGCCGGGAACTGCTATGACATCAGACGGAAACGGCTGGTATTCGTATGATATTTACGGATTTGATGAAGTTAAGGTAATATTCAGCGATAATGGTGCAAATCAGATACCGCAACAAAATGAAACAGGCTACACTGTAACGGGTGAAAAATGGTTCATCAACGGCACTCTGTATGATGCTGAACCGGACGGCATTACAGTTCATTTTTATGACTATAATAACTGGGGCAATGTAAACATCTATTATTACAACGGAAATCTTGAAGGAACAAGCTGGACAGGTGTACCTATGTATGCAGACGGTGACGGCTGGTATACATACAAGATTTACGGTTATGATGAAGCAAGAGTTCTGTTCAACAACGGCAGAGGAACACAAATTCCCGATGTTATGGTAGAAGGCTTTCCTGTATCAGATGAAATGTGGTACAGAAACGGTACATGGACAACAGAAAGACCTGACGAAATAACAGTATATTTCTATAAGCCTGACGGTTGGTCTGCTCCAAATATCTATTACTATCTTAATGACAGCGACACGGGACCTGCTTGGCCGGGTTCAGCTATGACAGAGGTTTCTGACGGCTGGTATGCTTATACAATTACAAAATATGCGTCTGCAAAGGTTATGTTTAACGATGGTACAAATCAGATTCCAGCACAAAATCAACCGGGACTTGACGCAACCGGAATAATGTGGTATAAAAACGGCGTATGGTGCAATTCCGAAAGCGACACAGACAGTGATGAACTTTTGGATTATATGGAGCTTGTACTTGGTACAAATATAAATAATGTTGATACCGATGGTGACGGACTGCCTGACGGTTATGAAGTAATGACACTTGGCACGGACCCGTTAAAGGCTGACAGTGACGATAACGGAACAACTGACGGACAAGAAGACGCTGACAGTGACACTCTTAACAATCTGAGAGAATATCAACTCGGTACTGACCCGAACAAAGCAGATACTGACAATGATGGACTTTCTGACAGCGAAGAAGTAAATACATACAACACAAATCCGTTGGAAAAAGATACAGACGGAGATACTCTTTCGGACGGTGACGATGTAGCACTCGGTTTTAGTCCGTTATTGCAAGACACAGACGGAAACGGTGTACTTGACTGTGATGAAAAAGTTGAACAGACAATATCACAGTCAATAGAAGAATCTGAGAAACCTGAAGTTACAGATGTAACGGTAAGCTTTAGCGGAACAGGCAACATCAACAATACAACTACTATTGAAAGTATCTATAATGTGGATATGCTTTCAAGTGAAGTAGTCGGTCTTGTTGGTGCTCCTGTAGAAATTACTTCAACATCGCAGTTTGACGAAGCAGTTATAACTTTTACATACGATGATACACAGCTTGGAGATGTTCCTGAAGAAAATCTTTCCATAATGTGGTATGACGAAGAAAACAACTGGTTCAAAATACTCGATCAAGAAAGCGTTGTAGATACTGAAAATAATACAGTTAGTGTAACTACAACACATTTTTCTAAATATATGCTTGTTAATAAAGAAGAATGGTTTGAAACTTGGATAGATTCTATTAATTATACCAGAGATGAAAACGTGGGATATAATTTTGCATTTGTTGTAGATACATCAGGAAGTATGTATGGTGATCGTCTTGCAAGAGCCAAAGAAGCATTAATTAACTTTGCTGATAGTCTTTACCCAAATGATATAAAATCTCTTATTTCGTTCAACAGTACAGCTAAAGTTGAAAGTTGGAGTAATGAGGATATAGATCAGTTCAAAGAAGCTGTTGCAAATCTTCAGGCAAATGGAGGAACATCAGTGTCAGCAGGTCTCGGTAAAGCACTTGTTTCATTTACAGCGATAGGTGGAACCCAAGAAAAGATAATAATACTTATATGTGATGGTGACGTTAATAATTGCGATGCATCGATAAACTATTGTATTGAAAATGATATAAAAATTTATACGGTTAATGTAGAAACCGCAGATAATAGTGCATTGAAAAGTATGGCAGAAAAAACCGGTGGTTTATATTATATGGCAACTAGTTCGCAAGATTTGGCTAGGATGATGCAACGTATAAATTTAGAAATTGATCAAACCGATAGTGATGAAGACGGATTGCCAGATATACTTGAAGAACAGGGAATGATTACAACTAATGGTCAAATATATCAATCAAATCCACAAAATCCTGATAGTGATAATGATGGTGTTCCTGACGGTGTAGAAATGGGTGTACCTGAGGGTGAAGATTATCGAGAAAATATAATTGAAGCAGAGTTTACTATTTTAGGAATCCGTTTATATTGTGTATTTTTCGATGCAGTCAGCAATCCACAAGAACAAGACAGTGATAATGATGGCGATAAAGATGATATTGATCCACACCCTGTTTCATATCAACTCAATGATCAGTTCATATATCAGTTGGATAAGTTGGAAAAATTGGCTTATGAATACAATGATGGCGAATGGGATATACTAATGAAATATTCAATAGATAAGGAATATTGGTTATCTTTTATGTTTATAAGACAATTTGCTGATGGAAGTGCAAATAAAAGTAACTACATAAATGGAAATTGGCCTGTTGTAGGTGGTGAGATAGATTGGGGATTTGTTAATTATGTTTATAATAATAATCCAAGTCTATATAATTATTTTAGTTCATTAGAATATATTTATGCAAACAAGGAAGGAGACATAGCTGATATAAGACACTTAGCTGCAACAGCTACAGTATATATTTACGAAACTGATTTATTGGATGCTAAATATTTTAGCTATCTACCATATGATGAATGGTACGATATACCCACGAATTTACAAATAGAATTCAAAAATGCAACAACTGTAGTTAAAACAGAAATGTTGGAATATCATTTCAATAATTTAGGAGGTTGGGCAGGAGATTTACAAACGTTAATGATTAATACTTATATTCAATTGGACGGTAGTGATAATTATGATGAATTTTATAATAAATTTTATCAATTAATTGGTGACAATGATTTTTCATTATCTATGAAGGATTTGTATGCTGATACAGATGCATATAATATCTACACTTTATTAGATGGAACCTCAAATTGTTTAGCTGATTCAACTAAAACATATTATAGTGATGGTTACAAAAAAAGATATAGTTCATTTACAAATAATTGGAACAGAGAAACAATATTAAACCTTGTTAAAACCTATACAAATACTAATTATCTTTTAGATATAGATATGTTAAGGTGGCCATTATTCAATGAATCAAATAAGGTTGATGGAACTGAATATTATAATTTTTCAGAAAATCAATCGAATGCATCTGCCGAGGCTTTTACTGACTTTTTGATGCATCAGTTGCAAAAGGAGAGATAATATTGAAGTTTAAAATTATCGTCATAATCGAAACGATTATTATTGTATTTTTATTTTTATTGTTGCCTTTATCTTGCAGTTATATCAGTGAACATACAACAATAAAAGATCCACAATGGTTCAGAGAAGTTTCTCCCGATGAACAACACACTATTGTAGCTAATTTTATCGGCAACAATACTTCGGAAAGAATCTGCGTTCAAATAATGATATTTAATGAAAATCATGAAACGTCAACTATGATGATTACTGTGGATAATGACGGTGATGTTCCGGATGAAAAAAACTACAGATTGGAATGGCATGATGAATATGTAAAAATAACGACCATCAATAATAAAAGGAGTGAAAAATCCTTTAGATTATATTGGGAGGATTTGAATTTCAGCAGTAGCACATATGATGAATCCAATAGGTTTTTATTCGACTGGTAATTTTTCATTTAATAAAGCCCATGAAAACCAACTGTGGTGATTATAGTAAATAATATAGTTTATCAGCCAGAACACCACCAAGATATATGGTGGTGTTTATGGCTGGTATGCTTATAATATTACCAAGTATGCGTCTGCAAAGGTTATGTTTAATGACGGTACAAATCAGATTCCTGCACAAAACCAGCCGGGTCTTGACGCAACCGGAATAATGTGGTATAAAAACGGTGTATGGTGCAATTCCGAAAGCGACACAGACAGTGATGAACTTTTGGATTATATGGAGCTTGTACTTGGTACAAATATAAATAATGTTGATACCGATGGTGACGGACTGCCTGACGGTTATGAAGTAATGACACTTGGCACGGACCCGTTAAAGGCTGACAGTGACGATAACGGAACAACTGACGGACAAGAAGACGCTGACAGTGACACTCTTAACAATCTGAGAGAATATCAACTCGGTACTGACCCGAACAAAGCAGAAAATCACTTCACTTCTCGATACGGTAAATCTCACCTCCTCCGCACACAAAAAGCTCGGCTCGTTTTCCGGAGGAATGAAACAGAGAGCCTTGATTGCGCAGGCACTCTTAAATGATCCCAAAATCTTAATTCTGGATGAACCAACGGCAGGACTTGACCCGAATGAGAGAATGAGAGAATAAGAATCCGCAACTTCATAAGCGAAATTGCGGAGGATAAAATCGTTCTGATTTCAACCCACGTTGTGTCGGATATCGAGTTTATAGCAAAGGAAATTATCCTGCTCAAAAGCGGAAAGGTTGTTTCTCACGATACCTGCAACAATCTCATAAAAGAGATTGAAAATAAGGTTTACGAAATCGAAATCGGCAAAGATGACTTGAAATATTTTCAGAAAAATTACAGAGTTTCAAATCTGTATCACAGCGACGATAAAATAATCGTCCGAACCGTAACCGACAATCCGCCCGAGAGCTATTCCCTCTCCCCTGTCAATCCGACGCTTGAGGATTTGTATCTTTATATTTTTGAACAGAGATTGTGATATTATACTAAACACTGATTAAAAAGTACATCTATTTGGCATATTTTCAATCAGTGCTTAGTATTAGATTTCATTTGACGACATTTATTTCAAACAAAACAATTAAGGAAGGTGTATAAGTTATGGAATATTACATTATGAAATTATATGAAAAGAGAAAAAAGGATGCAAATCTAAAACTTGGGTTTAACAGATTTTCAAAGAAGAATAAAAGAGTCGTAGCAATTTTATTTATTGTTATGTTTTTATCATTTATTTCGATCCTACTGATGAAGCTATTCCTTTAATTAACGGTAATAATGGCATCATCTATGATTGTAAAATAGAAATACATAATGATCGAGAGATATGTAATATATATTTAAAAGATAAGAAATACGGCATCTTATATTACGGTATTAGCAATAAATCTTGTTTTAGCATTAATCATAACATCACTAACATTAACCAATATAATATAATTCATTCAAATTATATTAGTCTTGTCCAAAACAAAGAACCGTTAGTCCATTACCTTCCCATTATAACAAAAATAAGCATAGCTTTAACTTCCGAAATGAGTAGTTTAAGCTACGCTTTTCTGTTTTCCTGTAACGAGAATAAGTGTCAAAAATTGATACGGTGTAATCAAAGATAAGAAAACCGTGTTGAATTCAAATTCTTATTCTGCTGAATTGAAAAACTGAAGTGAGCATAGATTCCTACTACTTAGTGTGTAGTTATTGCTATACTTATTTTGTACCAAACAAAGATAAGCTAAGAGAGCGCTGAAAAGTTTGTGTATCAAGTAGACTGAATTCTCTGGTCTGTATTTTAATGTTTCCTGTTCCTATTAGGGAAGCAACTATCCATCCAAGTGATAAAATCTTCCTCTGTTAGCTTTCCGTCCATACACTCATTTCTTTTGGTCATAGCCTCATACTTCCACTTGTTAAAATCCTTTTCAAGTATAGTATGAGCCTTAACTCTGGCGGAATATCTTTTGTAATATTTGTTATAAATCTTTATGGCGGCATTGTCCGCCGTTTTCTTTTTGTAGTTTTCAAGTGCCATAATATCCTGACAGTTCCGAATTTCACCCTCGGCAATTCTGTCACAGTAGTTTGTGTTGTAGTTGCCCTTCATAATAAAATACTTGCCGCAGCGTTTGCATTTTCTGAAACGAATATCCTGTTCAAGCATTTTTGTAAATTCAAGTTCAAGTGCTTTCCTGATGTTCCTGAATTTATAACTCGTATTAGGGGAAATAGGAAAACGGCAGAATACTTCCATTTCGGCATTACTTAAATTATATTTCTTTTGAAATTTCTTATGCTGTTCAGTTGGCTCATATTCATTCATAAATCTGCTGAGAAAATCCTCATGAGATAAATGAATCGGCAGGATTTTTCCATTTGGATTGCTTCTGCTGTAACTAAAATACTCCTCTCTTTGAATTGTCAGAGGTTGATTATGAATTATTTTATAAAGATAATACCTCTCAGCCGGCTTGATTTTCTCCATTACCTCCGGATAGAAGTCTTCGTCAAAGCAGAATTCTATTAGCTCCTTATACTCATTCTGTAATGTAATTAGATAGTTGTAATACCACTTCAAACCTTCAACGGGTAAGTTTTCTTTCAAAAACACAGGAGGACAAATTGCTGAGTATAAAGACGCATTTGCTATATTCTCAATGAAAAGCTTTCTGTCTGTATATTTGAAATACATTTCAACATTTTCCTGATTACAGTTGTATATTTTTTCAGGTTTTTCATTAAATTCAATGTGCCTTTTCTCTTCGCTGTTTTTAATGAATTTGTCAAAAGCAGAAACAAATCCGTAGCTTTCTTTAAATGGTGTTTTAAAGTCTGCATAGATAAAATCAAGAATTCCCTCACCTATTTGCAGGTCAATTACAGCACCGCTAAGCACATTATGAAGAGGCTCTTCTTTTTTAATTTCGTATTCATCTATAAGATCTTGAAAATACTTGTCACTATCAGCCCAGTCAATATTATATTTTGCAGAGAAATGTTTTCGCAAGGCTCTGTTTTTCTCTAAGCCTTCAACCCTACTCTGTTCATAATCAGCAATATCTTCATCAGACAAAATGTCAGGATGAACATTTCTAAGTGAGCGTTCGAGTTCTTCAAATTCATCAATAGCGTCCTTCATAGACAGATCTTCATTAACCCTATCAACTTTGATTGAAAACAATTTCGAGTCAGGATCGAATGATGCAAAGTTAATGAAGAAATCATAGTACACATAGCTGTTGCTTTGCCTTGCAATATTATATTTTTCGTAATCCGTATGTTTATATTCCGAGTAATCTTTCTTCATAATCTGCTCCCAAAATTAGAAAATGTAAATGTTTTAGATTTTCGATAATCAACATCACTCCAACTAAGATTATACAATTCTATTGTCTGACTGTCAATTTTCTGTTATTTTAAAAGCAGAGGTGATTAATTTGAAACAAAGCGTTTACAAAAGTTATGATGAACTTCCGTTGTTTTTGAATGCCGTATTAATTGCAAAGGTGCTTGGGATTGCAGATTCATCTGCCTATGAACTTATGCATAGCAAGGACTTTCCTGTTATCAAAATCGGTTCAAGAATGGTAGTGCCAAAAGAAAATTTCATCAGTTGGATTGAAAGTCAACTGGGAAAGTGAGGACGAATGAATAATAGATTTTTTCCTATGCCATATGATATCTTCTGTTTAGGTTTAAGAATGCCGGAGATTGCTCTGTACTCATATCTGATGAGTTGTGAAAATCGTAAGAACTATACTTGCTATCCCAGCTACAAAACTATTGCAAGAACCTTAAACACTTCTGTAAATACGGTGCAGAAATATGTTAAAGCGCTTGAAGAAAAAGAATTGATTTCAACTGAACACACCAAGATTTTTACTCAAAACGGGTTGAAGTTAAACGGTAATTTACTCTATACGATCAAGCCCATCCAAACAGCGGTTGATCACTTTAATCAAAGCCAATTGGATAAGGCAATGCTTGAAAGTCAGAAGAACATAATCCAAAGAAAATTTCAAAAAGCAAGTGGCAACTGCGATTTCACACCGAATTAAGGGGAAATTATTTTAAGCAGGTTAAAGTGGGGCGTCTCCCCACGGTGTCACATCAGACGGCAGAGCCGACTGTTATGGGGTTTTACAGTATGTCAAAAATTAGGATTTGAGGTGTCTATCAAAAATGAGCAAAAATAAAAAGAAATATGCCTATTGGATGAAGCCTTCAATGGTAGAAGAAATGACAGAAATGCTTGATACAGCAAACGCAACTTCAAAAAGTGATTTTGTCTGTCAGGCAGTTAATTTCTATATCGGTTATCTTCATCAACAAAAATGCATTGATTATCTATCACCAATACTCGCTCAGACTATTAAAAGTGAAATTGAAAGTGTTGAGAAAAATATATCCGAAATGCTGTTCAAGGTGGCTGTAGAACAAGCAAAACTAAGTAATGTTATATCAGCAACAAATCAGATTGATAAAGTTTCATTGTCGGCACTGAATAATCTCTGTGCAGAAGAAGTCGCAAGGAACAACGGTATCATAACTTTTGAAGATGCGTACAAATTCCAACGAGGTTAATCTATGCCGAAGATTATTTTTACAAGCCGATATATAAAAAATCCTGCATCATCAAATGCAGGTAAGCTGATAAAATATATGGGCACTCGTGAGGGTGTTGAAAAACTGCCAAACGGTATTGATAACTCCCCTGCAACTAAAAAGCAAAATGATTTAATATGTACTGCACTTAAAACCGTTCCTGAAGCTTGGGATTATCCCGAGATGAAGTCTTATCTTGAAAATAAAACTAAGGTTAATGCAACGGAGTTTCTCAACGAATTCCTTGAACGCAATGCTGACAGAATAGACGGTGTTAAAAAACTTGTGAACTATTATGCTAAAAGACCGGGTGTTGAGAAGTTAGGTAAACACGGATTGTTTTCTCAAACTGATGAGAAAATAAATCTTGATGAGGTAGCGGATGAAGTTTCAAGTCACAACGGAATTGTGTGGACTCATGTGATAAGTCTTAAAAGAGAAGATGCCGAAAGACTTGGCTACAATAACGCAAATGCTTGGAAAAGTTTAGTAAGGCGAAATATTCTTGAAATTGCAAAAGCTCATAAAATTGAGCCAAGCGACTTGCAATGGTACGGAGCATTTCATAATACAACACATCATCCCCACATACATCTGCTTGTTTATTCTAAATCAGGACAAGGCTATCTTACTAACAATGGCATTGAGAGTATGCGTAGTTCATTCGGTAATGACATATTCAGAAATGAGCAATACAAGTTGTTTGAAATGCAGACAGAAATCCGTGACGAGCTGAAAAACGAAGCAAAAAATGTAATTGATGATTTAATTTCAAATATTGATTCAGATGTTTATGTTTCCGATAAAATGGTTGAACTGTTCAGAAAACTTGATGAACAGCTCAGAAATTACAACGGCAGATTGATGTATGGCTATCTTCCTAAATCAATCAAAGAAACCGTCAACAATATTGTGGCGGAACTTGCAAAGGATAAAAATTTGTCAAAGCTCTATTCAAGGTGGAATGAAATCAACAGAGAAAAACTGTCGCTGTATTACGATAAAGAAAAACCTGATATACCACTTGAAAATAATAAGGAGTTCAGAAGCATCAAAAACTATATTTTGAAGTCTGTCAATTTATTATCTAACGCAACTCCGACAATGGAAATTGATAAATCAAGTGTTGAGCAATCTGTTTCAGGAATAGTCCTCACACTCGCAAAATTGATTGCAAACAGTTGCAAGCGTAAACGAGCTAAATTATTCGGTCAGGTTGACAGCAAACTAAAATCTAAACTTGAAGAGAAAAAGGTTGCTCACGGACTTAAAACCGACAGAACAGTTAATCGGAATGAAATTGAAAATGATGAAGAACAGAAATTTACAATGTCAATGTAATCCCTCTGTTGAGCCGTGTGTCGCCCGTGTTGCGATTTTATTGCATTCAGCAGGAAAGTAATCGAAAACAACAAATAAAAACGATGTGGGCGATTTTTGAGAAATTCAAACTTGGTCTGGATATTCAAACTCATTTATGGTATGTTGTTGTACTTGAAAAGGAGCTGATATTATGTCAACAAGGAAATTACTTACAAACGGCAACGCTTTCAAAAGGACGGATAGTCGTTGGGGCGGTGTTGTTTGGTATATGGATGAAAGCGGTGAGCGTAAAAGAAAAAGCTTTTCGGGTACAACAAAAGCGGAAGTCAATAAGAAAATGACGGAATATATTGCGGCGTTCAATGAATCAATAATTGAGTCGCAGGAAACAAAGAAAAGGCTGAAAGACAGTATGCAGAACTGGCTTGAGGTATTTAAGTTTCCGTCTGTGGAACGCACTACATATGACCGGTATGAATGTACTGCGAAAAATCAAATCTATCCGTATATCGGCGATAAGGTAGTCGGAGATGTTAAGTCGGCAGATATTAAAAAATTACTCAATGACAAAATGAACGAGGGTTATGCTTACACAACAGTTAAGAAGGTTCATAATGTGCTGAATGAGTATTTCCGTTATCTTACTCAACAAGAGTATATTGACAGAAATCCAATGATAAGTGCTCCGATGATAAAAAAGAGCAACTTTCTGGCGGCTCAGGATAAAGAAAATCTTCCGACGAGCGAAACCATAACGGTATTCACGCCGGAAGAGATTAAAATATTCAAAGATGAAGCGTTCAGCACATTCTCAAACGGCAAGAGAAAATATCAGCAAGCCGCCGCATATATCCTTATGTTGAATACCGGATTGAGAACAGGCGAAGCACTCGGACTACTTAACAGCGACATTGACCTTGACAATCGTGTAATGCACCTTAACAGAGGTGTAAAGGAAATCTCAAAGCGTGACGGTGTAACAGCAGAAAAAGGACGAGAAGTAAAAGTCGGCAAGCTCAAAAGTGCCACAAGCAAGCGAGATGTTCCGCTGAACGATACTGCAATAGAAATGATACTTGATTTAAGAAATGAATTCTACTTCGGGGAGGATTCACCGCTGATACCCGATGAAAAAGGCAACTTCACCAGACCTGTCAACTTCCGCAAAAGATTTTATAGAATTCTAAAAGCCTCAGAAATTGAAACAAAAGGTCTCCACGCATTAAGACATACCTTCGCAACCAACCTCGTAAACGGAATAGAACAACCTGACGGAACAATAAAATCCTTAACTTCACGACAGGTAGCAGATTTATTAGGTCACACCACCTCTGAAATCACCGAAACCTACTATGTAAAACGAGATATGACAAAGTTAGAGGGCATAACGGATGACTTCCAGTTTTAAAAATCAAAACATAACGAAAAACGCAGGACTGAGTTAATCAATCCTGCGTATTAGTTTTTGCTATGCTGTAATCAAAGAAAAGCCCTCCTTGATTATCATCATATTACTACAAAAATCTTTATGATATATTGGTCTGGATATTGTTTGATTCCTCTATATACTTGTTGCTAAAAAAAGGAGAGATAAGTATCCAAGAAACAATTGCAATAATAGTGTCGGCACCAATAATAGCAGGAACACCTGAAACAGTAAAAGCCTCTGTTGGAGAGAAGATGGTGATAGCTACTAAAACTATACCAAAATCAAGTTAAGGCTAATACAGGGTAAAATAAAGCAAAACAGAGGCAAGCATCAACAGTCATAAAAACAGCAAAGATTTATGGCGGAAAACTCGGTATGCACTATGACAAAAGCCTTAACAGAAACAACGCAAGTTGGTTTGCACCTACCAGAGCAAAATACTACAAAATTGTCGAGGAATTTACCAAAATATTAAAGGATGATGTAAAATATGTTGCATATTTCTACGAATCATCAGGCATAAAACCTACTGACATTATTTTCAATATCGTAAAATCAAGCGGTAGAATATATATGTTATTGCTAATTTATCGGGCTTAATAGGTCAAGTAATAGGGCACATGAAATAAGTACATCTCCATAAATAGGTTTTTATATAAAATACAGTATATTCTGTTAGAGATATACCGCTTTTGTTGCGCCATAAATTGGCTCGCTTGCATTTATGTATGTCTTCCGTTGTGCTAAAGACTTTTTATATTAGGAATTATAATGATTATTGCCGCAAACATAACATTTACGGACCTTTTCTTCTTTAGCGACATTCTTTGCTGTAGGGATTAAGGGGCTTTTGCTGAAAAAAGTCCACATTTTAAAAGAGTTGTGGAGATTTCTTATGTTATTTTTGATTGAAAAATTGGCAAGTTGTATTGACAATACTATTGTTTTATATTAGTATGTAAGTATGTAAACTTACATACTAATATAAAGGTGGTGATTACTTGATTGTTGATGATTCTATAAAATTCTGTTATTTGCTTGCACAAATGATTAAAGAAGCGAATTTATCAAATGTCAAGTTTTACACCGCACTTGGCATAAAAAAACCTTATTTCTATGATATTTTAAGCGGAAAAGTAAACCCTCCTCCCCCTGATCGTCAATTTGCAATGTTAAATTTGTTGAATCCAACAGAAGAGCAACGAGAATTATTCTTTGACTTAGCTGCACAGGAACGAAATGAAGTGCCTGCTGATATTGCGGAAGCACTTAAAGACAAAAAACTGCGCAAAAAATTAAGAAAAGATATAGATTACGAAAAATTATTAAAGAACGGAGATAGTAAAAATGAGCGATAATAAAAGAGAACAAGAGAGAACAGAACTTTACCGTACAATATGGGCGCTTGCAAATGAACTTAGAGGAAGTGTAGATGGTTGGGATTTTAAACAATATGTTTTAGGTATGCTGTTCTATAGATATATATCTGAAAACCTTACAACTTATCTCAATAAAGGTGAATGGGAAGCAGGAAATACTGATTTTGATTATGCGAAAATCAGTGATGATGAAGCTTTAAGAGTTAAAGATGATATGGTGCAAGAAAAAGGCTTCTTTATTTTACCCAGCGAATTGTTTGGAAATTTATTAAACAGAATAAAAAAAGCTGATAAAGACGCAAAAGATCAAGCGGAAAAAGACGGCAAAGAAGTAGAAACTGCTGATTTGGATGAGAATTTGAACGAAATATTGCAAACGAATTTTAAAAACATTGAAGCGTCTGCTATCGGCAGTCCAAGCGAAGAAAACTTCAAAGGTTTGTTTGACGATATAGATGTGAACAGTAATAAACTCGGACCAACAGTAGTCAAAAGAAATAAAAGACTTAAAAAACTAATCACTGTTATTGGAGATATGGATCTTGGTAATTATCAAAATAATTCCATTGACGCTTTTGGGGACACCTATGAATACTTAATGGGAATGTATGCTTCTAATGCCGGCAAAAGCGGTGGTGAATTTTTTACCCCACAAGAGGTATCTGAACTTCTGACAAAAATTTCACTTCTTGATAATAATGGTAAAATGAAAACAGAAGTAAACAAAGTATACGACCCTGCTGTGGGAAGCGGTTCGTTACTTTTGAAGTTTGCAAAAATTCTCGGTAAAGATAATGTTCGCAATGGATTCTTTGGTCAGGAAATCAACATTACAACTTATAACCTTTGCCGTATCAATATGTTTTTACATGATATAGGTTACGATAAATTCAGCATTGAACACGGCGATACTTTGACTGATCCTAAGCATTGGGATGAAGAACCGTTTGAAGCCATCGTTTCAAATCCGCCGTACTCGATTAAGTGGGAAGGCTCTGACAATGGAACACTGATAAACGATCCTCGTTTTTCTCCTGCCGGTGTATTGGCTCCTAAATCAAAAGCGGACTTTGCTTTTATTATGCATTGTCTTAGCTGGCTTGCTACAGACGGAGCGGCGGCTATTGTTTGCTTTCCCGGTATTATGTATCGTGGCGGTGCAGAACAGAAAATCAGAAAATACCTGATTGATAATAACTATATCGAATGTATCATTCAGTTGCCCGATAATCTTTTTTACGGAACAAGCATTGCAACTTGTATTATGGTTCTCAAAAAATCAAAAGTTGACAACCAAACTTTATTTATTGATGCTTCAAAAGAATTTATCAAGTCTACCAACAGCAATAAATTGGGTGACGGGACTGCAAAAAATGAATCTAATAACATTCAGAATATACTAAACGCATATATCAACCGAAAGACTGAAAAGCATTTTACTGCTCTTGTTAAACAGGAAGATATTGAAAACGCAGATTACAATTTATCTGTATCAACTTATGTAGAAAGTGAGGATACAAGAGAAGCTATCGATATAGCTGTCCTTAACAAGCAAATATCTGAAATTGTTCAGCGTGAAAATACATTGCGTGCCGAAATTGATGCGATTATTGCGGAAATTGAGGAGGCGTAATGTATGAGATTATCAGATGTGTTATCAAAACCGATAACAACAGATTATGTACAAATAGAAGGCTTTTTGGGCAGTAGAAAGCTTAAAACCGGAAATTCTAAAAAAATTGCGGTCGGTAAAGTTGCATTAAATTATTATTGTAATAATTGCGGCGATCAGCGCACATTTTATTCCGGGAAAGACTTGTTCTGCATTGGTGTAAACGAAAAGACTGTCAGCATTGACTGTGTTCTTGAATGCCCTCGTTGCGGTGCTTCTGTGCAAATGTGGTTTTTGCTTGAGTGCAGAGAGGAAGATAATATACATAGTCAATATCCTTATGTGCGTATTGCAAAAAGAAGCGAAAAATTTTCTGAATCAGTTTCGCTGAATACTGAAACTTACGGTAATTTCACAGATGCTTTAGAAAAAGCCAAAAAGGCAGCAAGAGAAGGATTTGGAGCAGGGTCTATTGTTTATTTGAGAAAGGTTTTTGAAAGAATTATTACACAAACAGCAGAGGCTGCAAATCCGCCCATTGAAACGAGGAAAGCAAACGGCAATCTTAAACCATTTATTCAGATTCTTACACCGGTAAAAGATCAATGTAATATCATCCCTTCAGAATTTGCTGAAGATGGCTACAAACTCTTTGGTGAACTTAGTGATGTAGTTCATGGAGATTATGACGAAGACGAGGCATTACAAAAATTTGATGCTTTTTATCGATTAGTTACAGGTGTGCTGGAAAAAATAAAAACAAACAGAGAATTAATGGATGCGATAGGTACCTTAGGTTGGCATACCGGAGGTGAGGAGAATGAGTAAATTAGAACAACTTATAAATGAACTTTGCCCAAATGGGGTAGAATTTAAGAAAATAAAAAATAGTTATACAAGAATAAAAGGTACTCCTATTACTGCGGGCAAAATGAAGGAAATTGCATCTGATGACGGTGAAATCAAAATCTTTGCAGGAGGAAAAACTGTCATCACTGCTCATGAAGCTGATATACCTAATGCAAATATTACGAGAGTACCTGCTGTTTTAGTGCAGTCCAGAGGGGTAATTAATGCTGTTTATTATGATAAACCATTTACTTTTAAAAATGAAATGTGGGCATATACAGCAGATAATCCAATCAAAGTAAAATATTTATATTATGTTCTGAAAAATAATATTGAACACTTCAGAGAAGCAGCTTCAGGAATGGGATCATTACCTCAAATTTCTTTGCGAGTAACTGAAGACTTCATAATTCCTCTTCCACCTTTACCGGTACAAGAAGAAATCGTTCGTATATTGGATAAATTTACGGAACTCACTGCGGAACTCACTGCGGAGCTCACTGCGAGAAAACAGCAGTATGAGTATTATAGAGATAATTTGTTTGTTTTTTCTGATAATGTTCTTTATAAACCATTACAAGAAATTGCAGATATCGGAACTGGAAGCAGTAATACAAATGAAGAATTAGAAATAGGAGAATATCCGTTTTTTGTGCGTTCACAAGAAGTGAGAAGAAAAGATAGTTATGAATTTGATGAGACTGCAATTATAACTTCTGGAGACGGAGTGGGTGTAGGTAAAATTTTTCATTATATAGAGGGTAAATATGCTTTACATCAAAGAGCATATCGCATTCACATTAACACCGATGATGTCATACCTAAATATTATTTTTATTATATGAAAAGTGCTTTTCTGTCTTATATTGAAAAAAATTCTTTTCATTCATCAGTGACTTCCATAAGAAGACCAATGCTTAACAATTTCCCTGTGCCAATTCCATATCCAGAAAACAAGGAAAAGTCACTTGCAGAACAACAGCGCATAGTTGATATTCTTGATCGATTCGATAAGCTTTGCAATGATATCAGTGAGGGATTACCTGCCGAAATTGAAGCAAGACAAAAGCAATATGAATATTACAGAGATAAGCTCTTAACTTTTAAGAAAAAGGAGGCAACGGAAAAATGAATAGTTTTGAAATTGTGGCGAGTTCAACCGAAAATACAGTTGTCGCTGAATACACGCCTGAAAAAAGAAAAAGCACCGACTATCAAAGCGAAGCGGAACTTGAAAAAGATTTTATAAATTGCCTTGTCAGTCAGGGCTACGAATACATTACTATAAAAAGCGAACAGGACTTAATTGACAACCTCCGTACTCAGCTTGAAAAACTTAATAACTATACCTTTTTCGATAAAGAATGGAACGACTTTTACAGCAGTGTTATTTCCAATGGAAATGATGGTATTGTTGAGAAAACACGCAAAATACAGGAAGATTATCTTCAAAACCTTACCCTTGACAACGGATATGTAAAAAACATCAAGCTGATTGACAAAACCAACATTCATAACAATCATTTGCAGATAATAAATCAGTACGAAGAAAATGAGGGTGAACGTAAAACCCGTTATGATGTAACGATTTTGGTAAACGGATTGCCGTTAGTGCATATTGAGCTTAAAAAGAGAGGGAACGCAATTCGAGAAGCGTTTAACCAAATCAATCGATATCAGCGTGACAGCTTTTGGGCAGGCAGCGGATTGTATCAGTATGTACAGCTGTTTGTAATCTCCAACGGTACGCATACAAAGTATTACTCTAACACAACAAGATTTCAGCATATCAAAGATAACGCAGAGAAAAACGCAGCAAAAAAGAAAAAGACTTCTAATAGCTTTGAATTCACAAGTTATTGGGCGGATGAAAAAAACCGTACCATCCCGGACCTTGTGGACTTTACAAAAACCTTTTTTGCAAAACATACGCTGCTTAATATTTTGACTCGTTACTGTGTATTTACCTCAGAGAATTTATTATTGGTAATGCGTCCTTATCAAATTGCGGCAACCGAAAAAATTCTAAATCGCATTATCGTTTCTACCAATCTCAAAAAAGCCGGCAGAAAAGAGGCAGGCGGTTATATTTGGCATACAACCGGAAGCGGCAAGACTTTAACAAGTTTTAAAACTGCACAGCTTGCTCAAGGATTGAATTTCATTGACAAAGTATTGTTTGTTGTTGATAGAAAAGATCTTAACTATCAGACAATGAAAGAATATGACAGGTTTGAAAAAGGTGCTGCCAACAGCAACACCTCTACTAAAATTCTGCAAAAACAAATGGAAGATGATAATGCAAGGATCATCATCACAACTATTCAAAAGTTAGATAAATTCATATCTAAGAACAAAGAACATGAAGTTTATAAAAAACACATTGTTATGATTTTTGATGAATGCCACCGTTCTCAGTTTGGAGATATGCACAAGTCTATTACAAAGCACTTTAAAAATTATCATATCTTCGGGTTTACAGGCACCCCTATTTTTGCAATAAACTCGAACAGTTCCAACGCTCCGAATATGCGTACCACAGCACAGGTTTTCGGCGGTGAACCGGATGAAAACGGAAATAAAGTAAGACCACTGCACGCATATACCATTGTTGATGCTATCCATGATGGAAATGTCTTGCCTTTTAGAATTGATTATATCAACACGATCAAAAACCCTGAGCTTTTATACGATAAGCAAGTAAAGGCAATTGACCGTGAAAAAGCTTTGCTTGATCCTAAAAGAGTATCTGAGATTACACAATACATTCTTGAACATTTTGAGCAGAAAACTTATCGTAATCAAAGCCGTTCCTATTATGACCATAAAGTGATTACGAATGTAGAAAAAATGGCAAAGTCCAAGAATAATACGGTAACAGAGCAAAAAGCAACCGTAAAAGTAAATGGTTTTAATTCAATTTTTGCAGTCGCATCTATTCCGGCAGCGATTGCATACTACAATGAATTTAAAAAGCAAATGGAGGAAACAGGTCATAAATTAAATATTGCTACGATATTCAGTTTTAATCCAAACGAAGAAGATCCGGATGATATCTTGCAAGATGAAAATTTTGACACAAGCGGTCTTGATCAGACTTCACGGGATTTTCTTGACAGTGCGATTGATGATTATAATAAGCTGTTTAATGTTAGCTATGATACATCTGCCGATAAATTTCCCAACTATTATAAAGATGTATCATTGAGAATGAAAAATCGTGAGATTGATTTGCTGATCGTAGTCAATATGTTTCTAACTGGATTTGATGCGACTACTCTTAACACACTATGGGTAGATAAAAATCTAAAAGACCACGGGTTGATACAAGCATTTTCCAGGACTAATCGTATTTTGAACTCAGTTAAAACATTTGGAAACATTGTTTGTTTTAGAAACCTTGAAACAGCCACTAATAATGCCTTAGCGCTTTTTGGAGATAAAAACGCAAGAGGTATGGTTATTCTAAAAACTTACAATGAGTATATGAATGGCTATGAAGATGAGCACGGAAAACATATTGAAGGTTATAACGAGCTTGTAGCCAGACTGGTAAATGAATTTCCGATAAGCAGTCAAATCATTGGCGAGGATAACGAAAAAGAATTCATCAAACTGTTTGGTAGCATTTTGAAATTGAGAAATATTTTAAGGTGTTTCGATGATTTTGAAAGCGACAGTTCTGTATCCGTTAGAGATTTACAGGATTATCAAAGCATTTATATTGACTTATATCAAGATTATGCTAAAAAAAGCGATATTGAAAAAGAACGAATCAACGATGACATTGTCTTTGAAATTGAACTTATTAAGCAGGTCGAGGTCAATATAGATTATATCTTGATGCTCGTTGCCAAATATCACGAATCAAACTGTGAGGATAAAACGATTCTTGCTAATATTAATAAATCAATAGATGCAAGTGTTGAGCTGCGCAGCAAAAAAGCTTTAATTGAGGGATTTGTTGCCCAAATGACAGTAAAAACAGATGTTGAAAAGGACTGGAAAGACTTTGTTAAAAAGCAAAAAGAACATGACTTAGAAGCAATCATCAAAGATGAAAAACTAAAACACGATGAAGCTCAAAAATTTATAGAGAACTCATTCAGAGATGGTGGAATAAAAACCACTGGAACTAATCTTGATAAAATATTACCGCCAATTTCAAGGTTTTCAAATGGCTCAAATAGGGCGTTAAAAAAGCAAACCGTTATCGATAAGTTAAAATCCTTTTTTGAAAAATATTTTGGTTTGATATAACAAAATTCATAATACTGAATTTTGAACAAGTTTAGTGAAAAAAGATCCTCCTATGGTATAATTATAAAAACACCATAGGAGGAATTTTTATGCCCAGAAGTTACAGACACATAAAGCAATATAAAGATAAAATGCTTTAAAAAAGCTATAAGGTTTATCCGTACGGAAATGGGCAAAACATTGTTTTGATATATGAACAAACACATTGTTTATACAAAAGATATAACAGAAAACAAATGGAATATAATAGGAAATAATTATTCAAAATAAAGTCAGACTATTAAAACAGAGAAATACAATATTAAGATCGATAGAGATGAGAAAGGATTTAATGCGGTGTTTATTTCGCTAACAGAAAGGAAATGAAATGATTGCTGTCTGCGGAAAGAGTAAAAATATGAGTTGTTTAGCATCAGCCCAAAGTATAATGATTAATTATCTTAAGATGCTAAACAGAATATGTTCATTCCAAAACGGAATACTGTTTTAAAGTATGCAGAAGAGTTACTTGAATGTTTAAAATCAGAGGTTTTGAAAATACATACTCTTCACGCCGGAGGATATGCAGACACAGATAAAACAAGCATACATTTTAACAATGTTGCATACAAGATAATTGTTCCAGTAATACTTTAGGAAAATAAGATGAATATCCAAAAACTGATACGCTGTAAACAAAGAAAAGGGATTAGAATTTATTTGGTATTTTTTGAAAATAATATGGAGTTTTTATGATATAATGATGCTGGTGAACACTTTTTCATACAATATAGTCTATTTAAGTGATTGAATAAAATAATTACTCGTGTTAAAATATAATAGAAATGCTCAATCCGATGAAAGGAATAATAATGAGAAGACATACTGTAATTTTAGGTGCTGGTGCAACAATTGCTACAATACCTAATGGGGATAGAAATGGCAATAAATCATCCGTAATGAATGGTCTTATAGAAAAGTTAAATCTTAATGATGTAATATCTAATGTTGAACTAAATACTAAAAGCAAAAACCTTGAAGATATATATTCAGAATTATATTTGAGAGAAGATTGCAGAGATGTCGTTAAAGAACTTGAAAAACGCATTTATGACTATTTTGCTTCACTTGAATTGCCTGAATACCCCACAATATATGATTTGCTTATTTTAAGTTTAACAAGTAAAGATGTTATCACAACTTTTAATTGGGATCCATTATTGATCCAAGCATATTGTAGATGTTCTGGATTTACAGAAAACCTACCACATATTTTTTGCTTGCATGGTAATGTTGCTATGGGATACTGTGAAAAAGATGTTGAATTTGGAATAAACGGTGTTACTTGTCCTGTTTGTGAAAGTGTATTTACACCAACTAAGCTTTTATATCCTGTAAAAGAAAAAAATTATAGTAAAGATGATTATATAAACAAATGTTGGGAAGCAACTGAACAATACATTGAACAATCATCAATGCTAACTATATTTGGGTATAGTGCTCCAACAACAGATAAAGAAGCTGTAACTTTATTGAAAAAAGCTTGGGGAGATTTAGAAAGTAGACAACTTGAAGAAGTTTCTGTTATAGATATTGTTAGTGAAGATGAAATGCTTGATAAATGGAAAGATTTTATTTATTCACATCATTACAAATACACTAATGATTTCTACAGTTCTTATTTAGGGAAATTCCCAAGAAGAACATGTGAAACTATTTTTGCAACTTTCTTAATGAATCTTCCAGCGGATGATACAAGAGGTTTTTATGAAGGCATGAGTTGGGACGATATTACTGATATATTAAGCGATTTATTAATTGAGGAAATTAACACACCAAATGGTGAAAATTATCCTTGTACATATAATAGGAACTAATTATTTAACATTGAATAGAGGTAAGTTATTATGATGATAGGTCAAGTAGTAGCAGTAAACTATAAAAGAGGATTAGTTGCTTTTCAAATAGAAAATGGTGACTGTGGATATTTTGAAGTATTAGATACTGTCGAATTTGAAAAAGAAGATAAAATAAAGGGTAACTTAGAATCTTTGGGCGGAGAAAAAATCATAAAAATTGATACAAACGAATCTGTTGATGTATTTATTGAGGATTATGGTATGACATACAATTGCGTAATCAACAAGATATTTGAATAGTTGTAAGTGATAATATTGTAGCAATAATATTTCTATTAAAAAATTTGATGCTATTTTGATGATGTAGCAGACGGAAACGTTGGAACTATTAGCACTGGTTGAAGATTTTGATGCTTGAAATAAGCATCAAAAGCGGAAAATCAGACCGTGCTCCGTACATAAAAATATATCAAAAAAACGGCTTAAACGCAGTGTTTAAGCCGTTTTTGCTTGGCAGGGGCAGAAGGACTTGAACCCTCGGCACGCGGTTTTGGAGACCGCTGCTCTACCAACTGAGCTATACCCCTATATCTGTTTAATTTTCAAGACAAGATGTATTATATCAAACTTTGCGTAATTTGTCAAGGAATTTTTGAAAAATAAATCATTTTAATGTTGTTAGACATAAAAACACATATTTAAACAAATATAATAACATTATTACACTTCATAAAGAAAATTTGGTCTTTGCTTAATGTACTGCAATAAAATATATTAAAATTCTTACAGACAACTATATAGGGTTATTAAATTCAAAAACTTGACAGCAACAGCTTTACACGCTTTGGTACAAAAGGACCTCGCCAAGTATAATGATTTTGGCGAGGCTTTTATTAATCAATACTCTTAATTGTTTTTAATACCCATTTAAAATAAACACCGCAATTTACAAAAAGAAACTTATTATCTGTAACATCAATTGCAAGTTCTTCAATAGAATTTGCACGATAACCGTACATACCAAACTCAATGTCTGACAAACCTTCGCCTATCACCAAACGATTAAAGAAATCGTGTGTATCTTTATTTATATTGACAAGTTCTTTAATATAAGCTGCGGCTTTGCGAGTTTTTCCAAGCTTATAATATAAAGTTGACAAAGGCAATAAAAATTGCGTCGATTTTTGGCAGTCATACCTTTCAAACAACTTAACCGCTGATTTTTCATCTTCAAAATATGCGTAAATATGCATTAAAATAAATCTTGCACCTAAATTATCATCATTGTTCAAATCCAAAATTTCCAAGCAAGCATTTTTTGCCATACCGATTTTTCCGCAATCCAATAACAACCGCATACGATTATAGAGCAATCTCATATAGGGTCGGGTTTCTGTTAACAGCCAAAAATCCCCTATATTTTCCTCTGTTAATAAATGTTCCTCAACAAGTTTCTGTTCGGCAGCCTTTTTTATCTTTTCAAACTTGTTAAGCAGCTTTATATGATCATATATTGAATTTTCTGCAATTATCACCTGTGCGTCAATATTATCAGGCTCAATCTTCAAAGCCTTTTTAGCATACTTTATTGCTTCTTGTTCGGTTTCGGCTTGAAAAGCCATATCTAAATAATAATATAAATCTTCTAAATCTTCTAAATCTTCTTCATCTGCCAAATCTTCATAGTCAATATTATTTTGCTTTATAAACTCATCTATTTTTTCTCTCATTTCTTTACCAGAAAGATTTTCTTTTTCTAAGCTGTCGAAAAAATCATTTATTGTGTCACTCATAAAAATCAACTCCTTTTTTATCTTATCATACAATTAAATATTCATCAATACCATTTTAAAATACCGCCCTGCAAAGCTTAATCACTCTGCCAGGCAGTGTAAATTTGTACCTGTATAATCGTTGTAGTAAGTTCTTAACAAGCCGTTTTGCGAAAAAGTTTGCGTTTAAAGTTGTAAAGCCTGCCGACAGCAAGATTTATTTTCAGACATACATTTAAAATTAAAAACTGAATTTCAACAACTGAATACTACCGCTTAAACAATAAAATCAACCGCATATAAAAAAACGGTTGATTTTATTTTTTATTATTGTAAACTAATAGCATAATACATTGAGGAGGTAAAAATTTGAAAGTTGAATTAAAGATAGATAACAATTACAAAACTCCGTTATGCGTCATTTACACCGACCAAATAACCGAAGAGATAAAATCATACATAACTAAGCTTTCCTGTACTACACAAAATACTGTTACAGGTAAAAGCGGAGATGATGTTTCGATTATAAACCAAAATGACATTATTAACATTTATGCAAGTAACGGTGAAGTTTTTGCGGTAACCGATCGAGGAGAATTTACGGTTACACAGCGTTTATACGAACTTGAAAACAGTCTTGACTATAATAAATTTGTAAGGATTTCAAAATCAGAAATTATAAATTTAGAAAAAGTCAGCAGATTTAATCTTAAAATTTCAGGTACTGTTTATGTTCTGTTTAAAAGCGGAAAAAGCACATATGTTTCAAGAAGATATGTATCAAAAATTAAAGAAAGATTGGGTGTATAAAATGAGTATTAAAAAGCAGTTATTAATTCGTGGATTAATCGGAGCGACAGTCGGATTTTTTATATGTTATTTTATAACAATAATCACATCCGTTATAATCGGAAACGGAGAATTTTACCCTGTTGTTCCGCAGGCAATTGAATTGTTTGGAACAGAATTAAATGCAGTAATAGCTCAAACAATTATAAGTATGATATACGGCGCAATTTTAGGCGGTACATCGGTCATATGGACAATAGACAGGTGGAGTTTAATAAAGCAAACAATTACTCATTTACTGATTTATTCAACAGCTACATTTCCTGTTGCCTACTTTCTGTATTGGATGCCGCACAATGTAATTTCGATTTTGATTTATTACAGTGTTTTTATTACAATATATTTCTTTATATGGCTTATATCATATACCAAAATAAAAATTACAATAAAAAAAATAAACACCAAGCTATAAGCAAACAACGGCAGCCGGATTAAATTCCGATTGCCGTTGTTTTATTGAATATTAAGTTAAATTATTTAGCTGTATCGTTTGTTGAAGAAGCAAGCTCGCCGCCCTCGATTACAAGCTGATTCTCGTAATCCTTGCCGTATGTGTCAAGGAGTGTTGCCTCGTAGTCCTTGTGGAAGAAGTTCTCTTTGCCGAGTGCCTTGATTTCATCGTTGATCCAGTTAAGGAGTGTATCGTTGCCCTTTGTTACGGCAGGAGCAATTGTATCTGCCGAACCAAGCTCAGGAATACCTACAACAAAGTCACTGTTCTGATTTGCATATGCGATAACCTCTGTATTGTCGTTTGCCCAAGCTGCGCCGCTGCCGTTTTCAAGAGCTGTCTTTGCCTGTGCATATGCGTCATACTTCTGAAGTTTGATGTTCGGATAGTTCTTTGTGAGGTAAGTTTCGGCAGTTGTACCTGAAATTACAATCATACTGTCGCTTTCGTTCCAATTATCAAGGCTTGTTATTGTTTTGCTCTTCGGAGATACAACACCGAGTGAAACGCTCATATAAGGAAGTGCAAAGTCAACCTCTTCTTTTCTCTCGTCTGTAACTGTAAAGTTTGCAAGAATGAGGTCTACCTTACCTGTCTGGAGGTATTCGATTCTGTTTGCAGCCTCAGTTGAAACAAAGTTTACTTTTACGCCGAGGTCCTCGCCAAGTCGGTTTGCAAAGTAAACATCGTAGCCCTGATACTCGCCGTTTTCGTCAACATAACCGAATGGGTTTTTGTCGGAAAATACGCCGATATTGATTGTACCCGATGATTTGATTTCATCAAGTGTTCTAAAGCCGTTAGCGGTTGAATTGTCGTTTGAACTTGAGCAGCCCGCAAACACCGCTGTAACAACTAACACTGCAAGGATTGCAGAAATGATTTTTGTAATTCTTTTCATAATAATCTCTCCTCTTTCTTAAAGAAAATTTATTTTATTGAGTCAAACTCAAAAATATCAAGGAATTTTTTAGCTCTCTCGGTCTTTGGATTTGTGAAGAACTCTTCGGGTTTACCCTCTTCCACAATGTGACCGCCGTCAAAAAATACTATTCTGTCGGCAACCGCACGGGCAAACTGCATTTCGTGAGTTACAATAAGCATTGTTCTTCCCTGCTTTGCAAGTCCGAGCATTACATCAAGCACTTCCCTTACCATTTCGGGGTCAAGTGCGGCTGTAACCTCATCAAAAAGCAAAATGTCCGGGTGCATACACAAGGCTCTGACAATTGCAACTCTCTGTTTCTGACCGCCCGAAAGCTGTCGTGGATAGCTGTTGCTCTTTTCGCTTAATCCGACTTTTTCGAGCAGCTCTTCCGCCTCTTTTTTTACTTCCTCTTTATTTCTCTTCTGCACTTTTGTGGGGGCAAGTAAGATATTATCCATAACGGTAAGGTGTGGAAAAAGCTCGTAATTCTGAAACACCATACCGATTTTCTGGCGAATTTCCGCTATATTTTTGCTTTTGCGGTCGATTAACTCGCCCTCAAAAGAAATTGTGCCCTCCTGTATAGGTTCAAGACCGTTTATACATCGTAAAAAGGTACTCTTGCCACAGCCGCTCGGGCCGATAATTACCACAACTTCACCCTGACGGACTGTCATATTAATGCTTTGAAGTACGGTGTTATCATCGTAACGCTTTGTAAGGTTTTCTATTTTTAACAGTTCCTGCGACATTTCCTCAGCTCCATTTCTTTTCAAGATGTTTTGCAACCATACTTATTGAGAAGCAAACTATAAAGTACATAATGAATACTACAAGGTACACACCGAACGCTGCGTTCGGGCTTGTGGCACGGTTTGCCTCAATAATCTGTTGTGCAACCTTTATAACCTCTACAACACCAATCATAAGGATAAGGCTTGTAGTCTTTATCATTCTTGTAACAAGGTTGATTGAAAGCGGCAAAAGTCTGCGTACCGTCTGCGGAATTATTATATATAAATAGGTTTGTGCTTTGCTGAGTCCGAGCGCAAGACTGCTTTCCGACTGGTGTTTCGGAATACTGATAATTGAGCCTCGCACCAAGTCGCCCATCTCTGCCGTACCCCAAAGCGTAAACACTATTACCGAGGCAACCTCGCCCGAAAGGTTAATTCCCATAGTTCTTGTTGCACCGAAGAACACTATAAAAAGCAACACAAGCTGCGGCATTATTCTGATAATTTCAAGATAAATTTTTGTTATAACTTTTATTGCTTTGTTTGGTATAGTCATTACAATGCCAAGCAAAATGCCAAGCGGTATGCTAAGACCGACTGAAATAAGACTGATTTCAAGTGCAGTCCACAAGCCGCCCAAAAGGCGTATAAAGTTTGTTCCCTTAAAAAGAACATCAATCCCCAAATCCGGCATATCTCAGTTTCCTTTCCAGCACACTTCCAAGTATTGAAACAGGCAGTAGTATAATAAGATAGAACACAACAAGCATAAACAGACACTCTGTTGTTTTGTAGTAAAGACCGATTAAGTCCTTTGCAACAAACATAAGGTCCATAAGGCTTACTGCGCTGAATACACTTGTTTCTTTAAGCAAGAATATTACATTTGCCACAAACGGCGGTACACTTGTTGAAAAAGCCTGCGGCAGTATTACATATCTCATAATCTGCGGATGCTTCATACCAAGACTTAAAGCACTTTCGGTTTGAATTTTATCTACAGATTCAAGTCCGCTCCTGAAAGTTTCCGACATATAGCTTCCGCCCAGGAAAGCAAGACCGATATAGCCTGCCATTTCAGAGCTTACCTGCACGCCAACCTTTGGCAGCGCATAGTAAATAAAAAACAACTGAATAAGCAGTGGAGTGTTACGGGATATTTCAATATATACCGTTGCAATCTGCCTTAGCACGGGCACTTTGTAATACTGAACCAATGAACAGAAAAGACCGATTATAATAGAAACGGCGATTCCGATAAGTCCGATTTTTAAAGTAAGCAAAGCTGCCTCTTGGTACAAAGGAAGATATTTAAAAATAAATTCCCAATTCATTTTTTCACCTTTTTCCTAATCTCTTAACATTTTATGCACAGAATAATAAAAAGCATTAAAAAAGACCGAAGAACATATGCACTCCGGTCAGTAAAACTTTATCTGGTCAAAACTTTTCGTCGGAGAGCATGGGAAATAAACACATACACATTGTGCACATGCAACAGCAACACATAGAGCTTTTTACATATGAAACAAGCTTTGTCATAAGGTTGCTCTCCTCTCTTAAAGTCCTATGAACATAATAGGTTTTATATGTTCTGATAATACCATATTAATTGATAAAAGTCAATACATCTGCGCCAATCCGTTAAAAACTCATCGGAAATTCTTGTAATAAATATCTACGCCCAAGAGCCTGTCAAATTTGAATCCTGCGTTTTTAATTCTTCCGCCAAATTCAAATCCGAACTGTTTATGTAAATAAATGCTGTGCTCGTTCTCGCTTGTGATAAGCGAAACCACAGTCAAGAACCGATTATTCTTTTGCGCCTCTTGAAGTGCATACTCAATAAGTTGAGTGCCGATGTGCCTGTTTTGACAATCGTTTTTTACATATACCGAAAGCTCAGCTGTAATGTCGTATGCATCTCTTTTACTGTAGCGGGAAAGTGCAACATAACCGATTACATTGCCGTTTTCCTCATACACAGAGAGCAAATACTTGCCTGTATGCTCATTTAACATATCAACAAAGTATTTGTCATCTTTGGGATTTATGTCATAGGTTGCGGTAGTGTTTAAAACCGCATAATTGTAAATTTCTTTGACAGCCGGCAAATCAAGCACCGTGGCTTTTCTTATCATAATAAATTTTCCTTCTTAAATGCCTGCTCAAGGTCTGCAATAATATCTTCTGCATCTTCAATGCCGACGCTGAATCTGAAAAAGCCGTTGTGGAATTCTTCGGGATAAAGATACTGTCTTTCGTCATTTTCTCCGAGGAAAACGATAAGGCTTTCATCGTGACCGAGAGAAACTGCCGAAGTTATGACATTCAAATGGCTTACAAATCTGTTATATGTATCATGGTCAGCCTTGAGTCCGAACGAAAGCACACCGCCGAAACCGTTTGTCATCTGCTTTTTGGCGATATCGTGGTTCGGGTGGTCTTTAAGTCCCGGATAAGCCACAAAACTTACACCCTTTACAGTCTTTAAATATTTAGCGACTTTGAGTGCATTTTCATTGTGCTGTTTCATTCTAAGCGGTAAAGTAACCGCACCACGCATAATAAGCCAAGCATTGAACGGGCTGATTGTTGCACCGAGGTTAATCTGCGACTGTGCTCTGATGATGTCGAGGTATTCTTTTTTACCGATAATAGCACCGCCCATTGCGTCACCGTGACCGTTGATATATTTTGTAAGGCTTTCAATCGAAAAGTCTGCGCCAAGCTCAACGGGTCTTTGGTTGTACGGAGAAGCAAATGTATTGTCAACAGACAACAGTGCATTGTTTTCGTGCGCAATGTCTGCAATCGCCTTGATGTCCGAAATTGTAAGTGTGGGGTTGCCCGGAGTTTCTATATGAATAAGTTTTGTGTTCGGGCGGATTGCCTTTCTTACATTTTCGGGGTCGGAGGTATCAACAATTGTTGTTTCCACACCGAATTTATTGTTTAAAAGCTCGTTTAAAAGTCTGTAAACCGCAATATAAGTAACGCTTGAGAAAATTACATGGTCACCGCTTTTGAGTAAAGCAAAGAACAGTCCCGACAAAGCGGCAACACCGCTTGCAAGTACCACGCAATCTTCGCCGCCCTCAAGAGAGGCAACTTTTTCCTGAAGATACTGCTGGTTTGAACCTCCGTTTCTTGTATAAAGGTTTTTACCTGCACTGCTCCAGTTAAGGTCACTTGGGTCATAGGGCAATTCATAGCTGTTTGCCATAGTTATAGGCCTCTTAATTGCTCCTGTTTCGCCGTCAACACCGTTGCCTGTATGCACGGCTCTTGTCTGAAAGCCTAAATCTTTTACATTCTTTTCGCTCATATTATCACCCTTCTGATTTTAAATTTCCGCATTGTGTGCGGATATATAATAATATTACTTTAAAAAGCGGGAATTTTCCTAAAACTTAGTATTCCTACCGATAAAGTAGGTTTATTGTAACACCACCGTTTCCGTTTGTCAATAGGTTTTAAAAATCTTTTTGAAAATAATGTAAATCGGATTTGTTTTTTGTGTTTTTGGAATATTTAAAACTATGGTTTAACAAATTGTTTCGACAAGCAATTATAAAAGCTTGGTCAACCTTTAAAAAGGCAAAACAAAAAGGGCGGAAAACCGCCCTTAAATTCTGAAAGAGTATAAATTATTTAACTTATTCAGCAAAACCTGACTCAACGAGAGCAACAAGGCCATCAACAGCCTCTGTTTCGTCTGAACCGTCAGCAATAACCTTGATGGTTGTACCGCCGATAATACCAAGTGACAATACGCCGAGAAGGCTCTTTGCATTAACTCGTCTTTCTTCCTTTTCTACCCATACAGTTGACTTATATTCGTTAGCCTTCTGAATGAAAAATGTAGCTGGGCGAGCATGTAAGCCTGCCTTGTTCTGTACTAATACTTCCTTAACATACATTTTAAAATCCCTCTCTTGCCATATAATTTAACCCGTTTTGTAATCCGACTGCATTTTGCAATCTTTTAATAAATATTATAGTATTTTTTCAAAAAAAGGTCAATAAGTTAATTAATTTTTGGTTTAATACTCACTTACAACCAAAAATTTTGGTCTGTTGTTGTGCAACTTTACTAAAACTGAAATTAAATTATATTAAGTATTGCTAAATATTATTTTGCAACACTAAATTATTGTTAATTCTTATTGCTGTTCTTTTATCTTTTCAAGCAAGTCCGGGCGCTTTGCACGGGTTACCTCAAGACTTTTTTCTTTCTGCCACTTTGCTATGTTTGCATGATGACCGCTCAAAAGCACTTCGGGCACTTCTTTGCCCCTCCATACCGACGGTTTTGTGTATTGAGGATACTCAAGCAAACCGTTAAAATGGCTTTCTTCTGTAAAACATTCATTATTTGAAAGTACACCCGGCACCATTCTTGAAAGTGCGTCCGTGAATACCATTGCAGGAAGTTCGCCGCCTGTAAGCACATAGTCGCCGATTGAAATTTCCTCGTCTATAAATTCATCAAGCAAACGCTGGTCGACACCCTCGTAATGACCGCACAATATGCAGACATTCTCAATCTCGGCTATTTCCTTAAGTCTTTGCTGCGTAAGCGTTTTTCCCTGCGGCGACATATAAACAAAATGCGGTCTTTTGCCGATTTTATCGCATATATCCTCAAAGCAAAGCGCTATAGGCTCGGCTTTCATCAACATTCCCATTCCGCCGCCGTACGGAGTATCGTCAACTCGTCTGTGCTTGTCAAAAGCATAGTCACGCAGTTGATGACAATGTATTTCAAGCGCACCGCTTTTTTGTGCTCTGCCGATTATACTGTCACCCAAAACAGGAGTAAACATCTCGGGGAATAAGGTTATTATATCAATCCTCATCGTCAAATATTCCTTTCATCGGGCGAATAAGAACATATCCGTCATCAACATTGGTTTCTGTAATAACCTCATCAATAACGGGTGCAAGATATTTTTTGCCGTTGTCATCTGTTATCTCATAAACATCATTAGCACCTGTGCGCAAAACATCTGTAATTTTGCCGTAAACAGTTGCATTGTCGGCGTCTTTTACCTCAAGACCGAGCAAATCCTGAACAAAGTTTACACCCTCGTCAAGGACGATCTCCTCTCGGTCGATATAAATTGTCTTGCCTCTCATTTTATCCGCCTGCTCAATTGTATCTATTCCGTCAACCTTGCAAAGCACAATATTTTTGTGAGGGCGTGACTTAACTTTTATGCTCTCTCTGCCCTGCTCGTCAAGATAAAGTTTTTTAAAGCAGCACAAAAATTCGGGACTGTCGCACCACGGGTCAATTCTTAATTCGCCTTTTATGCCGTGAGTGCCTACAATTTTTCCGCTGTCAAGAAATCTTTTTTTCATATATACACCATCCGTAATATTTTCTTTCATTTGACTACATATTTTAACATAATTTTCGGCTGTGAGCAACTATTATATATGACTGTGCATACTGATAAATATTTCGCTTATAAGGTCGGCGATATATTCTTCGCTCTCTGGCATTCCGCCTCTTACCCACTTTTTTAAAATACTTGACGCACCGCTTTCGAGAAATGTAAACATATACTCAAGTTTGGTCTGCGGAATATCCTTTTTGCCAAATGCCGCACAATACTCTTTTTTGAGCTCCGCATACATTTCGTCAAGTAATTTAGTCTGGATATTGTTATTGAAAACCACTCTGTAAAAATCCGAATACTTCTTTACAAAGCGCACAATCCAAAGGAAATTCACCTTGCCGTTCTGCGTAAATTTAAAATTGTAATCCTTTAATTCTTCAACATAGCTGATTTCTATTTGAGAAATCATATCGTAAACATCGGCGAAATGGTGATAAAAGGTAACTCTGTTCACTCCCGCCTGCTTACAGAGAGAGGTTACTGTAATTTTGCTCAAAGGCATTTGCTCAAGCATATCAAAAAGTGTCTGCTTGAGTGCCTTTGTGGTATTTTTTACTCTTTTATCCATAAAATTTCACCTTAAATTTTTTTGAAAAAATAAACAAATTTTAATAATTTGTAAAATAATTTACATAAAAATTAAAATTAACTCTTGTATATTTGTGTAGAATATATTATACTATAAACATATAATTAAATCAAGGGAAACACTGTAAAAGCATACTGCGGATTTATTTTTTGTAAAAACGAGCAATATGCGCCCTTTTCCCAAATTTCTTAAAGAAAAGAGGATATATAAATGGCTTTTAGTTTAAATGACAAAAGAACTCCGCTTGAACAGTTTTTGCAGGGCGAATCTGTTACAGCTTATGAATTTATGGGCTCTCATTTTGTAAACTGGGGCGACAGAGACGGCGTTGTGTTCAGAGTATGGGCACCAAACGCACTTTCCGTATCCGTTGTAGGTGACTTCAACGATTGGAACCCCGATGCAAACTATATGTATAAAATCGACAATTCAGGCGTATGGGAATTGTTTATTGAGGGTGTATGGGAATATGCTTGCTATAAATACTGCGTAGAAACTCCGTCAATGCAAAAGGTAATGAAAACCGACCCATATGCATTCCATTGCCAGACAAGACCTGATAACGCATCTCGTGTATATGAAATTCACGGTTATGAATGGAACGACAGCGAGTGGTTTGAGCACAAGAAAGCTCACCCGCACAAGAACGCGCCTATCAATGTATATGAAATGCACGCAGGTTCTTGGAGAAAATACGAGGACGGCAATGTATTCAGCTATAGAAAGCTCGCCGAGGAGCTTATTCCTTATGTAAAAGAAATGGGCTACACTCACATTGAGTTTATGCCTCTTACAGAATATCCGTTTGACGGCAGCTGGGGCTATCAGGTAACAGGTTACTTTGCGGCAACTTCCCGTTACGGTACTCCTAAAGACCTTATGTATTTTGTTGACAAATGTCATCAGGAAGGTATCGGCGTTATTCTTGACTGGGTACCTGCTCACTTCCCTAAGGACGAGCACGGTCTTGGCAGATTTGACGGTACAGGCTGTTATGAATACGAGGATTGGAGAATCGGCGAACACAAGGAATGGGGTACATATATCTTTAACTATGCCCGTTACGAAGTAGCAAGTTTCTTGCTTTCATCCGCAATGTTCTGGCTTGACCAATATCATATTGACGGCATCAGAGTTGACGCCGTTGCATCTATGCTCTACCTCGACTACAACCGTAAAGACGGCGAATGGCTTGCAAATATCTACGGTGGCAGAGAAAATCTTGTTGCTGTTGATTTCTTACAGAAGCTTAACACTGTTGTGCATATGTTCCACCCGGAAGCTATGATGATTGCCGAAGAGAGCACAGCATGGCCGAATGTTACCGGTTTCCCGCCAAAGGATATGGGGCTTGGATTTGACTACAAGTGGAATATGGGTTGGATGAACGATATGCTCTCATACATCAGCCTTGACCCGCTTTACAGAAATTATCACCACGATACTCTTACATTCAGTATGGTTTACGCATTCAGCGAAAGCTTTATGCTCCCTATCTCTCATGATGAAGTTGTTTACGGCAAAGGCTCGCTTATCAACAAAATGCCGGGTCTGTATGACAACAAGTTTGCGGGCGTAAGAGGATTCCTTGCTTATATGCTTGCTCATCCCGGTAAAAAACTTATGTTTATGGGCAGTGAGCTCGGACAGTTTGACGAGTGGAATTCTACCGAACAGCTCCAGTGGAACTTGCTCGGCTACGAAAAGCACCGTCAGCTTAATCACTTCTTTGCTACAGCAAACAAATTCTATTGCGATACACCTGCAATGCACGAAAACGACTACGACTGGAACGGTTTTCAGTGGATTGCTCTCGACGATTACAAGCATAGCATTATTTCTTTCAGAAGAATTGCTTATGACGGAAGCGAAGTTATTGTTGTATGTAACTTCCAGCCAATGCTCCGTGAGAACTACAAAATCGGTGTTCCGAAGTTTGGTATCTATAAAGAAGTTCTCAACTCCGAGGCAGAGGAATTCGGCGGCTGCGGTATCGTAAACGAGGGCGAATTAAAGGCACAGGATGCAACCGATCACGATCTTCCGTACTCAATCAACATTACGCTTGCACCGCTTTCCGTAATCTACATTGAGCTTGACAAGGAACTTCCTGCACCCGAAAAACCAAAAAAGGAAAAGACTACAAACCGCAAGGCTGCCGCTCTTAAGAAAGCAAAGGCTGAAAAAGCCGCAAAAGCTGAAAGCAAGGCAGAAGAAAAAGTCGATGAAAAGCCTGTAGTTGAAGAAAAGGAAGAAACTAAGGAAACTAAAGCTTAAGAAAAAATTGAAACAGTTGAAGAATAACAACTGTTTAGGTAAATTTTTCAGTTTTTAAATTAATTTTATATTAAGGTCATTTTTGTCCGACCTCTTTATAATCTGAAATGCAGACAGGGATCTTCCCTATCTGCATTTCTTTTTGGGCTCTTTATCAAAAGTTAGGATGAATTATGGTTTGGTGGAGTGTCGGTCGGGCATTGAAATTTAGCTAATACGACACTATTCTCAATCACACAGACTTATATGAATACAAGCACGGAAAGATATTAATACATTTAAACTTTTGTTTTGAAGGTTTTCCTACAGAACAAACTCCTGCGGCAATGCTAAAATACTACCGGCAGCGAAAGGGTCTAACCACACGGCAGTTAGCCGAAAGTATAGGAGTTGTACCCGCAACAGTGTTAATGTATGAGCGTGAACGATTCCCGATACCATATCAAACAGCCGTTGCTATGGCTGAAGTCCTTGAAATTGATAGAAATCTGCTCTTCGATGAGTTTGCTCAATTTATGGATTATCCTTACAGTGATAGACTTCGTGAAGTCAGAAAAGCACACAGATTAAATCAAGCAGCTTTTGCTGAAAAAGTAGGTATTAGTTTGAGCATCTATTCTAAGTGGGAGGGCGGTTCACGACAGCCGTCAAGAAAGATGTATGAGCAATTGGTAACCACATATCCTGAAATAAACATATGAAAATACAGCGTATCTGCGATAAAACAGGTACGCTATATTTTTTTATCGGCACATTGGTTTCATTACCCATCTTTCTGTAAAATAAAAGTACACTAAAATACAGGAGGAAAATACTATGGAAAAGTCATTATTTGAACAAATGGGTGGTACATACACTCAGGTAGGAGATTATCTGCTGCCAAATCTCATTTTGCCCGAACAACAAGATCAACCGCTCGGAGTATGGGGACAGCGACACGCAAGATATTTAAAACAGCACCATAAAATTATTTATATGAACTTGTTGACAAGCGGGAAACTAAATGACTATCTTGTCGATATTGAAAACCAAGCTGAAAATTTGTTTCTTCAACTCGTAAAGCAACTGGCAGAAAGCGAAAACATAACAGAAGAACTTAAAGCGAAAGATCAGATGGAATGGGTTGCACAAATGAACAATGTTTGCAACAGAGCAAGAGAAATTGTAAATTCTAAGTTGATTTATTAAAAATAGTCCGCTCAATGGAGCGGACTATTTTTAATAAATTTCATTTTCACACATTTTTTCAGCTTGCTCTATTATCAAATCCACCGCCGTTGCCTGTTTATCCGGTGGATATTTATATTTTCTGAGCAACCTTTTTACAGTAATTCTCATCTGTGCCCTAACACTTTCTCGCACATCCCAATCAACTTTAATATTATTTTTAATGCTGATTGTTAGTTCTTTAGCAATTTGTTTTAGGACATCATTTTCATAGAAATCTCTGGCAGATTCATTGGACGAAATTGCATCATAAAATGCCAGTTCATCGTCTGATAATCCCAGCTTTTCGCCTCTTTTATGAAGCTCATTCATATCTTTTGCCATATCAACCAGAGCCTTTATAACCTCTACCGTCTCTAAAGAACGTTTTTCATATTGAATTACTGAGGCTTCAAGCATTTCAGAAAATTTCTTTGCTTGTACAACATTCTTTTTAGCTATCGCCTTAATCTTGCCGTCAAGCAAACGTCGTAAAAGTTCCAGAGCTAAATTTTTTTGTGGCAGTCCTTTTACTTCTTCAAGAAATTCATCAGATAAAATTGAAATATCCGGTTTATTCAATCCAACGGAAGCAAATATGTCAACGACTTCTTCAGAAATAACTGATTTGGAAACCAATTGACCAATTTCATATTCTATTTGATCTTTCGTTTTCTTCTGTTTGTCTCTTGGTAGTATTTTTATAATACCTGATTTGATGGCTTTAAAATAACTAATCTCTACATTGATTGCCTGAGCTTGCTCAGAGGTCGAACATAATGCGTATGCCTTACCAATTTCTGCAACCAAGTTAAGAAATTCTTTTTTCTCATCTTCCGGTTTACCCAAAACAAAATCCACACCAGAAACAATACACGCCATTCGTTCACTTGCCGAGCCGCTTATGTAAGAAGAGTAATCCAATCCATGCAATATTCCTTGAATTTGCTCATACTTCTCAAGCATGAGATCTATTGCTACTTGTGGATCAATACCTGTTGTTTTTCGGTCAGACGGTGTATATTGTGCTAATGCACTTCTTAAATTATCTGCAATGCCAATATAGTCTACAATTAAGCCGCCGGGCTTGTCTTTAAACACACGATTAACTCGTGCTATGGCTTGCATAAGATTATGACCACTCATCGGTTTATCGACATACATTGTGTGAAGGCAAGGTACATCAAACCCTGTCAACCACATATCGCAAACAATAACAATTTTTAATTCATCTTCAACATCTTTCATTCTCTTTGCAAGTAGCTTTTTCTGAGATGCAGTAGTTGAATGCGGCTGAAATTCAGGCGGATCAGATGCTGCAGAAGTCATAATAACCTTAATTGTACCTTTATCAATGTCGTCACTATGCCATTCCGGACGGTATTCTATAATCTTTGAGTAAAGTTTTACTGCAATCTTTCTGGACATAGCCACAAACATAACTTTACCATTAATCGCTTGTTGTCTAAGGTCGTAATGAGCAATGAAATCCTTCACTACTACATCAATACGACTATCTGTTCCAACAATGGCTTCTAACCTTGCCCATTTACGCTTTTGACTTTCGGCGTAAGTTTCCTCCTGTCCCTCAACAATGCTGTCATACTCATCATCAATCTTTGGCTTTAATTCCTGCGGAAGATCTAACTTTGCAATTCTGCTTTCATAATAAATCGGAACAGTAGTTTTATCTTTAACCGCTTGCGTCAAATCGTAAATATCAATATAATCACCAAACAGGGCAGGGGTGTTCTTATCGCTCAACTCAACAGGAGTTCCAGTAAATCCGATAAAAGAAGCATTCGGCAATGCGTCTCGCATATGTTTCGCAAAACCAAAAGAAACTTTTCCATCTTTTTCTTTTGCTTCTAACCCGTATTGACTGCGATGTGCTTCATCTGCTATAACAACCACATTTCGTCTGGTAGTCAGTGCTTCCATCGATTGGTCACTCTCATCTGGCGAAAACTTTTGGATCGTCGTAAATACAATGCCGCCAGCTTGAACGCTCAATAGTTCTCGTAATTTTTTTCTTGTGTCTGCCTGTTTGGGCGTTTGACGCAAATAATCGGCACTTTTTGAAAAAGTAGTAAATAGCTGATCATCCAAGTCATTTCTGTCAGTAATAACAACAATGGTCGGGTTATTCAGTTCTAAAACCAATTGACGAGTATACATGAGCATAGAATAACTTTTTCCGCTACCCTGTGTATGCCAAATTACACCCGCTTTTCTGCTTCCATTTTCAGAAGCTGCCAAGTGAGTGGTATACAATGCTTTATTTACAGCAAAAAATTGATGATAACCAGGCAAAATTTTGAAAGACTTATCTTCCTCATGAACAAAGAAGCTATACTTTGAAACAATGTCCAAAAATCTCTTTTTATTCATCATTCCATACAGCATAACTTGCAATTGCGGAAAAGAAAGTCCTGATTCTTTTTCTCCGTCAATTGTCCTCCAGAACATAAAGCGATCCAAATCAGAAGTAATTGTACCAACTTTTGCATTGATACCATCACTTGTGATCATAAAGGCATTGTAATAAAACAAAGAAGGAATATCTCTTTTATAAGTCTGAAGCTGATTAAACCCATCAACAATATCTACTTCTTCGTTTGTCGCATTTTTCAGTTCTATTACAACAACAGGAATACCATTTAAGAACGCAACAATATCAGGTCTACGTTCTTTTCCGTTTTCAATTACAGTGTATTGATTGATTGCTAAGAACTCATTATTTTCAATATCTTTGGCATCAAAAATATAAGCTTTTTCGGTTTTTATGCTTCCGTCCTTCTGCTTAACCTCTACATCAATACCATCGGTTAATAATTTTTGAAACGCAACATTGTTTTGGACAATAGATAAGCTCTGCTGACGAGTAATCTTTTTAACCAGTTCTGAAATCGTATCATTGGAATATTGTTTGTTAATACGTTTTAATGCACTATGTAACCTGTCGTACAGAACAACATCTCCAAAACTTTCTCTCTCTGAAAAGCTTCCTCCCGGCGAAATGTCTGGTCCATATTGAGTTTGATAGCCTAAATCTTGAAACCACTCCATTACTGCTTGTTCAAGATCATTTTCTATAAATTTGGACATTTTATTCACCTCGCATTTTTATCATATTTTAATTCTGATAGTTTTTCTACTATTTGAGTAGCAGCTTTTTCTGCTTCATTAGCTGAAACACCATTATTGATAAAATACTTCTTAACAAATAATCTGTATGTAGCTTTTTGAGAATCAAAAATATACCAATCTGGCGCAGAAAAAAGTTCTGATGCGTTAGCAAAATCCTTCTGTACTTGTTTAGTTTTTGATTTGTTAAAGCCGAGAGAAATACAAACTTTTTCGATAACGGTATCATACTTAGTAACGCTAGGTCGTATTGTTTTATCAAGTTCTTTTTTCTGTTCAAGATTGCTAATTTGCTCTTCAGCATTCTTTTCTTTATTTTCTTTTATTTCCTCGATCTCTGATTTTAACACATCATACTCTTTAGCAATAACGGATTTTTTATCAAGAGAATTAATTATATATTTTGCTTGGTGATCAATCTCTGGAAACAGAGTTTTCTGGCTAACCCCAAGTTTGTCAAGTTCTGCCAGAATGTACTTTTTTCTTTCTTTTGGAATGACATAAGAATATGCTTTATCGGTAAGCAATTTATTCTGTTTATTAATATATTCCTTCATTCCTTCATCAATGTCTTCATCATTTTCCTCTGCTATTTGGAATTTAAGTTTTTCCAGCAAAACATTTCTTGCATTTATCGTTAATTCAATATTCTTTTGCTTAATATGGAATGGAACATTCTTATTAGAATACAGGTCGCTTTCAAAGTTATTGTATACCATACCAAAAAGAATAAATGCTCCTGATTGCCTCTTTATTCTGTTATTATCCAGACTGGCCACCACGGTAACATAACTAAAATCTTGTAAAATAGATTTTACTTCTTCTTCAGTGAGATTTTCAATTGTGAAGCGATTAATTTCATTTGTAAAAGAATCAAGCTGTGAGCCTTTCTTGCAGCTTCTAGCTAATTCTGATAATACATTTACTTTTGGATCATCAGGCGATAGTGGAGTATCGATCCATACAAATACTTCCCCATCAGCATCTTCAAGCTTACTGCACTCCTCCAAGCGATTTTTCAGCTCTTCTAGATCTGTATTTTCTCTATACCATTCTTCATCCTGCTCAATAATATCCTTTAATTTCACCTGTATGCTTCGAGGTTGGCATGCAAAATATAATGCCACTAATGGATTTGATGTAATATCCAACAAACGAGTAGGTAATTCATAATGCTGCATTTTTGTCAGCTTTTCAAAAGGAGTTTTATGCGAAACAAATTCCTCTGGACAATTCACAAGAATTTCAGAAAAAATCTTGCTTTCATAATCTAACCGTCCATCCCTAAAAATGCTCGGTGCTAAACCGAAAGATGTGTCATTTTGTCCACGATAAAATAATTGATGTTCTGTATCTGTACCCATATTTAAAAGTTTAATTTCCCAAATAAAATCTTGTACAGAACCTATTACACCAATACAGTTTTCATACATTATTTCTCACCCACTTCCACTGGCAGTTCTCCACTCATCAATTTGGGGAGTAGGGTATCTCTAATCTCTGCCAACACTTCATTTTCTTCTTTGAGCTTTGCGATTTTCTGCTCAATAGGTTTTGCGATTTCTTCAAATTTCAATTGAAGTTCCATCGGCGGTACAACCATAGGAAACATTTTAAACGCTTCGAAAGGGAAGTTCTGCCTTGTTGTGCCAATGGCATGGTGTTTGATCATTTCCTGAAATATCGGTTGCTTCATATAGTAATAAAAGAAAGTAGGAGTAATCGTATCCTTCATCTCAAAAACAGTATAAATCGGGCTAACAAGTCCAACATCATACTCCTTGAGCATGGCAATAGAACCGATATTTGCTCTTGCCGGATTATATGCTACTTGATTGCGGCGAACAATTTTATAGTTTTTGTGCTCTTACTATAAACTTGTTTTGTAAATACATCTTCGGATGCTTTAAATTCGCCTTCTTTTACGACCGAAAGTACAGGGTAATCTTTTTCTTCTTTGTTTTTTTCCTTAAGTTCTATAATGTTCTCAAATACAGTTGATTCTGCATATTGCCCATCTGCTAATTTGGACTTTTGTATAAATGTTTCTTTATATATTTCGTTTGCTACATTCACCAATAGCGCTATGTTAACTAAATTATTTTTAATTTTCTTTTCATACACGCATAGCTTTTCTGCAATTCTATCCTGCTCCTCTCTAGAAAAATCAGGCAACGCAATCAAGTTCATATTGTTTTGATTCAACTTTGGTTGAGCCGAACCAGTTATATATTCTGATATATCATTTGAATTTAACCAAAAACACAAAAACTCAAGATTTGATAATTCATTTGATGTAACTATATGCGCATGATTATTAACCCAAAACTTTCCTTCTACAATGGTTGCAATTGGTTGTTTGCGAGACCTTAAATTTTCCCCATCTTCAGCTATCAACAAATATTTACCTTCAAAAAGATAGTCATCGACATAATCAATAATACCCTGTGCACCATAATATGGATAATTTTTTTCAATATTTTCCCTTTGCTTAGCTGATAATGGGATACGTTTATTGTCATGATTAATAATTAAATCACCTAAAAGCATCTTATTCCTCCTTGAAATCTTGGTTCCATCCCATTTCATTTAATTGATGCTTAATTTCTTCATCAAGCTTTTGAGATTCATCTATTACATTATATAATTTCTTTGTCAATCTTTTCATTTTTTCATCGAAAGGTTCCGTGTCTTCTTCTATAGGAACAACACCTACATAACTCGCCGGTGTCAAATTATAATCTTTTTCACGAATTTCTTCCAATGTTGCTATCTTCCAAAATCCCTGTTTATCAGCATATTCAATCTCTGTACCATCTGACTTTGTTGCTTTCTTTTCATGGTTACGGAAAGAATGGTATGCGGAGGTGATTTCATCAATAGTTTTTGCAGTCAGCTGTCTCTGCGTACGGCTGTCCTCATAAGGTTCTGTTTCCATATTTCTGGCATCAATAAACAGAATTTCTCCATGGCGATCACGGTGTCCGTTTTTCAGCTTGTTGCGAGCCATAAACCACAGACAAACAGGAATTGATGTTGTTGAGAACAGTCCACCCGGCAAAGTAACAATACAATCGATTTTGTCATCTTCAATCAAGTTTTTACGAATGTTGTATTCACTGATTGTAGAAGATGAAAGAGAACCATTCGCCAATACAAAACCTGCTGTTCCGCTTGGTGCTAAGTGATAAAGCATGTGCAAAATCCAAGCATAGTTGGCATTACCCGTAGGCGGAATACCGTATTTACTCCATCTTGGATCATCTATTAAACGCTCGCCGCCCCAGTCACTAATATTAAAAGGCGGGTTTGCCATAATATAATCTGCCTTTAAACTCTTATGCTGATCGTTATGGAAAGAATCCGCATTTTGCTGACCAAGGTTTGCTTCTATTCCACGGATAGCAAGATTCATTTTACAAAGTTTCCAAGTATTATAATTGGATTCCTGCCCATAAATAGCTAATTGACCGTCAATTCGTCCCTCTCTGTCTTCTACAAAACGTTCACTCTGGACAAACATACCGCCAGAACCGCAGCAAGGGTCATAAACTCGACCATCGTGAGGTTCGATCATAGCTACAATCAACTCAACTACACTGCGTGGAGTATAGAACTCTCCACCCAATTTTCCCTCAGCACGTGCAAACTTTCCAAGAAAATATTCATATACAGAGCCTAAAGTGTCTTTGTTCTTATCGTTTCCAATCTCAAGTTCAGATAATAGATCAACCAATTCACCCAAAGAACGTTTATCTAAAGATGCTCTTGCAAAATCTTTAGGAAGTACGCCACGAAGAGAAGAGTTTTCTTTTTCAATCACATACATGGCATTATCGATAACCTGACCAATTGTTGGATCTTTAGCACTGTTTTTAATTGTTTCCCAACGTGCTTCCTGCGGCACCCAAAACACATTTTTTGCAAGATATTCATCTCTATCTTCTGGGTCGGCGTATTCATCTTGAGAAATTTCTTGATAAGCTCTTTCAAAACTATCAGAAATATATTTCAAGAATATAAGGCCAAGGCATACATGCTTATATTCTGCAGAATCCATATTATTACGGAGTTTATCTGCCATTACCCACAAATCTTCTTTTCTTAATTCAGCCATTTTTATTCCTCCACCATTAAATAATCTGCGATACTTTTGCCCAGATTTGCTTTTCATTTGGGCTTTCTTTTGCCGTTCTAATAATTTTTAATATTGATTCATTTTCCATTAGGTATTCTTTAATATCTGCCGGAACATCTTTTCTTTCTTTTGCAGCTAAATCATATAGCCTATTCCTTATGTCTGGAAATTCTTCTAAATGCAATTCTGCAATTATTCTATCCAATAACTCTCTTTCGGGAGGTTTATTATTACCCTTTTCAATATCACTGATATATGTAGGTGTTTTACTCACCGCTTTTGCAAGTTGACGAATTGATATTTTTTTTGCTTGTCTGACAGAACGCAAATATTGACCAAATTCAGCATTTTCCGTTTTCAAATTCAAATCATCCACCTTTATCACCTCCATTGTAAGTTAGTTAGCTTACATACTGCTATTATATATTATATTGCCAATTAAATCAAGGTGCTTATCAAAATCAAATTTATTTGCTATAATATTTTTATAAGACAGGAACAAAATAAGATTTTTATGTCGTTTAATATATAGAGAGCATACTCTCTGGAAAGGAGGCACAAAATATGCCGATATTAATAAAAAGAAAAAACGGCGAGATCACGCCGTTTCGCAATGCAGAATACATTTCTGCATTCTATTTCATTCCCAAAAGCATTTTGGATAAGTGCGGAGAAGAAATAAGCAGTATTCCAAGAAATCCAAGAAAATTGCTTCAAGATCGTCGTGCCATAGAAATAGTAGAGAGTGATTTGTTTAAGCTGGTAATAATCGACGCTTACGCCTTTATGGTATGGCCTTTTATGGGGCTTAGCGCAAAAAGGGAAATTTATTCAGGATATGAACCGTCTTGGAGATATGCGCACGCAGCTTCTATTTGGATTAAAGGAATGGAAGATGAAGGGGTTATCCCTAAGTTACAGGAGATATTAAAAAGCAGCAATGTAGACGAAGACCTCGGATATATATCCGAAGAAGAAATCTCAGAAACATTCACTTGGCTCGTTCCTAAAATAATGGCAAAACACAATATGAATGAGGTCATTGCTGTAGCGGCTGAATATCGCTGCTTTGAAGATTTTGATTACCGAAAGAGTCGACAAAAAATTGATTTTTACCGCAAGTGGTATCACACCCGTGCAAAAATATCCGTTGAATCTCTTGATGAAATAAAAGAAAAGTATGCAGAGAATACAGACGGAATGGAGTGGGACATTCCCGACGACAGTGTTAATGTTGAGAGTACCGTATTAGAGCCGATTGCGGTCAGCAAATTTTTAGACACGCTTTCTGAAACAGACAGGAAAATACTCACAATGCGAATGGATGATGTGACACTCGAAAAAATCGCAGAAGAATTAGGCTTCAAAACTCACAGTGCTATTCACAAAAGGATCCGAAAGATTGGCTTAGCTTACGAAAAGTTCAGCGGTGAAGATTTGGGATTCAGCAATAAGAAAATTATCTGACAACACCTATTGATGTATAAATCGATAGGTGTTCTTTTTATGCGCAAAAGCAGAAAGGAGGTCTTTTGGATGCAGTACAATCTGATAAAATCACAGCAAATCAAAATTAAGAACACCCTATGTATGCAATGCGGACAGAACAGCTGTTTGATATTAACAGACAATGTCTGTCCTGTTTTCGCAAACACCAACCCCAAAATCATTAAAATTAAGGAGGACAATCACAATGAAAAAATATAAAGAAACATATATCATCGGTGTTGACCACGGCTATGGAAATATGAAAACGGCTAATTGCTGTTTTCAGACAGGTGTGACCGTATATGAAAAAGAACCAATTTTCAAAGATAACCTGCTTGTTTGGAATAACAAGTATTATCTTATCGGCGCAGAACATAAGGAGTTTTCGGCAGATAAAATGCTGGATGAAGATTATTATGTTCTGACGCTTGCGGCAATCGCACGAGAGCTGAATATTGCAAAAATCTATTCTGCTGATGTATTGATTGCCGCCGGACTTCCGCTGACTTGGGTAAGCGAACAGCGAGAAGAATTTAAAAGATATTTACTGAAGCACGAAACAGTTGACTTCAATTTCAAAGGCAAGGATTATCATATCCACATTGTCGGTGCAGATGTTTATCCACAGGGATTTGCCGCTATTGTCAATCACTTATCCGATTTTTCAGGTGTAAATATGCTCTGCGATATTGGCAACGGCACGATGAATATTATGTTCGTCAATGATAAAAAGCCGAACCCCAACCGCTGTTTTACCGAGAAATTCGGAACACACCAGTGTATGCTCCAAATCCGTGAAAATCTGATGAGAGTTCATCACGCAGAGCCACCTGAAGAAATGATTACCCGTGTGCTTCGTTTCGGCACAGCAGATATTGACGGTGAATATCTGAAGACCATTATCCAAACCGCAAGAGAATATGTAGCAGGTATTTTCCGTAGACTGCGTGAACACGGCTATAACTCGAAGCTGATGAAGCTGTATATTGTGGGTGGAGGCGGTTGTATGATCCGCAACTTTGCCGAATATGACGAAGGGCGTATTACTGTAAACGATGATATTTGTGCTACTGCCAAAGGGTATGAACGAATGCTGGAAATGAAATTGATTAAAAACGGCGGTGCGTTATGAGTATCAAACGAATGAGCCTTAGGTTTAACTTGGATAACGAAGCTGACCGCAAGGCTTGGGAGCATTTAAAAAATACTGCGAATTCAAAAAACAAGGCAGTTATTACTGCTATCAATCAATTTTATGAGCCACACACAGAAATAACCGAGGTTATCCGAAAAACTATTCGTGAGTGCTTGCAAAATCTTTCTGTAATACAGATGGAATCAGCACAGCCCACCGAAGCACTGTCCGAAGAAGAAAACGAACTTATGGATTGCCTCGATATGTTTCTCGGTGAATGACGGCATCAGAGTGGTGCCGCTTTTTTATGCTCTGTAATTCACTGTGGCATCATTTTGGCATCAAATCAAAATTAAGGAGGATGTTTATTATGAGAGCTTATTCATCATTAAGACAACTTGAAGAAAAAAGTATTTGTGTTGACGAATACCTGACCAATGAGAGAGACGGCGTATTTAAGGCACAGCTTGACTGCAAGCGTTGGGGCAAGAAAAGAAATATCCTTGCCTACTTCACATTTGAAGATGGAAGTAAGATTATGGCTTCTGCTTGGCAGAACACCGGGTATCTCGGTATCCCTGAGATTGAAGAAGGAGCAAGGCTAACGCTGACTTTTGAAAGAGCAAAGAACGGCATTTCCTATTTGAGAAAGATTGAGAAAAACGAGGGACAATAATGCATGTCTCATACTGTAACAAGCAGGGAACTTGTACAGCAAGTTCCAACTCAAAATCTTAGGGAGTCCCCTAAAACCTCATTGTCACGGGAAAGTCCCGTCCGTTTGCAACAAGCGCTTCAACTGCGCCGCACTTGCGGCGGCTTGTTTCACCGTGTTGCGGCACAGCCCTCCGTGCTCCCTTTATCCGCCACAGGCGGCGGTCGCTACTCGGTTCCCTAAAACCACATTTTGAAAGGACTGATAAATTTATGAACAGAAACCCAAAAGAAAAATTTGCCCGAATTGACATTCGGGTAAATCAAAAAGATAAAGACAAAATCAAACGATTTGCCGAAAAATGCAATTTATCTATTAGTGAATATCTGGTGCAAAGGGCATTGGAATATGAACCGATAATGGTTCTTCCTGATGTCTTTTTTGATTTCTATAACAAATTGTGTCAGCTTGACAACACAGCGGGATTTACGCCCGAAACAGAAAACAAACTGCTTTCACTGATTGATGAAATTCATTCGGAACTTTTATTACCACGGAAGGAGGATATGCGTAAATGGCAACCACCGGATTCTGGCCTGTCAAAAACAGGCTGAAAGAAGTAATTGAATATACCCGTAACCCTGACAAAACCACCGACAAGAAATTCTTGGATGAAGATTTATATGCAGCACTCCGTTATGTTGAGGATGATAAAAAGACAGATCAAACGATATATGTTTCGGGTATCAACTGTCCGAAACAAAGAGCATACGAATATATGATGGCTACTAAGCGTCGTTACGGCAAGCTCGGCGGGAATGTTGCCTATCACGGTTATCAGAGTTTTGTAAGCGGCGAGGTTACACCCGAAGAAGCACATCAAATTGGACTGGAAACTGCAAGGCGTATGTGGGGCAAGGATTATGAGATAGTAGTCACCACCCACCTGAACACAGATAATCTTCACAATCATATTGTGGTTAATTCGGTATCTTTTCGCACCGGTCGAAAATTTGAGAACCATATTTCCGACCATTACAGGCTGAGAGAGATTTCCGATGCAGTTTGCTTGGAGCGTGGGAAAAGCGTACTGCCACCGAGTAAATTCACAGGTAATCGAAAGAAAGACTATTGGATTCACAAAAGCGGCGGTTTAACTCACCGAGATATTTTAAAACGGGATATTGATGAAGCAATTTCAAATACAACCAACTGGAAAGCCTTTGATTTATACCTGAAAAATCTCGGCTACAGCTATGCAAAGAACAGCGATTACCGTCATCCCTCCATTATTGCTCCTGGTTGGAAACGCTCTGTGCGTATCGATTCTCTCGGAGAGCAATATACGCAGGAAAAGATACGGGAATGCCTCATTTCAAATCAAAAAGATATTACACTGTATGCTGTCCGCATACCTAAACGGTTTACGCCATTAATGGAACTTCAGCTTGAATTTAAGAAAGCGCAGCGTATGGACGGGATACAGCTTGCGTTTGCATTGATTATTGAGCTTTGGAAGCTGATTACAGGCAACAATATAGTGCCGTCATCCCCAAAACCTCTATCCCCGGCGCTACGACAGGAAATCAGAAAATTAGATCAAACCCTGAAGGAATACAAGCTTCTTTTTGAGAATCAAATTGATTCCGCACAGGAGCTTGTTTCATTTATCGAGAAGAAATCCGCAGATATTTCTGCTTTGGAATCAGAGCGGCAGAAAATTTATAACCGTATCCGCCGCCCGAAATCAGAAGATGAAAAAGAACAGAACAAAACGGCGGCAAGAAAAATCTCTGCAAAGTTAAAACCTTTGCGTGAAGATCTCAAAACTGCACAATCCATCACCGAGCGGTATCCGCATATCTTGGAACTACTTGAAACCGAGCGTGCTATGGAAATACAAGTAAAAACCCAAAACAGAGAAAGGAATTATGAACGATGAAAAACACACCAAAAAATATTGCAATAGAAAAACTTTTCCCCTTTGAGGGACATCCGTTTAAGGTTCAGGACAACGAAGAAATGAATACTTTGATCGAGAGTATTCAGGAGCAAGGTATTTTGTCTCCGTTAATTGTCCGACCAAAAGAAAACACCGCAGATGAATATGAAATTGTATCGGGACACAGACGGTTCCGTGCAGCAGTAAAGGCAGGGATAAAAGAAGTCCCTGCCTTAATTGTTCCCCTTGATCGTGACGCCGCTGCCATCGCAGTGGTAGACAGCAATCTGCACCGAGAACATATTTTACCATCGGAGAAAGCCTTCGCTTACAAGCTGAAAGCCGAAGCATTACGACATCAAGGGAAACGCTCTGACTTAACTTCGGAGCAAGTTGCACCGAAGTTGGCAACTGAAATTATTGCTGAGAGTGATAACACAAGCAAAGACACAGTTAAACGCTATATCCGTCTCACTAACCTTATCCCGCCTATTTTGGATATGGTTGATGAGAAAAGAATTGCTTTCACTCCTGCTGTCGAGCTATCCTATCTGCTCCCCGAAGAACAGAGAATGCTGCTGTCGGAAATGGAATACAGCGATTGTACGCCTAATTTATCTCAGGCACAGCGTTTAAAGGCTCTCAGTATACAGGGGTTATTCACGAAAGAACAGTTATCCGCCATTATGAGCGAGGAAAAAGCCAATCAGAAAGAGCGTGTAAAAATTCCTGTTGAGCGTATTCGCAAATATTTTCCGAAAGACTATACCACTACTCAAATGGAAGAAACCATTGTAAAACTCTGTGAAGCCTACCATCGAAAACGGCTGCGGGACAGAGATTCAAGATAAGGAGGTGTGCCTATGGGTTTTAAGATGAACGCTGTGATTCACAGAGGAAACGATTATGAAAATTCATTGCGCACTTTCCAGAACAAGAGATTTGGATATCTTGAGCAGGAAATCCGTGCCTTTGATGTCGAAACCTTACGATTACTTCTATACGACCTTCAAAAACGAGGCCGCACAATAGAAACACTTACAGGGATGGCGGTATAATCAGACAGTAAGGAGGACAACTATGATGAAAAAACAAAAACGAAACAATGAGGACAATCGTGGCGTCGCTATCTACGCCCGAAAGTCCCGCATTACAAATAAAGGCGACAGTATCGGCGTACAGTTTAAGCAATGCGCCGAATATGCCAAAAGAGAACTTCAGCTTGACGACGATTACAGTTTTATGGAGTATGAGGATAAAGGACTCTCCGGTTACTATTCCGACCGTCCCAGTTTCCAGCGTATGCTTCACGATATTGAAATGGGTAAAATCCGTGCCATTGTCTGCTACAAATTAGACCGTATCGGTAGAAAGACAAGCGACCTTTTACGCTTGCTTGATTTTCTTGAAAAGCACAAGGTGGATTTGCTGATCTGCTCCAACAATATCAACACCGCTTCCGGCGTATCCAAAATATTCATTCAAATCTTTGCTGTGGTTGCGGAATTTGAGCGTGATACACTGACCGAGCGTATTACAGATAATATGATGGAGCTTGCTAAAGACGGGCGCTGGCTGGGCGGAAATACGCCTACCGGTTTCACGGTAAAGCGTGTAAAGACCGGCAGCGGCAAAAATAAATCAGCTTACAGTTATTTGGAGAGCATTCCTGAAGAAAAAGCAATGATACAAAAGCTCTATGAAATATTGGCTTCAACCCGTTCTATCAAAAAAACGGCAGACAAGATGAATGAACTCGGCTATCGCACAAAGATAGGAAGCAAGTTCAACACTTCCACTACAAGATTATTATTAAAAAATCCTGTTTACTGCGTTGCTGATGAAATTGCATACAACTATTTCTACGAAAACGGCGGCGGAGTATGCGCTGAGCTGTCAGAGTTTGACGGTCAACACGGACTATCTGCATACAACAAAACCGACCAAGAGAAATTTGAGGACGCTGACAGCACCTTCATTTCTCCGAAATTCGTACAGTTAATGTCTGCAAAGCCTGTTTCGGAATGGATTATCTCGGTTGGCAGGCACGAAGGTTTTATTCCAAGTCAGCAATGGATTGATACACAAAATATGCTTGATTCCATTGCAGAAAAGTACAATCGCCCGCACCGAAAGACTAATGCTCTGCTGGCAGGGCTGGTATACTGTCCGCATTGTGGGAAACGCCTGCGAGTTATCTCCGAATCAAATCGATGGACAAACGGCAAACCGAGATTCAAATATGTCTGTCCCGGCTATCGTTTGGGCGAATGTACTTTCCGTGCTGTTGACGGTGTACTGCTTGATGAATTTGTGGTCAAACAGTTATCCAATCTATCCGATGAGGACAGCGAATACTTTGTCAAATTACTCAATCAAAAGGCTTCGGATATTTTTAAGAATACTCATAACGAACAGGAACTAATCGAACTAAAGAAAAAGAAAACACAGCTTGAAGCTGCTATTTCGAATCAGGTGAAAAATCTGCGGGAAGCAGACGATAATCTAAAACGGTTTATTCAGGAGGATGTAAAGGGACTGACAGACGATCTTTCTGAAACGGAAAAACTGTTACAAAAATTAGAGGATAGCAGGCAAAGTCAGATGTATGCTGTGAGAGATATTGAAGAAATCAAAGAAAGGCTGTTATCCTTTGAGAAATACGCAAAGGACGCACAGCCGGATGTGTTAGTAACGCTGATACAATCCTTTGTGGAGCGTATCTATATCGTTGATGAAAACGACGAGCGTTACTGTCATATCTTTATTAAAGGTTGCACCAAAGAGGACTATGATGAGTTCTTCCGGGCAACCGGTTACATATCCGGTGCGAGAGAAACAGTTACTATCACACACAAATTGCCTTTGTGTGATTCAGATAAGTGTTGCAAACGCTAAATTATCCTCCCAAAAGCAAAAAAGTTTACTCAATTTTTCAAAGGTCGACTAAACTTTTATAAAGTATTCCGTTAAAATATAAAAATCAAAGATATTTTTTTGCAATGCATTTTTTCTGTAGTACACTGTTTTTCCTTGTATTTCTGTGTATCACGATATAAAAACAACCGCATTAAAAAGCTGATAAACAGTTTTCTAATGCGGTTTTTGCTTGGTGCGCCAACAGGGACTCGAACCCCGGACCGACCGGTTATGAGCCGGTAGCTCTAACCAACTGAGCTATTGGCGCATATTTATTTTACGCAAGTGATATTATATCATATTATATCTGTATTGTCAATCTTTTCATTTAATTTTATAAGAATTTTTGTTTCTGTATTATTCAAAAAGTATATAAAAGCACTGCTTTTTACAACAAATTTATTGAAATTCCTACATATTCGTGGTACAATATATATGACAGTATTATTTTTACTTATAATTCTTATAATTTTATATTCCTCGTTCGGGAATTTTATTAATTCAATTGGAGGTAATGGCTATGGCAGTTATTAAAGCATTCAAAGGTATGAGATACAACACCGCAAAGGCAGGCGAAATTTCCTCTCTTTGCTGTCCTCCGTACGACATAATCAGCGAGCAAGAAAGACTTGCTTTTATTAAAGAAAACGAATACAACATTATTCGTCTTGAATTGCCAAAAGAGGGTGAAAATCCTTACGCTTGCGCAAGCGATATTTTAAAAATGTGGCAGGATAAAGGCATTTTGAAAATTGAAGATAAGCCTGCTATCTATATTTACGAGGAAGAATTTTCCGTTGGAAACACACGCAAAAGCATAAAGGGCATTATTGCGAGAGTTCAGCTTGAAGAATTTTCAAAGGGCATTATCTTACCGCACGAATTTACCCTTTCAAAGGCTAAAGAAGACCGTTTAAATCTTATGAAAGCAACAAACTGCAATTTCAGTCAGATTTACGCTCTCTATATGGACGAAAAACATACAACTCTTGCTACCATTGATGAGCATTCAAAGGCAAAAGCCGACCTTGAATTTACAGACGAAACAGGTGTTACACATCGCCTTTGGATTGAAACCGACGAAGAAATCATTGCGAAGCTTGTTGCCGATTTTGCAGACAGAAAACTATATATTGCCGACGGTCACCACAGATACGAAACCGCTCTCAATTACAGAAATTATTGCAGAGAAAACGGCATTTCAAAGCCGGGCGATCCGCAGGACTTCCAGATGATTTACCTCGTAGATATGGAGCATCCGGGACTTGTGGTATTCCCTACCCACCGCCTTGTGAGAGATTTACCGAACTTTGACAAAGAGGCGGTACTCGAAAAGTGCTCCGAATTCTTCTACATAGACGAAAAAGAAGGCACGGACACCATGGAGGAAGATTTGAAAAAACTCTATGACGAGGGCAAAAAAGCATTCGGTTTCTATTGCGGCAAGGGCGAATGGTTCTTGCTGACACTCAAAAATATCGACATTATGAGCCAAATGCTCCCCAATGTAAGCAAGGCGTCACAGTCGCTTGATGTTTCTGTTCTCCATACACTTATTCTTGAAAAAATCTTTGGAATTGACAAGGAAAATATGGCAAAACAGATTAACCTTACATACACAAAATTCTTTACAGAGGCAATTGACGGAGTTGACAAAGGCGAGTTCCAATGCTCATTTGTACTCAACCCTACAAGAGTTACCGAAATTCGTGATGTTGCCGCCGCAGGAGAAAAAATGCCGCAGAAATCCACATATTTCTATCCAAAAATGATTACAGGTATGGTAATGAACAATCTTGGAGTTGATTAATATGAAAGACTATGAAATCCGCAGAAAAGACAGAGCAGTTGACGAAAATGACGCCTTAGAAATTCTGAAATCAGGCAGCTTCGGTGTGCTTTCTACCATCGGCGCAGACGGCTATCCGTACGGTGTACCCGTAAACTACGCTTACGATGACGGCAAAATCTACTTTCACTGTGCCAAAAATGTCGGTCACAAACAGGATAACCTAAGATTTTCGGGCAAAGTTTCGTTTACTGTCGTTACAAAATCAGATGTTATTTCCGAAAAATTCACAACAGGTTATGAAAGTGCCATTGCCTTTGGTTATGCGTCAAAAACGGTTACCGAAAAAGAAAAAGCACTGCGGCTTCTGGTGCAAAAATACTCTCCCGAATTTACGGAAGACGGTGAAAACCATATAAAAGGCGCATTTGAACGCACAGATGTTTTTGTGATAGAAATTGAAAAACTTACCGCAAAAGCTAATAAAAAAACGGTTTAATAAAATTTAGGTCAAGCCTTTTTAAAGGCTTGCGGGTTTGGGCAGCGCCCATAATATCTTCCGATATTGCAATTTATCAGGCGCAAACAGCCACGCTGTTTGCGTGCTTGCACTTAGTTTGAAAAAACAGGCGACAGCCATTAAAACAGAATTATTTATTTTGGAAAAGGTTGACTAAACTTTTATAATTGATTGGCGAAGCATTCTTCTAAACAATAATCTTTTACTCTCAACTCAACAAAAATTAACAGACAGCAAAAATCCCTGTTCAGCGCTGAACAGGGATTTTTTATATGGGGATGTTGTAAGCTTATTAAATATCGTAACATTTCCACTGACAATTTTTGCAGACTTCACTAAGTTTTCCTTGTGAAATTATCCTGCTTTTTGCCATATCTTTAAGCGCAAGCCACTCAATTTCGTCACCGATTTTTAAATTATATTCTTTCAGACAAGCATTGTCAAAACTTGCCACTTTATCATTATCGGCACAAAGCTGTGATTTATTATTCGGGCATTTACTGCAAAGAACATCATTACAACTGCCCGTTAAGGTAATCAGCGGATTTTCTTTATTCAGATATTCAATTACATTTGTCATATTCTGCACAAAATCACTGCTGTAGCCTTTTCCTACGAAAAATTGTATGCAAAGGCTGTGGTGCGGTCGCAGATTAAAGCTTGATAACTTTGTCAAGACGATTTACCAATACAGCTGAAAATGCAATTTTGAGTGCGTCAGCAATAAGATAAGGAACTACGCACAGTAAAAGTGACTCAACAAGTCCCATTTTCATTTGGAACATAAACCATACTGTGCCGAATGCATAACAAACAGCAAGGCCCAAAATCATAGAAACAATTTCAATCCAAAGTTTTTTGCCGAGTTTTTCTGTCATAAGACCTACAATTAAAGCTGTAAAAATAAATCCGATAATATATCCGCCTGTCGGTCCGAAAAGTACGCCTATACCTCCGCTGAAGCCTGCAAACACAGGAACACCGGCAAGACCGAGAAGTACATAAACTATAACACTGAGTGTACCTCTTTTCCAACCGAGTAATGACGCTGCAATAAATACACCGAGAGTTTGAAGTGTAAACGGAACTTCTCCGAACGGAATCTGAATTTGCGCACAAACTGTCATTACAGCGGCAAAGAGTGCCACAAATACTAAATCAAGCAAAGCGGCTTTGCTTTTTGATGTTGCCTTTGATTTTACCTCTAACATTGTTCTTTCTCCTTATCGTCAACCTATTTGGTTTATTAAGTTGACAATATTATAACGCGGTTTTACCGAATTGTCAACCTACAATTGAAATTTGGTTGACAATTCACAAAATCATATATTTTATATAATAACAGTTGTTTAAATGAGGTTTTCTTTCTTAAGATATTCTTCAAGAATATCTGCCGCATACTTGCAAAGCTCCGGACAAGGACGCTTTTTATAGTATTCGTTGGTGCGTTCTGACGGCACATAACTTTCCTTATTGTTTTTCTGAAAACCTAAAAGTTCTCTGCAAATAATAGAGCCGTTGTCTTCTTTAAACTTTGCGGCAAGCTCCTGAACCGATTTATAAACATTTTTCTTTGTGGTATTGTCTTTAGAATTGTCATTACCCATTGCAAGACCTATCACCATAAACATACCTGTAACAGTACCGCAAACTTCTCTCATTCTGCCCATACCGCCGCCGAACGGTTCGGAAATTTTTAATGCCGTTTCTTTTTCAAGTCCAAAATCCTCGCAAAATGCAAGCAAAACCGCTTGAGAACAATTGTAACCGTTCATAAAATTTTGCTTTGCAATATCTCCCTTAGACATACAAATCATTCCTTTTCATTATAATGTAATTTTATTTTAACACCGACTTATAATAATGTCAAAATTTTCAGAAACTTATCCGTCACAATTATGAAAGTTTGGTCGCCCCTTTCAAAAGTTGTGGGTGTGGGCAAAGCCAACGATACTGTCTGCTAATGAAATTTTTCTGTAGCCAAACAGCCTGCTGTTCGGCGGCTTGAACAAAACGGCAAAAAATTATTAATTGCGAACGCAAACAACCGTACAGTTTTTTACACTGTACGGCTGTTTGCAAGGGGTTTAGATAAGGAAATGGGTATGAGTGGAACGGATGCTTTCGCACCCTCTTGTTAGTAAATTTAAGCGGATTTATTATCGCTTGCGGTTTTTTTGGGAATTTTAATTGTGTATTCGATATAGTTGTTGTTTTCACTTTTGACTGCTTTGGCATCAATACCTGCAAGGCGCATTGTATCTACCGCTTTGTTGATGGTGTTTACAAAAATACGCACATCTTTTATCACCGCTTTACTGCTTCCCATACTTTTAATATGCTTTGGGCAGTCATTCAAAACTTCGCCTACAAGATTGTCGGTCTGTTGAGTGTTAAGATTAAGAGCTATTACCTTGCTTAGGACTTCTCGCCTTTTGCCCTCGTCTTCTATTCGGAGTAATGCCCTGGCATGGCGCTCCGTAAGACCTGCCGAAATAATAAGCTCCTGTTCTTCGTATGTAAGCCTCAAAAGTCGGAGTTTGTTGGCTATGGTAGATTGAGTTTTGCCAAGCCTTTGAGCCGCCTCTTCCTGAGTAAGTCCGAATCTTCGTATAAGTCTTGAAATCCCGCGAGCTTCCTCGAACACGCCGAGGTCGCTGCGCTGTAGATTTTCAAGGAGAGCAAAGATCGCAGACTCTTTGTCAGAACACTTAACGATTATGCACGGAACTTTTTTAAGTCCTGCCATAACCGACGCACGAAGACGGCGTTCACCGGCAATCAGCTCATATTCACTTTGACTTGCCCTTCTGACAGTCAGCGGCTGCAAGATACCGTTTTCTGTTATGGACTGCGATAATGATGTAAGAGAGGCTTCGTCAAATTGTTTTCGAGGCTGAGCCTTGTTAGGTCGTATTCTTATTATTGGTATTTCAGTGATTTTGTTATCATTGTTAAATAAAAAAGTCAACCTTACCATCCCGTGTCTTTTAAGCATCAGGGGTTTGTCCCTGTGACATTATAATATCACATTACCAAAAAATGGTATGTCGAATTGTGTAGGCATAATTAATTTTGTTTTACAATATTGCGTTGATTTTACCGTTTTGTTGTCAAAGTATTTGGTTTTCTTTCTGTTTTCTTTCTTATTATTAATAAATTATGGTTTAGCAAATTAATTTGCCAATTAATTATAAAAGTTTAGTCAACCTACTCAAAAATTGTGGGGGTAGACAAAACATACGATACTGACCGTTTACGCAATCTAAATCTAATAATAGACGAACAGCTTGCTGTTTGGCGGCTGATAAATTGTAATATTGAAAAAATAATCATACATAAGATTAGCCCTTTAACTACTGCTTTTGTAGCTAAAGGGCATTTGCTATCTTTATTATATTTGACATTAAAACATCATCACGCCTCATAATATCTTCAAGAGTGCGTTTTGATATACCTGCTTTATCTGCAAGCTGTTGGACTGTAAGTCCTTTATCGTTTTTATATTCTTTAATTTTCAAATTTGTCACACCTTATTAAAATAAAAATTTTACTATACCGTATACTGCAACAAAGAAATCCGGAATTAAGCCTTTTCCGAACTTTTTACCTGCCTAACATTTGCCTAATATTTTTAAAATTTTATGCGATTTTGGGCGGCGTTTTGCGATAAAAACAAATAAAGAAAAACCGCACTAAAACGCCTGAAAACGGCTTAATAGTGCGGTTTTTCTGTGGTCGAGGTGACAGGACTTGAACCTGCGGCATCTTGGTCCCAAACCAAGCACTCTACCAAACTGAGCTACACCTCGAAATTATTTAATTTTTGTCGCCTCAACAAGTCAGCTTCATTATTATATAACATAAAATTTGATTTGTCAACAATTATTTTTAATTTTTTTGAAACTTTCGTGATTTTTATTTTTCTTTAATTGACATACGCTGTTATGGGGTATAAAATATGATTACACTGATTAAATATATTACTTTGAAGGGCGGTTTTATATGTCTGACAATACAAAACTAAAAATCTCAAACGGGTTGAACGAGGATAAATATTCTGTAAAAAGCAAGTTTGTCAACTTCTTTTTGCTTGCGATGTTTACGCTCTTTCCCCTATTTTACACGGATTACTACTATAATATAAGACACGACAAATATTATTTTTTTCTTGTTGTCACTGCAGTACTTGTTTTGATGATTGGCGCTGTTGCAATCACTAATTCCGATTCGCAAAGCAGAACAAAAAACAAAGCCGAATCCGTGCCTTGGTACAAAAAGTTATCGTTTACGGACTATGCATTTGGGGCATTCATTTTGGTATGCACCGTATCCACTGTTTTTTCTCAAGATCCTGCCGATGCTTTCTTGGGTCTTAGCGGAAGGAACAATGGTTTATTGCTGATGATTTTTTATGCGGTGGTTTATTTTTTAATTACCAGATTTTTTTGTTTTAAAAACTATGTCTTTGTTGCCCTTGCAGGTTGTTCAATTGCAATATATCTGCTTGATATTCTCAACTGTTTTTACATAGATCCGCTTGGAATGTTTGCAAGCCTTACAGATGAGCAGACAATCACAAACTTTACCTCCACAATTGGCAACAAAAACCTTATGTCAAGTTTTATCTGCATTGTTATGCCCGTAACCGTCGCTTTTTCGGTTATAAGCAAAAATCGTAATCACCGTATCGTTTATCATATTTCGTCCGCATTCGGTTATATGGCTCTTATGACAGCCGACAGCTACTCGGGTATACTTGGTCTTGGCGCTGTTTTTGCCGTGCTTTTAATATGGTTTTCACGCAGCGTTGCAAGACTTAAAAGATTTTTCCTCGCAACAACAATTATGCTGTTAAGCGGCAAAATTCTTCGTTTATTTTCCTTTTTTATGGGTGACAAATCAAAAGGTATCTCGGAATTTCAAAGTCTGCTTGTTTACTCAAAAATCATATGGGCGGCAATTGCATTGTTCGCAATAATTACCGCAATTTTATTTTTTGCAGACAGCAAAACTCCCGACAAGACTTTACCTCTTGCCGTTCCTATTATAATCGGCAGTATATTTGTTGCCTGCATTATTGCAATGCTTTTTGCCGTATATTATTTCAGCGTAATTGACACAAAAACAAATATCGGCTTTTTGAAAAGTTTTTTGAGATTTAATGACAGCTGGGGTACTCACCGTGGCTATATGTGGATAAGGTCTTTCTATATATTCGGAGATTTTTCTCTTTACAACAAACTTTTCGGATGCGGACCTGACACCTTTGCCACAGTGTTTGAACCGTATTTTGAGGGGCTTAAACATTACGGTGACAGCTCCACAAACTGTGCCCACAACGAATACATAAATTACCTTATTACTACGGGAATTTTCGGACTTGCTTCTTACCTTTCGATAATTTTCGGAGCGCTGAAAGGTGCGATTAAATCCGCAAGTAAAAATCCGATTGCAATTGCTTTTGCGGTATCTGTTATCAGCTATGCCGTGCAGGCTGTGGTAAACCTTGCTCAACCGATTACAACACCGCTTTTTATTATTTTTATTGCACTTTGCGAGGCAGTTGCCCGTAAGCAAAAAACAACTGAATAAGCACAAACAAGACAGCCTATATACTAAGCTGTCTTGTTATTTTTTACGCAGCTTTTCTGCGTGATGTATGCCTTGTTGCCGCATTTCGTTTCTTATTTTTTTGTTGAGATTGGGGCTTTTTGAACAATATTGACTTTACGGGATAACGCATAGCGTAGCTTATAATTACGAAAATGCAGACATTAACATATAAATCAGCGTCAGGCATTTGTACAACTCCTTAAGTTTATTTGGGGCTTTGTTATAATTAGCTTAAATGACAAAGTGAAGTTCCTAAACTTAATTTTTGGTAAATTCCACATTCAATAACTATCCTTTCAGACAATGATAAACAACTCATATTTTCCTGCTTTCCGCAGACAGTAACCGTTTTCATTTTACCATACTCTTTTGTCAAGGTGAACCCGTGGTATTTCTCGTTTTTTCCTCAAAAATCCGAACTTCACTTTGGCAATTTAGGTTTGTTATAATTAAATTATACAGTACCGGCTGGGTAATAAACAGGACTTTGCTATGATGTTTGCCGATTTTTCAATAATATTTTTTCGGTGTATTTAACGATTATAAAAGTTTGGTCAACCTTAAGGCTTGACCTAAATTTTAAAATTATTACAAAAACAAAAGCGCAATAACCGCAGTTACCGCACTTTTATTTGGAAAATATAAATTAGAAAGATTTTTAAACCAACATAACTTACTTTTATTAATCGTCAAAATTAGGAGTTTGAATTGCATCGTAGCCGGTTTCGCCTGTACGGATTTTTACCGCCTGCTTTAAGTAGTAAGTAAAGATTTTACCGTCACCCGGATTGCCTGTAAACGCAGTCTTTTTAATAGCTTCTATGGTTTTTGCTTCCCATTCTTCTGATGAAACAACTATTTCAAACTTAATTTTAGGCAATACCTGCACATCTACTTTTTGACCTCTTACATATTCGGACATACCTCTTTGAATACCGCAGCCTACAACCTGATAGGCTGTGATTCCGTTTACGCCTATATCCATTAACGCTTTTTTTACATCGAGGAACATTTCCTCTCTTACAACAGCCTCTATTTTAATAAGCTGAACTTCGTTATTGTTATCCATATGTTAATCCTCCGTTAATTATCAAGACCGTTAAATGACGGGTAAGCAGATTCACCGTGCTGTGTAATATCAAGTCCGAGCATTTCGTCACGCTTGCTTACTCTGATTTTACCTGTAATAATTCTTGTTAAGCCGTAACAGATAAGTGTACCTGCAACTGCAATTACAAGTGTAATTACAATACCTAAAGCCTGTGCGCCGAACTGAGCAAACTCACCATAGATAAGTCCGTTGCCTGCGTCTGCGTTAATAGCTGTGCTTGAGAACACACCTGTAAGAAGTCCGCCCCAGATACCGCCTGTACCGTGACAGCTGAATGCGTCGAGTGCGTCGTCAAAGCCGAATTTCTTTTTACCGAATGAAATCATAAGGTAACAAACAGGGCTTGTTGTAAGACCTATAATTACTGCCGCCCAAATCGGAACAAAACCTGCGCCCGGAGTAATGCCTACAAGACCTGCAACCATACCTGTGCTTGCACCGATAAGTGTAGGCTTTTTATTTTTAATTACATCGCAAAGCATCCAAGAAAGGATTGCGGCTGCCGCAGAAACGGCTGTTGTCATAAATGCGTGTGCAGAAAGTCCGTTTGCCTCAAGTGCAGAACCTGCATTAAAGCCGAACCAACCGAACATAAGAAGTGAGGCACCTAAAACTACTGTAGGAATATTGTGGATTCTGTAGTTAGCGTGTTCGTAATCGTGGCGTTTGCCGAGGATAATGCAAAGGACAAGAGCTGATACACCCGAACTGATGTGAACAACATCACCGCCGGCAAAATCAAGAGCACCGATACCGTCAAGACCGAGAAGTCCGCCGTCTGCCCATACCATATGAGCAAGAGGATAATAAACAATTAAAGACCAAAGAATGATAAATACGAAAAGTGATTTAAACTTCATTCTGCCTGCAACAGCACCTGTAATAAGAGCAGGAGTAATAATTGCAAACATCATCTGAAATCCGCAGAATACCATATTAGGAATAGCCGCACCGTCTATGTAACCCTCGGTAAGAGATACGCCCTCAAGTCCTATCCAACTAAGGTCGCCTATAATGCCGTTTGAGCTTGGTGCGAACGAAAGTGAGTAACCGAAAAGCACCCACATTACAATGCCTGTACCGATGATGAAAATTGAAGTCATCATTGTGTTTACTACATTCTTTTTGCGAACAAGTCCGCCGTAAAACATTGCAAGGCCGGGAGTCATAAGGAACACCAAAGCCGAGCAGATAAGCATAAAAGCTATATTTCCTGCATCCATTTTAAAACCTCCACATAAACCGACTGAATAAAAACAAGGTTCACCGTATCTTTGAAATTTGCAGGAAAATAAATTTAAATTGCAAATTCTTCAAAGATAAAGTGAACCTCTTTGTTCTTGATTATTCATTTTCAAATTAAATTAAAATAAGAAGTTTTCCGGAAACTTTACTTTACAACTTGAATTATAGCGTTATTTTTACCCTTTGTCAATAGATTTTTGCAAAAAATCAGCTGAAATTTAAAATTTTCTTATCATAGCCAAATTCAAGCACAAAGTATATGGATATTCAATTTTGCAAGAAATTTTATAAAACTTTCATAATGCCCATAAAAATTGGGATAACGCTTATACAAAAATTGATAAATTCACAGAGTCTAACTTTTTGGGGTCGGCTCATTTTCAAGCTCACTCGGAACATTGCATTTTTCAAAAGTCATATCGGGATAACTTATTTTTGCCTTTTCAAGCATATTTTCCGAATAATCCACACCGATAATATCTGCGTTTTTAAAACGGTTTTTAAGCGCAAAGGTTCTGTTTCCCGAACCGCAACCGATGCCAAGAATATTCTGCGGGTCAAGGTAAGATATTCTGTTTATCAGATCAACAGACGGTTGTGTACGCTCGTTTTTAAACTTCATATATTGATTTGAATTCCAATCTAACATAAAAATCACGTTCCTTTAGCTTTTGTTCTAAATGTAAGCTAAATAATTTTTAAATTTAGGTCAAGCCTTTGAAAAGGTTGACTAACTTTTATAATTGCTTGGCACAAAAGGTTTGCTAAACCATAATTTACCCCAATTTCCTATAAAGAACCTCTGAATATTGCCCAACACTAAGTAAATTCTATTTTTATTATATCACAGCAAAAAGCATAAAAAACCGCCCTACAAAAAAATTGTAGAGCGGTAAATTGTTATAACCGACAGTTAAATTCAGTCTTAATTATTGTTTTCTGCAAGGTAAATCTGATATGCTGTAATATCTGTTACATCAACCTTGCCGTCTTTATTGAGGTCGGCCTTTGAATCAAAGTTATCGGGCTTTTCTGCAGAACCTGCAACAACATGCTGTATATATGTTGCATCGTTTACATCAACTTTGCCGTCGCTGTTAATATCGTAATCAACATCCGACTTACTCTCTGCAAGAGTCCAAACCTGTGTACCGTAGAATGGGTTTGCTGTACCTACAACAAGGCTGTCGTCTGTTACGGCAAAAGTACGGCAGCCGTGGTTATACGGATCGCCAAAACCGTTTGTTGTAACAGTTTCTACATTAAGGTCGCTGTCAAGTGTGTAAAGGTCAAAGCCTCTTTCAGATGTGCTTAAGTAAGCCGCACACTCAACAAAAGAAATCATTTTCGCAATGTTTTCTTCTGTAAAGATTTTATCACTTAAGTCGCCGATTACACTTGAAATATCATCAGAAGCATCTGCAAATTCTTTGTAAGTAGCAATAAACTCTTCGCTTGCTTTTTCGTCAACAGCGTTTTCCACTTCATTGGCAAGCTCAATAACATCTTCTGCCCTCGCAGCAGTTGCTTTGCTGATTCTGCCTGCGTTATTTACACTCTTTGCCATATCTCTTGCATCGTTTCTTGAAACAGAAAATGTTGCCGGAGCAGTTACAGGCAGATGCGGTTTTTTGTATTTATTGAGAATAAGTTCTGCAAGCACCTTTATATACTCAATCTGTGACTGCCACTCTTCGTCTGTCATTTCAAGAAGGTCGCCGTTTGTAAGCTGACCGATAGGCTCAAGGAGTGAGCTTGTATCAAATGTGCCTACATAAAGTTTATCATCATAAACCTGCATTCTCCAGATATACTGGTTTTCGTTGCGGTCAAAGCCCGAACCTAAATCTGTAATACTGCCGTCAGGGAACATCTTGTCCGCATCGCCTACAACAAGGTCAATGTTTTCGTCTGCATCCATTCTGTAAAGGTTTACGGACTGCTCAAGGTTAGCGTTTACAAAATCGCAGCTCCGGTCAAACAAAACTCTTTCAAGAGCAATTTCTTCGTCATTGTACTCACCAATATAGAGGTAACCGTCGTATATACAAAAGTTTGCCGCACCCGAGCGTGTTCTTTCAGGGTCAATACCGTAAGTATATTTTGCGTTATCCTTTTCCTGATCGCCTACAACAGATGTCCATGTCCACTTGCCGTTGTCATCTCTGTCACCCCTGATGATAGCAAACGACTGCATTGTATTGTCATCAGGCTTGTTTTCAGGTCTGCCTGTGCAGATTGAAACATACAAAGAATCATTATATGCAGCCATATCCCAAATTGAACCGCCGTAGATGCTGTCTTGATAACGATAAGCAGGATAATTGAACATATCGTCCATAGTAGCAATTACTTTAAATGAATCGGGATCTTCAGGGTTGTCGCTTTCGCAGATATATGCACCCTCAAGACCTACAAGGCTGATTATAAGTTTGTTCTCGTAAGTGCTGATACCTCTGATACCAACGCTTATACCCATCTGATAAGCCTTATAATAATCTGCCTGACTGATACTCTGATAAACTTTCTTGTATTCATCGGTTTCAGGATCTACCTGATAAACAGTCGGCAAACCGTTTACAGAACCGCAGAAGTAGAACTTGCCGTTTAACTCTACAACATTTCTGAACTGTACATTTGTGTCGGTTGTAGCCTTTGACATAAGGAGTTTTACTTCGCCTGTCTTTGTATTTACCTTAACAAGAATACCCTTAGGATCTCCGCCGTCCTCTTCCGATGTAAAGAAAGCGCCGTTAAACATAGCGTTAAGAGTAGCTATCATAACTTCTTTATCAAATTTATTTCCGAGCACTGTACCCATAAAGTTAAGTGTCTGTGTCATAGCATTCGGGCAAGTACCGATATATACCCAATCACCGTGCCCGATAGCAGACCACGCATAGTTCTGTGCACGGTCACCCACGCCTGTAATCTCATCGGTAACTGTGCTGTTGCCAATGTAATCAACAATACCGTCCGGAGCTTTTAAACCGTTTTCCGGATGTGTGATTTTGTTAGCGGTAAAAGTATTATACTCATAAGCAGTACCGTTTACAGTATCACCTGCCGCCATAGCAGTGATTGAAGAAACGCTTGCCGCAACCAATGTTGCGGCAAGCAACGCTGAAAGAATTCTTTTTTTCATTGTCCGTTCTCCTTTATTATATCTTTCCTAAATTGTACTATAAATTCAAAATTATGTCAATGAATATTTGCGTATAAATGTCAATTTTTTCTTTACATAAACGCACAATATTATAGCAATTAAACGAATATATGTATTTTAATGTTTAATAGTCATAAAATGAATATATGTTTACAAAATGCATTTTTATAGACTGCTTTATATTAAAATTCCGTTGCAATGGTCTATTTCGTGCTGAATTATCTGTGCCGTAAAATTTGTGAAAGTGCGTGTAACCGTTTTGAATTTATCGTTGGCATATTTTACGGTTACAGTTTTATAACGCTTTGTTTTGCGCTCCCCGTCAAGCGACAGACAGCCCTCTTCGGTTTCGTATTCACCGTAAGCCTTAACGATTTCAGGATTAAACATAAGAATATACTTTCCGTTATCGCTTATTGCAATAATTCTTTTTGAAACGCCAATCATATTTGCGGCCATACCTACACAGCCCTCAAAATTTGCTTTTAAAGTATCAAGCAAATCAACGGCTATCGGCATATCCGACATATTTGCTTCAACCGATTTTCTCTGTAAAAACATCGGATCTCTTACTACTTCTCTTACCATATTTATCCCTCGCTTAGTTTTTTCTGATTATAGCATATCGGGGATAATTTAACAACATAAAAAGAGTCAAATATAAAAACATCTCAATACACAATAAAGACGCACTCCGAAATCGAGTGCATCTTTAGCAATTCTAAAACACTTATTCAAACTTTTTTATTAAACCGTAATCTTTAAAATCATAATTTTACAAATGCAATTCCACACGCATTTGTGCCTATGTGACTGCCTATAACCGCACCGACTTTTACAGTTTCAACGCTATGCACATTCGGCAGCAGGCTTTTTATGTCGCTTGTCAAATCATTTGCAAGGCTTTCGTTGTCGGAGTACATTACATATACAGGGAAATGAGGATTAAGCTCTTCCCTTTCAAGCCTTTCGGCAAGGCTTTTTATGCCACGCTTAATGTTAAAACTTTTTGCAAGCAACTCAACATTGCCGCCGCTGAGTCTTATTACAGGCTTTATACGGGCAACAGTCGTAAGCATTGCTTTTGTCTGACTTACTCTGCCGCCGTTATACAAATATTCAAGGGTATCGAGGCAGGCAAGCAACGATATTTTCGTTTTTATGCGCTCGATTTCTTCATAAATTTCTTTTGAGTTTTTCCCTTGTCTGCGCAGTTTAACCGCATATTCAACAAGCAGTTTTTGACCTGCCGAAGCGGTCAGTGAATCAATAACATACACATTTTTGCAGCCGATCATATCGCAGGCAATTTGTGCGGTATTTGCCGTTCCGCTGATTTTTGACGACATAAAAATTGCCACACCTCCGTCTTTGCTATGTTCGGCAACCTCAAATTCTTCTACTATATCATGCAGTGACGGTTGCGAAGTTTTGACGGTTTCCGTTGTATTTTTTAGTTTATCGAAAAACTCATCTTTTGAAATAGTAACATTATCCTTGTACTCCTCATCGCCGAAATTTACGGAAAGAGGAATACAATCAATCATTAATTTTTTCAGTTCGTTCGATTCAAAATCCGATGCAGAATCTGTTATTATCTTTACCATTAAAGCACCTCTGAAAAGATTTACATTAACAGTATAACCAATCTGCATTTAAAAAATCGGCACAGAGCGTACCGATTTTAAAATTAATGTGTATTTACATATTCAATAAATTCAGGAGTTTTTGACCAATACTTTATACCCCAATTTTCAAAATTCCACTCTTCCATATAATCATTACATTCGTAGTCTATGTAATAAAGGGTTTCGTTTTGCACTACAAAATTTGTCGGGAAATAATCTATATTCGTGTTATTTGCGTAAAGCAGTTTGCACATTGCTTTTACCTGCTCCGCATATTCTGACTTTACTCTGTCTGCCTTTACCATATCAAATATTGTGTCGCCCTCTATGTACTCCTTTAATATCCTTTCGTTTTCAATATCTATGTCGAGCATTTTCGGCATAGTTATTCCGATTTTTTTAAGGCGGTTATAATCATTTAATTCGGATTGAATTTTGTCGCCAAACTGATAATAACTGCACGGCTCGTGATGAATCTGCTTTAAAACATACTGATTTGTACCGTCGGATGCAAGGTAAGAATAACCGCCCTTGACTTTGCCAAGCAATTTTATTACGGAATAATTTTTACCGTTTACCGAAAGTTCTGTAGGAATTGCATTTGACATATAATCGCCTCATATACTTCATAAGTTACAGAATAAATATATCATATTGCAGATATTTTAATCAATAGCCTAAACCAAATTTTATAATTATTTGACAAAGTATTCTGTCAAAACATAATTTATTACAGTTTTTAATAAAGACTCAAAAATCACCGCAAAGCAAAAACTTTACGGTGATTTTTTTGCGCACAGAAACGCGTATATTATGTTAATTTCAAAACTTTCAGGCTCTTGCCTTAAGGGCAACACGCTTAATTTTTCCGCTTACAGTCTTTGGCATTTCATCGGTAAATTCAATGTACTGAATCCACTTATATGATGCAAGACGCTTGTTTGAAAATCCTTTAATTTCATTTACAAGATTTTTGTCCGCTTCGCAGCCGTCAACGGTTTTAATAATTGCCTTGATTGCCTGTCCACGGCTATCATCGGGAACACCGATTACCGCACACTCAAGCACGGCGGGGTGTTTCATAAGCACATTTTCAATTTCAAACGGGCCTACTCTGTATCCTCTTGTTTTTATAAGGTCATCGGCTCTGCCGACATACCAAAAATAGCCGTCCTCGTCCATATATGCGGTATCGTTTGTGTGGTACATTCCGTTTCTCCACGCATATTGGTACATCTGCTCGTCACCTATGTAGCCTGTAAATATACCGTACTGCTTTCTGTCTTTTGGCGGAACAACTACTATTTCGCCTGTTTCGCCCTGCTTTACTTCATCGCCGTTGCTGTCAACAAGTTTTATATTATACATAGGGCTTGGTTTTCCGATTGAACCCGTTTTGCCGTGAGTACCGTTGAGATTTGCAATGAGCAATGTGGTTTCACTCTGACCGTAACCCTCAATCGGATGAAGTCCTGTTTGTTGATATACAGCCTCGGCAACAATCGGATTGAGCGCCTCACCTGCAGTTGTCAAGTATTCGAGTGAACTCAAATCATACTTCTGCATACCTTTTTTTACAAAATATCTGTAAGCGGTCGGAGGTGCGCAGAATGATGTAACCTTAAATTTTTCAATTACTTTCAAAATTTTTGACGGAGAAAATTTATCGAAATCAAAAGCCATAACCGCACAACCGCAAAGCCACTGACCGTAGATTTTTCCGTATGACGCCTTTGCCCAGCCTGTTTCGGCAATTGAAAAATGCAGTCCGCCCTCTTTTACATTCTGCCAATATTTTGCGGAAATTATATGGCACAAAGAATAAATATGATTATGCACAACCGCCTTCGGATAGCCTGTTGTGCCCGATGTAAAGTAGATAAGCATTGGCTCGTCAGCTTTGGTTTCTACCCGTTCAAGCTCGTCGCTTGCATCTTCAATTTCTTTTGTAATATTTACCGTACCGTCAAAATCTTCTCTCGCAACAAATACGGTTTTTAATGAATTTTCTCGGTTTGCCGCTGTTAGCAGATGTTCAATCGTTTCGCTGTCGGGAGTACATACAGCCATTTTGATATTTGCAACATTTACTCTGTAGCTTATATCCTCGGCAGTAAGCATATTTGTAGCGGGAATTGCAACAACTCCGAGTTTGTGCAGAGCCGTAACAATGTACCAATATTCATAGTTGCGCTTGAGCATCAGCAAAACTCTGTCGCCCTTTTTTATACCGTATTTCAAGAAAACATTTGCGGCTTTATTGCTTAGTCTGCTTAAATCGGCAAAAGTAAAAATTCGTTCTTCACCCTCGGGATTTGTCCACACAAGTGCAATATCATTCGGTGCTTTCTCTGCCATTTTATCAAGCACATCGTATCCGAAATTATAATTATCCTCAAATTTTAATTTAAAACTTTTCAGCGTATTATCACTATTAAATTCTTCATTGCAAAACTGTTTGTACAACTGCATACTATCTCGCCTTTCAGAATAAAACTAAATTTATTACAAATAAAATAATAGCAAAAATAGACTGATTAGTCAATAAATAAAGCTATTCTTATTTTATTAATAAATCAATCGGTTATGCAAAACTTGCATAACCGATTGAATATAATTATATAACCGCCGAATATTACCGCTATTGCAAAAGCAAGGTATTTTTGGTATATTTAGAGTATATAAAACAAATAAAATTTTACAGGGTGTGATTAATATGAAAAAATTTACTCTCGAAGAAATAGCCGCTGCCTGCGGCGGTAAATATGTCGGCGACGAAAGCTTAAAATCAACCGCAATTTCATCGGTTGAGCGTGACAGCAGATGCATTAAGGAAAATTCTCTTTTCCTTGCCATTAAAGGAGAGCGTGTTGACGGACACGATTTTATTGAAAAATGCTATGCTGACGGTGCTGTCTGCGCTGTTTGCGAAAAAGCGCCGCAGAACCCGACAAAGCCGTATATTCTTGTTGACTCAACACTTGAGGCGGTTAAAAAAATCGGTATGGCCTACCGCAAAAAATTTGATATTCCTGTAGTAGGCGTATCCGGCAGTGTAGGCAAAACTTCTACAAAAGAGATGCTCTATGCCGTACTTTCTCAAAAATACAAAACTCACAAAACACAAGGCAACCTAAATAACGAACTCGGCGTACCGCTCACTCTCCTTGCAATGCCCGAAGATACCGAGGCTGCTGTAATAGAAATGGGTATTTCAGACTTTGGCGAAATGAGCCGACTTGCGCAGATGGTACAGCCGACTGTATGCGTACTTACAATTATCGGCTGTTGTCACCTTGAAAACCTCGGCGACCGCAACGGCGTTTTAAAGGCAAAAACCGAAATGTTTAAATTTGCAAGCGAAAATGCGGAATTTGTACTCAACGGCGACGATGATAAACTTTCTACAGTAACGGAAGTAAACGGCAAAAAGCCAATCTTCTTCGGTCTTGACCGCAAAAATGACTATTACGCAGAAAATATTCAAAACAATGCGGACGGCGGAGTGCTTGCCGACCTTTGTTTCGGCGACACAAAACTTTCCGTAAAAATTCCTGCAATCGGCAGTTATATGGTTTCAAACGCACTTGCAGCCGTGGCAGTAGGCAAACTTTGCGGACTTAATGACGAACAACTTATAAAAGGTGTTGAGGCTTATAAAACCGTAGGCAGCCGTGCAAATGTTATCAATACCGAAGATTACAAAATCATTGATGACTGCTACAACGCAAACCCGACCTCCGTTATGGCAAGTATTGACACACTTGTAAATTTCAGCGGCAGAACCGTTGCAATTCTCGGCGATATGAAAGAACTCGGCACAAACGAACTTGAAATGCACCGCAAAACAGGCGGACACGCAAAAGAAAAAGGCGTTGACCTTGTAATTGCAGTCGGCCCGCTTGCCAAAGCACTTGCCGAGGGCAGCGGCGGAAAGTGGTATGCAGACATAGACTCTCTCCTACCCGACCTAAAAAGCCTGCTCAAAAAAGGTGATACAGTTTTGGTAAAAGCCTCACACTCAATGCAGTTTGAAAGAATCGTTGCATTTTTGAAAGGTTGAAAATAGGCAATCATTTTGTATATATAGATTTAGGTCAAACCTTTAAAAATGTTGACCTTACTTTTATAATTGTTAAAAAGCGCTTAGCTAATCCTCAATTTACCCCAACTTTCGATAAAGCCTAAAATTCACTGACAAAAAACGGTCATTCGCAAACTTTATGCGAATGACCGTAATTTTGTTTATGCTTTATTTAATGAAATGATACGCTGTAATTCTGTTACATCGCTTATATCAATTTTGCCGTTTCCGTCAACATCTGCAAGCTTTAACTGTGTATCGGTGAAATCAGCGTTTTTAGATACATACATCTGAAGTTCTGTAATATCAAGAATATCTACAGCACCGTTCATATTAACATCACCGTGCTCGTAGTTGCTTCCGTTATCAAGCGGCTTGTCCCTAAGATATTTACAATAATCAAGAGCTACCCAACCCTTTACATTTTTATAAGTTGTATAACCCCATGTGTAACCGCCGGACTGTTTTACATCTGTAACATAAAGCTCTGTACCGTTTTTAATCTGATAAACAGTTTTTGATGAAGTTGTTGCGCTCTCTCTCATATTAAGATAATCGCTTACTTCAACCTCGTAAACACCTGTTTTGTATGTAATGGTATCGTTACCGTTATCATCATTGTTATTGTTGTTCTTACCAAAGTCGCCAAGGTAAATAAAGCCTTGGAAATTCCAACCTGATTCACCCATTGCAGGGTCATTAACATCTGCATATGTAAGATAGAAGTTTTCCCAACCCCACGCAGAGTTTGAAAATGTAACAGTACCGTTCTCTACCTTTTCAACAACGGCAACATGACCGCCTGTTTCGCCGTTTCTGTAATATTCCCAACAAGCAACAGCGCCGACTTTCGGAGTCTGACCTCTGCTGTAGCCGTCGTTGTAGTCATACCACTCGTAAGCGTCATAGTGACAAAGTCCGGGATCTCTGCCAAGAATTTCGTATGCTCTGCCGTAAGCATAAGCTGTGCAGTTTGGCATACCATAGCCGTATTGGTAATAAATATTTTTATTGCTGTAATAATAATCATTGCTGTATGACGGTGCATCAAGTCTTGGTGTGAAAGACGATGACGCATTAGCAATCATTGAATACGAAAATACTGTGGTAAAAAGTAATGCACAAACTAAGAACATTGCCGGAATTCTTTTGAGTTTTTTAAAAAACAATTTAAATCTTCCTTTCTGTCAATTATGTTTACATTTCTGTTTATCAAAGAACATTTTACCACAAAGCTCCGCAAAAGACAATATTTTTTTAATAATATTGTAATTATTTGTAATCTTTGTAAAAGTCATTAAAGCAGGCTCTTGATATTTTGGCAGTATTGATATATAATAAAAACCAATAGTAGCATAAAACAAAATGCTGACAAATGGTCGAGAAACCGAAAAAAGCGTCTGTTTTACTTATATTTTTAGCTTTTGTGCAATCGGAAGTGTTAATATGAAGGTTAATGTCGGTGACAGAGTTGAAATGAAAAAACCGCACCCGTGCGGTTGCAAGGAATTTGAAATATTAAGGATTGGAATGGATTTTAAGATCCGTTGTACAAACTGCGGCAGAGAAGTTATGGTGCCGAGAAATAAAATCGAAAAGAATATTAAAAAAATTTTAACCGATAAGGAAAAATAATATGTTTGAAAAAATAGAAATTTTTGATAAAAGATACTCCGAACTTTCGCAAAGACTTTACGAACCGTCTGTTGCGGCAGATCCGGAGCAATATCAGAAAACAATGAAAGAGCTTAAGTCTATTGAAGAAATAGTGCTTACTTACCGAGAGTACAAACAGGCGGTAAAATCTCAAGACGAAAGCATTGAAATTCTTGAAGAAAGCGGCGACAGCGACTTAAAGGAACTTGCACAGCTTGAACTTGACGAGGCAAAGCAGAACATAGAGGAGCTTTCGGAAAAGCTTAAGATTTTGCTTTTGCCGAAAGACCCAAATGACGAACGAAATGTTATTGTGGAAATTCGTGGCGGAGCAGGCGGCGAAGAGTCTGCACTGTTCAGTGCGGTGCTTTTCAGAATGTACAGTATGTATGCCGAGAAAAAGGGTTATAAAGTAGAAATAGTAAACGCAAACGAAACCGAGCTCGGCGGCTATAAAGAAATTTCTTTTATGATTGAGGGCGAGGGTGCTTACTCACGCTTTAAATACGAAAGCGGTGTACACCGTGTTCAGCGTGTGCCCGAAACCGAAAGCCAGGGCAGAGTGCATACTTCTACCACAACCGTTGCCGTTCTTCCCGAGGCGGAAGATGTGGAGCTTGAAATTGACCCTAAAGATTTGAAAATAGATACTTTCCGTTCAAGCGGCGCAGGCGGTCAGCATATCAACAAAACAAGTTCGGCTATCCGTATTACTCATTTGCCGACAGGTACGGTTGTTGAGTGTCAGGACGAAAGAAGTCAGTACAAAAACAAAGATAAAGCGCTCAAGGTGCTCAAGAGCCGACTTTTAAAAGAAAAGCAGGATAAGCAGGCGAGTGAAATTGCCGCTAACCGTAAGTCACAGGTCGGCACGGGCGACAGAAGTGAAAGAATTAGAACCTACAACTATCCGCAGGGCAGACTGACCGACCACAGAATCGGACTTACGCTTTACAAACTTGAGGATATATTAAACGGAAATCTTGATGAAGTTATAGACGCTCTTGTTACCGCAGACAGAGCAGAAAAACTCAAAGAAAGTATGGAAAATTCATAAGCAAGGTGACAATATGCAAACATTATTGCTCGACAGTACACAGGAAAATATAAATAAAGCAGGAGAAATCCTAAGAAACGGCGGACTTGTAGGTATGCCGACCGAAACCGTTTACGGACTTGCGGCAGACGCTTTGAACGGTAAAGCCGTTGCCAAAATTTTTAAGGCAAAAGGCAGACCGATGGATAATCCGCTGATTGTTCATATTGCGGAGTTTGGGGATATTGAAAAATTCGGTCTTGTCGCCGAAATTCCCCAAAAGGCAAAAATTCTTGCCGAAAAATTTATGCCGGGCCCTCTTACAATTATAATGAAAAAATCGGAGATTATTCCTGACGAAGTATCGGCAGGTCTTGAAACCGTTGCAATTCGCTGTCCGTCACACCCTGTTGCAAGAGCGCTCATTAAGGCGGCAAATACACCGCTCGCTGCGCCGTCCGCAAACATTTCGGGTTCTCCGAGTCCTACAACCGCAACCCATGTTATGAATGATATGAACGGTAAGATTGAGGCAATTATTGACGGCGGTGCAAGTGAAGTCGGCGTTGAAAGTACGGTTATCACTCTTGCGGGCGAAGTTCCTTGCCTGTTAAGACCGGGCGGAATCACCCTTGAACAATTGAGAGATACAATCGGAGAAGTCGAACTTAACAAGGCGGTACTCGACAAACTTGACCCTAATCAAAAGGCGGCAAGCCCGGGTATGAAGTACAAGCATTATTCGCCGAAAGCGAGAGTTATACTTCTTAAAGGCACAGACGAAGAATATATTAATTATGTGAACAGCAAGGATGACGGCAAAACCGCCGCACTTTGTTGTGATGAAGATATTGCGCAGCTTAAGGTAAAAACATTTTCGCTCGGCAAAAGGCAAGACTATGCACAGCAGGCGCACAGACTTTTTGATATGCTGAGAGAGGTTGACGAGGTCGGCGGAATTGACACCGCTTACTCAAGACTTCCGTCCTGCGATGGCGTAGGTATGGCACTGTATAACAGGCTTATCAGAGCCGCCGGCTATGAGGTGATTGACCTTGAAAAAATATAAAATATTAGGACTTACAGGTCAGACGGGCGCAGGCAAAAGCACTGTATCAAAAGTTTTTGCAAAAAACGGCACAGCGGTAATAAATGCCGATGAGCTTGTTGCGGAACTTTATATGCCCGACTCGGTATGTCTTAAGATACTTTCGGCTGAATTTGGCAGTGACATTATTTTGCCGAACAAAAATCTTGACCGAAAGAAGCTTGCTCAAAGGGCATTTGCAACAAAAGAAAAAACCGCCGTTCTCGGCAAACTTATCCACCCGTTTGTACTTTCCCTTTTCCTTGAAAAGACGGAAAAACTTGTCAACAGCGATAAAAAATTCATTGTATTTGACGCACCGCAGCTTTTTGAGAGTAAAGCAAATGTAATTTGCGATTATATCATAAGCGTTACGGCTGATGAAAACATACGCAAACAGCGCATAATGCAGCGTGACGGAATTTCGGAAGAAATGGCGGAAAGTCGTATAAACGCTCAACTTTCCGAAAACTATTTTAAAGATAATTCGGACTTTATTCTTGAAAACAACGGCACAAAGCAAGAACTTATCGACAAAGCCGAGGGGCTATTCGGATACATACGGCAGGTGATTTAATGGCGGCAAATCCCCGATACAAAAAGAAACCCAAAAAGAAGGGAAAAAATTTTATTGTTGGCGGTTGCATAGTTTTAACGGCGGTCTTGCTTGCACTGTTTGTATTTAATTACTATGACAACGCAAAAAAGCAACTGCTCGAACTCAGCTATCCGAGAGATTACAGCCAATATGTTCAAAAAGCCGCAAAAGATTACGAACTCGACGAATCACTCATATATGCCGTTATCCGTACGGAAAGCGGCTTTAATGCAGACGCACAGTCGGATGCGGGTGCTTGCGGAATTATGCAGGTTATGCCGAGTTCGTTTGAATGGCTGCAACAGGTAAGAGATTGCGAGGGCAAATATACGGAAGAAGATTTATATAACCCCGAAATCTGTATAGATTACGGCTCTTATCTTTTAAAATATTTTCTTGATTTTTATGGGACAGAAACATCGGCTATTGCGGCGTACAACGCAGGATTTGTGGTTTCGGACTGGCTTGATGATCCGAATTACAGTACCGACGGTGTAACGCTTACAGATATACCGTATCCAGAAACAAAAGAATATGTTGAACGGGTAACGGACGCAAAAGCAAAGTATATTGAGTTATATTATTCATAAAATAATATGGTACATCTGATGAAAGGAAGATAAATATGTCAGACGAAAAAAGCAAAGCTACACTTCTTAAAGAAGAAATTATGATGAAAGGCAGCAAGGGCGCAGCAACTCTCAATGCCGAAGAGATTAAAAAAGCAGACGATTTCTGCGTAGGTTATAAAGAATTTTTAGACCATTCTCCTGTTGAGCGTGAGGCTGTAAGCTACACTCTTGAGCTTGCAAAGAAAGCAGGCTTTACAGAGTATAACGAAAATGCGTCATATAATGCAGGTGACAAGGTTTATTATGTAAATCGTGACAAGGCGATTGCTCTTGCAGTTATCGGTAAAAACGGCGTAAAGAACGGCGCAAGACTTGCGATTGCTCACATTGATTCACCGAGAATTGATTTAAAGCCAAACCCACTTTACGAGGACACAAACCTTGCACTTTTCAAAACTCACTACTACGGCGGTCTTAAAAAGTACCAGTGGACAGCACTTCCGCTTTCTCTCCATGGCACAGTCGTAAAGCTTGACGGCACAAAGGTAAACATTACTTGGGGTGACGATGAAAACGAATCTTGTTTTTGCGTTACTGATTTGCTCCCACACCTTGCTAAAGACCAGGTTTCAAAGCCGCTTGCAAAGGTATTTACAGGTGAGGATCTCAATGTTCTTGTCGGCTCTCGTCCGTACGAAGACGGCAATGACGAAAAAGACCTTGTAAAACTCAATGTAATGTCAATTCTCAATAAGAAATACGGCATAGTTGAGGGGGATTTCCTTTCGGCAGAACTTTGTCTTATTCCGTCATTCAAAGCAAGAGATATCGGCTTTGACGCAAGTATGATCGGCGGTTACGGTCACGATGATAAGGTTTGCGCTTACCCTGCAATAATGGCTTCGCTTGATGTTGAAACTCCGGAGCAGACCTGCGTTACTTATCTTACAGATAAAGAAGAAACAGGCAGCGACGGCAATACAGGTATGCAGAGCGACTTTTTGCGTTACTTTATATATGACCTTGCAAAGCAGGACGGTATTGACGGCTACAAAGCGCTGTCTAAGAGCACCTGTCTTTCGGCAGATGTAAGCGCAGCTTATGACCCAACATATGCATCCGCTTACGAAGCAAAGAACTCTTGCTATATTAACGAAGGCGTTGTAATTTCAAAATACACAGGTCACGGCGGAAAGTATGATACTTCCGATGCGTCTGCCGAGTATATGGGCAAGGTAAGAGCTTTGCTTGAGAAAAACAATGTAATGTGGCAAGTCGGTGAACTCGGTAAAGTTGATATGGGCGGCGGCGGAACAATCGCAAAATATGTTGCCAATATGAATGTTGATGTAGTTGACCTCGGTGTGCCTGTACTTTGTATGCACGCACCGTTTGAAATCGTATCAAAAATTGATGTATATATGGCTTACAGAGCATTTTTTGCATTTTTTGATGATAAAATTTAAAAAATTTTAAAAAACACTTGCTTTTTCTAAAAGAATGTGGTAATATACTACTTGCGGTTAATAATTAACCGCATATGCGCTGGTAGCTCAGCTGGATAGAGTGTCTGACTACGAATCAGAAGGTCGGGAGTTCGAGTCTCTTCCAGCGCGCCAATAACACACCTTGGTTTTTCAGGGTGTGTTATTTTTTTTCGAAATATCTGCGATGAGATTTGCTAAGCATTGTAATTGTTAAATTTTTCGTTAAGTCCGAAATACAATAAACTTGTGTCTGCAAAAACTTTATTTTCACTATTTGTACCTTTCTGTAAATCCTGTTGAATTTCTTTATCGTAAAGTATGCTGTTGTTTCATAGGAATCAAAAGTAAATGAATCATTATATTTTTCTGTCAAATATTTTTCAACAGTATCAGTGACTGTTGACATAAATTTTTAATGGTTGTAATATAATAATGTAAAGAAACGGTTTTAGCTGTTTTGCTACAATGTTGTTAAATTATTTTTATAACCGCCTTGTAATCACAACTACAAGGCGGTTATTTTTTACAATTTCAGATTTAAGGTAAATAACAATTCACTAAAAAAGTTTTTATCAAAACTTGGCACAAATTGTGGTTTAAGGCGAGTAATTTATAATTTAGGTTAAGCCTTTAATTTAAAAAAAGGTTGTCCATATTTTTAATGCGAATAATTAGGAATGACTTTTTAAAAATTTTTTGTAACTTTTACATAAATTTTACTTGAAATATTTAAGATTTAACAATATAATAAGAATAATAAGGAGTGATATAATGACTTCAACAATTGATGTAAAAAAGAAACAAGAATTAAAAAAATGGCTTGAAATGCCTTACAATAACAGAGAGCTAAGCTGGCTCGATTTTAACGCCCGTGTACTTGAAGAGGCTTTTGAAAAGGAAAATCCTATAATGGAAAGGTGTAACTTCCTTTCTATTACAGCGTCTAACCTTGACGAATTTTTTATGGTTCGTGTTGCAGGCGTACTTGATAATATTCATCGTGGCACAAATAAGCCCGACCCGTCGGGACTTACCCCTAAAATGCAGATGAAAAAAATCAGTGAAAAAGTACATGCCTTTGCCGAAAAGCAGTACAACTGCTACAATCGTTCCATTATTCCGTCACTGAGAGCAAACGGTATTAACTTTGTTAAGGCAGATGAAATGACCGACGAGCAAAAAGCATTTGCAGACGATTATTTTCAGAGAGTGGTATTCCCTGTTCTCACACCGATGGCGGTTGACACAAGCCGACCTTTCCCATTGCTTGCAAACAAAAGTCTTAACATTGCAGTTCTGCTTACAAATGCAGAGAGAGAAGAATTTTATGCGCTTGTACAAGTGCCGTCAATCCTTCCGAGATTTTTGGAACTTCCCACAAAAGGCAAGCGTGACTTTATAACCCTTGAAAGAATTATTACTATTCATCTCGGCGAACTGTTTGAACTTTATAACATCAAACAGTCGGCAGCTTTCAGAATCACAAGGGACTCTGACCTTGACATTGACGAGGACACGGAAGACCTTATGGAGGAAATTAAAAAATCCATTAAAAAGCGTCAGCGAGGTGTGCCTGTAAGACTTGAGTTTTCTAAAAAATGCCACAAGTCAATCCGCAAATTCCTTGTAGATGCATTGCATGTAACCGAGGACGAAATTTATGTACAGCACGGTCCGCTTGACCTTACTTTCCTTTCTAAATTTGCAAGAATAAAGGGCTGCGAAAAGCTCTGTTTCGAGCCTATTACACCTGTAAATCCGCCTGCCGAGTTTTACGATTGCGATGATATTTTTGAGGCTATCCGTGAAAAAGACAGACTTGTTCATCATCCATATGAGAGTTTTGATGTGGTGGGGGTCTTTGTCAAAAAAGCCGCAAAAGACCCGAATGTACTTGCAATCAAGCAGACTTTATACCGTGTAAGCGGTAACTCTCCTATCGTTGCGGCACTTATTAAAGCCGCCGAAAACGGCAAACAGGTTACTGTACTTGTAGAACTTAAAGCTCGTTTTGACGAAGAAAATAACATTCAGTGGGCAACCAAACTTGAAAAAGCAGGCTGTCATGTAATTTACGGTCTTACAGGTCTTAAAACCCACTGTAAAATCTGTCTTGTTGTCAGAAAAGACAAGGACGGAATCCGCCGTTATCTGCATATGGGTACAGGTAACTACAACGACAGCACAGCGAGATTCTATACAGATATCGGTATGTTTACCTGCCGTGAAGAATACGGCCTTGACGCATCGTCATTATTCAACACACTTACAGGCTATTCTTTACCGCCCGAATACAATAAATTTATTGTTGCTCCTCAAGGTATGCGACCTTTCTTTGAGGAAATGATAAGAAAAGAAATCGAAAACGCAAAACAGGGACTTCCCGCATCAATCACTGCAAAGGTAAATTCACTTGTAGACCCCGCAATTATCAGCTTGCTTTACGAGGCATCGCAGGCAGGCGTAAAAATTGAACTTATCGTGCGTGGTATTTGCTGTCTTATCCCCGGATTAAAGGGATGGAGTGAAAATATAAAGGTAATCAGCATTGTAGGACAACTCCTTGAGCACAGCCGAATTTTTAAATTTGAAAACAACGGCAATCCGCTCTACTACCTTGGAAGTGCAGACTGGATGCAGAGAAACCTTGACAGACGAGTTGAACTTGTGTTCCCTGTTGAGGACGAAGACATTAAAAACAGGGTTGAACAGATTTTAAAAGTTACGCTAAAAGACACGGTAAATGCAAGAAAGCAGTTACCTGACACCACATATCACCTTGTAGATAAGCGTGGCAGAAAACGACTTAACAGCCAAAAACATTTTTCAAAACTTGCACAACAGGCACAAAATGCCGTTAAAAAACAGACATATGTAAGAACAGTAGGCACTCCTATGGTACCTGCAAAGGAAGGAGAAAAAGCAGAATGAAAAGAATCGGTATTTTAACAAGCGGCGGTGACTGTCAGGGACTTAACTCTACTATCCGTGCAGTCGCAAAAACACTTTATCAGAATTACGGCAATGACGGCGTGCAGATTATCGGCATTATTGACGGCTACCGAGGACTTATTTACAACGAAACAAGGATGATGAAACCTGATGATTTTTCGGGTATTCTTACAAGGGGCGGTACTATTCTCGGCACATCAAGACAGCCGTTCAAGCTTATGAGAGTTATTGACGAAAACAGCGTTGATAAAGTTGCCGAAATGAAAAAGAACTATAAGAAGCTTGAGCTTGACTGCATTGTTGTTCTCGGCGGAAACGGCACACAGAAAACCGCAAACCTCTTGCGTGAAGAGGGCTTGAATGTTGTTTCTCTGCCAAAAACAATTGACAATGACCTTTGGGGTACAGATAAAACATTTGGTTTTCAGAGCGCCGTTGACATTGCAACAAATGTTATCGACTGTATTCACACCACCGCAACCTCACACGGAAGAGTTTTCATTGTTGAGGTTATGGGTCACAAGGTTGGCTGGCTGACTTTGTATGCAGGTATTGCCGGCGGTGCGGATGTTATTTTAATTCCAGAAATTCCGTACGATATTAATTCCGTAATTAATACAATTAAGAAAAGAACCGAAAGCGGAAAAAAATTCTCAATTCTCGCCGTTGCAGAAGGTGCAATTTCAAAAGAGCTTGCGGCTATGCCGAAGAAAAAAAGAAAAGCCGCTATGGCTGAAATCGCATATCCGTCAATCTCATACAAAATTGCAAAAGAAATTCAAGACGCAACAGGTCAGGAAACAAGAGTTACCGTACCCGGACATTTCCAGAGGGGCGGAAGTCCTGACGCATACGACCGTGTGCTCTCCACCCGTTTCGGTATTGCAGCTGCCGAACTTATCATAAACGGTGACTACGGCAAAATGGTTGCACTTGTAAATAATAAAGTAGTTGCCGTACCGCTTGAGGAAATTGCAGGCAAGCTGAAAGCCGTTCCTGCCGACCACGAAATAGTAGCCGCCGCAAGGAAAATGGGTATCTGCTTCGGTGACGAAAAATAATTAACAATTTGAGCTTGAAATGTTGAAAACTTTGGCAGTGTGAGTATTAACCTCACACTGCCGTTTTCTTTATTATATCGTTTTACAAAAACTAATCTTCCCCACCTTATCAAAACCAAAAAAATTGCCCGAAAAAGCAAAAATCTCATTTCAAAATCAATGAAATGAGATTTCTGCTAATATAAAAATCAAACTTCCAATTTCTTAACCACTGAAATAGAAACAATGTAAGAAACCACTAAATAAACTATAATGCAAACTCCGCTTGCGAGTAATGTTTGTACCGAAATGTTATTTACTGCAAGGGTAGAAACCGCATTACCAAGCCATAAACAGCTTAAATTAATATGTAAGTATGAGCTGATTATCGAAATTCCTGTTGGCAAAGCCAAAAGAGCAAGCAACGAAACAACTATTGCAGGAGCGCTCTTTTTAAAGATTGAACACAGCATAAAGAATATGCCGGCAAATGAGATAAGTCCAAACACAAGGATAATTAATTGCGGAATAAACAGAGCGTATATTATGATATAAAGCGCTTGATACCGCAAAAACAGCAACTAAATTGAGGATTACCATAAAAAGGTTGCTGACAATAACCGCCATAAACTTTGCCGTAAAAATCGACTGTCTGCTGTAACCTCGTGAAATAATATTTTTCAATATGCCGTTGTCAAAATCATTGCAAATAAAGTTGCAAATAAACATTAGTATAAATACTGTAACGGGACTTGTTTTAAAAAATCCTATTGCACTGATAATACCGGACTCCGGTGATACTATTCACTGCATATTTTGCGAAGATTGTAACGAAAACATACAGAATGAGCAAAGCAGGTAAATCAAACTAAGTGCAACCGATGCAAAAGTCCAAATATAAAAGCTTTTGTTTTTGAAAAGCTTACGAAGTTCAAATAATAATAACCTTTTCATTTTATGCCCCTACCTTGCGTAAAAAGTATTCTTCAAGATTAATTGCGTGAATAGAAATCTGATTTACCGTAACACCATTTTCAACAAGATATTTATTAATTTGACCCGTTCTGTCAATCATTGAGTCAAGATAAACAGATTTATTATAAATATGTATCTGTTGAGGCGGCATAATTTTTGATAAAATCTCCGCCGCTTTTTGCGGATTGTCAGGCACAATTAAAACTCTGTCGCTGCATTTTTGTGAAAGCTCAACAGCGGAAATTTCTTCTATAAGTTTGCCGTCATGAATAAATCCATATCGTGTGGCAATCTTTGACAGTTCCTCAAGCAAATGGCTTGAAATCATAAAGGTAATTTTCTTTTCGGTATTTAGTCTTATGATTAAATCACGAATCTCCATAATACCTGTCGGATCAAGTCCGTTTATCGGTTCGTCAAGAATAAGCAATTCTGGATTGCCGAGCAAAGCCATAGCAATTCCAAGTCGCTGGCGCATACCGAGCGAAAACTGTCCTGCTTTTTTGTTGCCTGTATTGCCAAGACCTACAAAATCAAGAATTTTCCTGACACTTTTGTCTGAACTTCCTGTAAGAATTGCCATTCTCTTCATATTTTCGTATGCGGTGCAGTTTTTATAAATTGACGGAAACTCAATGAGCGAACCGATTTTCTTCCTTGCAGTGTTGAGCGGCTCACCGCCAAAGAGGGTAATTTCGCCACTGTCGGGAAAAGCAAGCCCTAACACCTGGCGCATAAATGTAGTTTTGCCTGCGCCGTTCTTGCCCACAAATCCGTAAATATCACCTTTGTTTATCGTAAGGCTGATGTTGTTAGAAACAATTTTATAACCGTATTTTTTCACTAAATTTTGTGTCGATAATATTGCACTCATAATTATTCTCCGTAATTAGTTTTTAGCGTCATAAATTCTTATTAAGAGGTCAAGAACCTTGAAGTAGAGCCAAATTACTGTAAATGCCAAGCCAAATGAAACTGACCACTCGTATTCTTTTGGGCGCTGATTTTCAACTGTTTCACGAATAATCTGAAAGTCGCTGATAAGAAACAAAGCTGCGATAATAATAAAAATAACTGACATTGCTATGTCAAAGATAGGATTTCCTGCGAAAATCATTACATAACCTCTTGTTGCAGTAATGAGGTAGCCGATAAAAGCAAGGATTGAAATGCTTATTGTTGAAAGTAAAAGTGCAAGTGTAACAGATTTAAATTTTTCTGTTGCCTTAATCTTGCCTGAAGTATAGAGTAAAAGCATTGTAAATACGATTACAAGAGCTTATATGTCAATACAATATAGGCAATTTTACACTATTCTTGCATCCTGTATACACAAAAAAGGATTGCAGATTTTGCTCTGCAATCCTTTTGAATATGATTATAACTTTTACGAATTATGCGATATAAATCTGTAATGCGGTTGCGTCAAGAATATCAAGCTTGCCATCGCCGTACATATCGGCAGCGTCAAACCAAGCCTTATTTGTAACATCAATAAGCGGATTTTTATCGTCGTTTGAAATGTGAATCTGCAAGTGTGTAACATCGTTTACATCTACAACACCGTCGCGGTTTACATCACCCTTGAGGATAGTTTCCTGCTCGCCGCCGTCCGAAATATAGAATGACTTTGTGCTTTCAGCTATACAGCCGTCTGAATCAACAGCCTTTACAGACAATGTGTATGTGCCTGCATTATTTGCTGTAAAATTGTATGTATTGTCAGATGAAGTCTTTACAGTTGCACCGTTTACCGCAAACTCGTAAGTAACATTGCCATGGTTGTTGTACGGCTCTGCTTTAAGCTCAAGTGCTGTGCCAACAGGCTGAGATGAGCTCTTGTCTGCGCCAAAGTTTACTTCAAACTCTGCCTCCTGAACCTGTGTATCAGGGAGGATCTTGCCAAGTCTTGCAAGCGGAACTGTAATGTTGTCTATATCCTCTTTTTCGTGTGAAGTAGACGGATCGTAGCTGTATTCAACATCTGCAACATCAAGCATTGAGGGGTCGTGTGGAAGTGTATCCATACCCGAAGTACCGTATGTGAGAATCTGCATTGCGCCAATGCCCTGAGTTTCTACATAATTTCTGTCGATACCGAGTGCAGAGTAAGGAATAGCAACCTCGTAAACATAACCGTAGTTTTTCTTGTAGCCGAGTTTAAAGAAATCAACCCAATTTGAGTTAGGGTCAGTGTTGTCGCCTAAAGTTCTGTCGCCCTTTACTTCTCTTACACCGTAGAGAGTTTCGCTCTTTGTGCCGTTTGCATATTTAATTTTGAATCCGTTCCGGTTATCCTGTGCCTGATAGCTTGTTACGCCAATCGGAACTCTTGTATCATAATCAAACAGGTATGTTCCGTCCGTATCCTGAACATCAGCCTTGAAGATTGATGCGCCGCCGTTTGAATTGTTTGAATCGAAAGCAACAAGTGTATCAATGTGAGTTGTAAAGCCTACACCGCCGTCTTTTGCTACGCCGCCGTCACAACCCCATACAAACGGATTTGTGTAAACAGAGCCGTCTTTGTTTGTGCCTACTGCCTTGCCTGTTGCCTGCTTGCTTGGGTCTATTGAAAGCGCAATATACATTGGAATACTGTTTCTCCAAGGGCGAGCCTCATTTGATGCCGCAAAATTATCGCTCGGAGAAGTAATGTATGATGTATTTGCCATTTCCCACATAAAGTAGAGGTTTTCATCGTCCCATGCGCCATAGAGAGCGTATGCGTCCCACGGCTGCTCATGCATTGAAGATGGCATATATACTCGGGGGTCATCGTTTGCTGTACCCTGAGCAATAATCATTGAGCTGTCCCAATCGCTTACATCGCCGTCAACAGAAATTGTCTTGTATTTACCCAGCTGCATATTCGGGTTTGTTCCGTAATAGCCGCTTTCGGGAGCTGTTGTGTGTCCGTCCGAGTCAGCAGAAAAAGTTGTTTTGCCTGCTGTAAATGTTTTGTTGTAAGTGAAAGTCTGTGTTGTTTCAACACCGTCATCGCCTGTTGCTGTAAGCACAAGAGTAATTTCGCTGTTACCGATTTTACCCTCGCCTATTTTAATAATTGTGCCGTCGGTATAAGATTTTTTTGCCGAACCGTCAACAGAATAGTATCCTACTGAGGCATTTTTTAGTCCGAGCTGAACCTGCAAAAATTCTGATGAAAAGCTTGTACCGGAGGCTTTGTAAACAATTCCGTATCCATGAGAATCAGGCTTGCCGTAATCTACCCACTGCTTTGCGGCTGTGAGGAGCTTGCACTGACCTGCCTTTAAAGAAAGTCCGCTTGCCTTTGGATACTGCTCCTTGCCCTCGTCCTTTTCTTTGCCGTTATTAAAAATAATGCTTTCTGATTTATATGCTGAAGTAAAGCTTGCCTTGTAAAGTCCGTCATCAGTTGCGCTCATCAGCTGACCCGGCCATTTGGCATTTTCTTTTGTACCATAGGCATAAATATAAACATTTTCCCAATTAAAAACCGAATTATCAAAATATACCTCTGAGCCGTCTGCTGCGGCAGCCGCCGAAACAACTGTTATCACCATGGCAGACATAATGATAGCTGCACTAAGCAACAAACTTATAATTTTTTTGCTTGTTTTCATAAAAAATCAACTCCTAAATTCAAACTTTATTTAAAATTATATCATTACCTCATTTTATTTACAACAATAAAAAAACAATTTTGTTTACTTGACCAAAAAGTATAAATGATTTTTGAACAAAAAAGCAAGGCATATGACTTATTTAATAAATCATATGCCTATATTTTATATAATATTTTTATTACTTATATAGCTATCCTTTATATATGCGTTTCCACTTGCCTGTTCTGTACTCCAAAAAGGATATAACCCAATTTGAAAACCAACCGATCGGCACTGCAATCCATACCATTTGCAAGCCGAAAATCGGTGCAAATGCCATTGCAACAAATACTCGGATAAACAGATTCACAAAATTTGCGACTGTAAACATTTTCATATCTCCAGCACCTCGCAAAAGTCCGTCAACTGCCATTTTAAAGCCGATAAAACAGAAGAACCACCCCATAAAACTAAGGTATCCGCAGCCCGTATTCATTGCGGTTATTGTGCCGTCATCACCGAGAAACATTGATACAATCAAACTGTTAAAAGGTTCTATAAGCAGAATAAGTAAAAGAGAAAATGCTACCACAAGAATGTTTGCGGCATGGTAACCCTCTACAACACGCTTTTCATTCTTTGCACCCAAATTTTGCGCAGTGTACGAAGACACAGCATTGTTTATACTGTTAAAGGGAACTATGCAAAGCGATTCCACTCTTATTGCGGCAGAATATCCTGCGAGAGCCTCCGAACCGAAGCCGTTTACCACCGACTGCACAAGCATCATTCCGATTGATACCGTTGACTGCTGAATAATTGACGGAAAAGCAATTTTTGCCATAGGCAAAAGCTCACTCTTTTCAAAAAATTTTGCACGACCTATGTTGAGCTTTTTAAACTCCCACACAAGCACTATGAATGATAATACAACCGAAATTCCTTGTGCAATAAGTGTTGCCCAGGCAACGCCCGTTACACCCATTCTGAAATTTTTTACGAGCAAAAGGTCGAGCGCAACATTGAACACCGATGAAAAAATCAAAAAATAAAGCGGTATTTTAGATTTTCCGAGTGCATTGAACATTGCGGAAAGCACATTATACATAAATAAAAACGGCAAACCCGCAAAGTAAATGTTCAGATAATCGACCGCCAGATCAAGTACATCAGACGGAGTATTGAGCGCAATAAGAATAAGACGGCTAAACACAAGACCGATAATTCCAAGCAAAACACTAAGTGCGGTAAAAGCAATCAGCGCAGTGTACACTGCCGTTTTTGTCTTTTTATATTCCTTGGCGCCAAAATACCTACTGACTATTACCGACGCACCGATTCCGCCGCCGATTGCCACACAAATAAAAATATTTGTAAGCGAATATGACGCACCTACCGCCGCCAAAGCCTTTTCACTTACAAATCTGCCTACAATAGCCGAGTCCGCCATAGTGTATGTCTGCTGAAAAATATTACCTATAATAATAGGCAGAGCAAACACAAAAAGCGCATACATCGGCTTTTTCTTAACTAAATAATCATTATTCACATAAATCACCTATCCGCAGATATTATAACATATCTTGTCGGAAAAAGGAATATTGTTTAATCACGGTTTTGCAGATGTACACCGCTAAACCATAAATTAAACCAATTTTGATAAAGAACCTCAGAAAAGGCTTTGGGCAGTGCTCAAACGAACACTGCCCTTCGCAAACTATTATTTAGAGTTTGATTATGAAACTTGTTATCTGATTAATTATAAAAGAGTTTTAAGATAGTCGCTTATCTCTTTTTCGGTAGTCATTGCAAGTACCTTTTCGGCAACCTTGTCTGCCTCTGCCTTTGACCATGCAGAAATTGTTTTTCTTACCTTTAATACCGACGGTGCGGATACACTGAACTCGGTAAGTCCGAATGACATAAGTAACGGCACCATCATCGGGTTAGCCGCTGCCTCGCCGCACATACCTACAGAAATATTATTCTTGTTTGCGCAATCAATAATATACTTAATGCCCCTTAATACACTTGGCTGTAACGGAGAATACAGATATGCAACATCGTCATTTCCTCTGTCGCAAGCCATTGTATAACCCGTAAGGTCATTTGTACCGATGCTGAAAAAGTCGGATTCTTTTGCAAGAATATCAGCAATCATAACTGACGCCGAGGTTTCTGTCATAATGCCTACAGGGATATTTTCGTTAAATTCTACTCCCTGTTCCCTAAGTTCAGCCTTAACCTCTTCAACAAGAGCCTTGCCCTCTCTAAGTTCTTCAACGGCTGTAATAAGCGGGAACATAATTCTTACATCGCCAAAAGCGCTTGCTCTTACAATTGCACGGAGCTGTGTTTTGAACAAATCTTTATGCTTTAAGCAATATCTGATTGCTCTGAAGCCTAAGAAAGGATTTTCCTCTTTTTTAAGTCCGAGATAAGGAATTTCCTTGTCGCCGCCGATGTCAAGAGTTCTGATAATTACAGGCTTTCCCTTTAATGTAAGCGCCGCCTTTTTGTAAGCGTCAAACTGCTCGTCCTCTGTAGGCAAAGCGGTTCTGTCCATAAATAAAAATTCAGTTCTGAACAAACCAACGCCCTCGCCGTCTGCATCAACTGCCTTTATTGCGTCCTCCGGCTTGCCGATATTGCAGAAAAGCTCGTATTCCTCACCGCTTAAAGCTTTAGTTGCCTTGCCTCTGAAATTTTCAAGTTCTTTGCGCTCTTTAAGAAAATTAATTCTCTTTGTATCGTACTCCTGAATAACAGCGTCATCCGGCTCATCAATTACTACGCCCTCACTGCCGTCAACGATTACATAAGCACCGGCCGAAAGTTTTGAAACCGCACCGTTTACGCTTAGCACGGCGGGAATTTCAAGTGCCCTTGCAAGGATAGCCGAATGAGATGTTTTGCCGCCTGTTTCGGTAATAATTCCGACAATATTTTCTTTATTGATGCCTGCTGTCATGGACGGAGTAAGTTCTTTTGCGACAACTACTGTGCCCTTTGGCGCTGCCGAAAGTTTTACTTCTTTTACTCCGAGCAAAATGCTTAGCATACTTGTTTTTAAGTCTTTTACATCTGCCGCTCTCTGCTGTGTAAGTTCGTCATCTGTGGCAGAAAACATAGAGATGAACATATCGCACATATACTCAAGCGCAGCCTCGGCGCACTGACCGTTATCAATCAACTTTTCGATTTCGCCGCACATATACGGGTCTTTCATCATCTGAATGTGACCCTCAAGAATTTCTGCCTCTTTTTTACCTGCCGACGCTTTCAGCGCATCTGCCTGTGCCGCAGTATTGTCGCAAAATATTTTAACCGCATTTCTGAAACGCTCAACCTCTGCCTCGGTATCCGTAACAGTTACATTATTATATTCAAGTTTTGCTTCTTCTACAATCATTACTCTTCCGAGTCCGATACCCTCGGAAGCGGGTGTTCCGTGTAACATAACCTCACCTGCTTTCAAATTTTAGAAAGAAAGCGTGCCAAAAGACACGCTCCCGTTTTTATTCACCAAGTCCGCCTTCAATAAGCTCTACTGCCTTTGCAAGAGCCTCTTCTTCGTCAGGACCGTTACATTCTACTACAAACTCGCTGCCGCACTTAATACAAGCTGCAATAATATTTAAAAGACTTTTTGCATTGATTTTGTTTGAGTTGAAATCAATTGTAACATCACTCTGGAACTTTGCCATTGCTGTTGCAAATACTGATGCGGGACGCATATGAAAACCTGATGCATTATTTAATGTAAGTTTTTTTGATACCATAATATAAAACCCCTTTATAATAGTTTTGTGTCAGACAGGGAGGGCTACTCCCTGTCTGAATTAAGTTTATTTTATCATATTTTAAGAAAGAATGGAAGATTTTTGTGAAATTTATTTAACTTTTTTAATCTCTCTGTTAAGAGGTTTTTTAAGAAGTGCAAGCATAAACATTGAAACTACTGCACCGATTGCAAGAGCAAGGAGGTAGAAATACCATGTACCCTGCATTGTTGCGAATACGAAGATACCGCCGTGAGGAGCCATAAGCTTACAGCCAAAGAGAGCTGAAAATGCGCCTGCTACTGCAGAACCAACGATACATGAAGGGATAACCTGAAGCGGATGACCTGCTGCGTAAGGAATTGCACCTTCTGTGATGAATGAAAGTCCCATTACATAGTTTACGGGAGCATTCTTTCTTTCTTCGTCTGTCCAACGATTCTTGAAGAATGTGTTTGAAAGAGCGATTGCGATTGGAGGAACCATACCGCCGATCATAACTGCTGCCATAATGATGTATGCCTGATCGTCTGCGTTTGCAAGGTTAAGTGTTGCGAATGCATAAGCTGCCTTGTTGAAAGGACCACCCATGTCGATAGACATCATACCTGCGAGGAGCGCACAGAGCGGAACCATCATTGCAGGGTTAGAGGCAATAGCGTTAAGGCCGTCTGACATACCTGAGTTAATCATACCCATGAACGGGTTGACTGCGCACATTACAACAAGAATACCGCCGAGTCCGAGAAGCGGATAGATGAGAACGGGCTTGATACCCTCAAGAGCCTTAGGCATCTTATCGCACATTTTTTCAATAGCAAGCATTAAGTAACCGCCTGCGAAACCTGCAAGCAATCCACCGAGGAAGCCTGACGGAACTGTGTTAACAGCACCCGGATCTGCAAAGGTTGCGCCTGATGTTGCAAGGAAACCGCCTACAAGACCAACGAGAAGGCCGGGACGGTCTGCAATTGACATTGCGATAAAGCCGGAAAGAATAGGAACCATAAGGTTAAATGCCACACCGCCGAGTGTCTTAAACCATGCGGCTGCAGGAGTTACCGTACCGAATGTACTGCCAGCCTCCTGTGCGTTAACACCGCATGCAATATCAATAAGGAATGCAATTGCAATGAAGATACCGCCTGCTACAACGAACGGGAGCATATGTGATACACCGTTCATAAGGTGACCGTAAGCGCCGCCTCTCTTCTTTGGAGCATCTGCAGAACCGCCTTTGTGATGATATACGGGAACTTCTTTGTTTACAATCTTGTTGATAAGCTCTTCCGGCTTATGAATACCGTCTGAAACGGCACACTGTAAAACGGGCTTGCCGTCAAAACGGGCAAGATTTATTGTGATGTCAGCGGCAATGATGATACCGTCACAATTTGCAATTTCTTCTTCGGTAAGCACATTCTTTGCACCGCCCGAACCGTTTGTTTCAACCTTAATCGGAATGTTAAGGCTGTCGCCGGCTTTCTGGAGTGATTCAGCCGCCATATAAGTATGAGCAATACCTGTTGGACAAGCTGTGATAGCAAGAACTCTGTAACCCTTCTTTGCAGGAACTTCTGCCTTTGGTTCATCGGGGAACTTCTCTGTTTCTTTTGCGTCAATAATAGAGATAAATTCTTTCGGAGTTTTTGCGGCTTTAAGTTTCGCTGTAAAATCTTCATGCATTAAAAGCTGCATAAGTCTTGCGAGAACCTCAAGGTGAACATCGCCGTCTGTTGTAGCCGCTATCATAAAAATAAGTTTGCAAGGCTGTCCGTCCGGAGCCTCATAATCTACACCGTTAGGAACTGTAATTGCAGCAAGTGCAGGAGCTTTAACTGCCGTGCTCTTTGCGTGCGGAATGGCAACTTCCATACCGACTGCTGTTGTTCCCATTTCCTCTCTTGCGAGGATTCCTTTCTTATACTCGGCTGCGTTTACAAGGTTTCCGCTCTTGTCGTGCAATGAAACGAGCTTGTCGATTGCTGCCTGTTTTGATGCCACTGATACATTAAGCTCTATGGCACTTTGTTTTAATAAATCAGTAATACGCATAAATTTTTCTCCTTTTTAGTTTATTTATTTCTACCCACTCAGAATTGAGCGAGCAATTCATCAATTTTATCTTTTGTGGCAAGTCCGTTTAAAAATGCTGTTGCATTTCCGCAGGCACTGCCGAGCTTTAACGCATAGGCGTAATCGTTTTTGTCAATGCAGCCGGCTACAAAGCCTGCTACCATCGAGTCACCCGAGCCTACTGTATTCAGTACCTTGTGACCTTTAATAACGCCCTCTTTATGAACCTTTCCGAATTCGTCAACAAGTAATGCACCGTCGCCGCCCAGAGAAACGAGAACATTTTTTGCACCCATTTTCTGCAATTCCTGCGCATATTTGACAACATCGCTTTCTGTCTTTACTGTTGTGTCAAAAATTTCTGAAAGCTCCTGACGGTTCGGTTTGATTAAAAACGGTTTGTATTTTAGTGAATTAACAAGCAACTTTTTAGTTGCGTCAACTACAATTCTTACATCTTTTCCGTCAAGTTTTTCGATGATTCTTTCATAAACATCGTCAGGCAATGTATTTGGAATATTTCCTGCAATGATAAGTGTATCACCACTCTGAATATTGTCGATTTTATCAAACAGATTCAAAAGTTCTTCCTCATCTATGTGCGGTCCTTGACAGTTGATTTCGGTTTCTTCGCCTGCCTTGATTTTGATGTTTATTCTTGAAATTCCGCTTTTAAGTGTGATAAAATCTGCTGTGATTTTAGGATTTTTAAGACCTTTTTCAATAGCCTCTCCGGTAAATCCTGCAACAAAACCAAGCGCTGTGCTCTTGATACCGAGTTCGGCAAGTACGCACGAAACATTTATTCCCTTGCCGCCGATGTAATATTCCTCGCTTGTTGTTCTGTTTGTAATGCCTGTCTTAAGCTCATCAAGACGAACGATGTAATCAATTGACGGGTTTAGTGTAACTGTGTAAATCACTTCATAACCTCCTTGATTATTGTTTTTTCCGAAAACTCATTATACGGGAGTTTGTCGGTTATAATACAGCAGTCTTTAAGCTCTGCAAAGGTAATCGGAAATACCTTTCTGAATTTGGTATTGTCGGCAAGAACAAAAGACATATAACTTCTTTTTATAACTTCCTCTTTGATCAAGCCCTCTTCCATATCAGGAGTGGTAAAGCCTGCATTTAATTCAATTCCGTTAGTACCCATAAAGGATTTTGTAAAGTTAAAGGTTTTCAGCGACCTTAAACCTTCCGCGCCCATAATAGCCTCGGTAGCAGGTTTGATTCTGCCGCCGATTGTGTATGTTGTAAGTCCCTTTCTTATAAGATTTTTTGCGTGGGTAATACCGTTTGTAACATAGGTTGCGTTTTTGTTTGTAATGTAATCTGTGAGAATATCAGTGGTTGTGCCTGCGTCTATATATACAAAATCCGTATCGTTAATAAGTTTTGCACAATAAATTGCGATTGCTTTCTTTTCGTCAAGCATTATACCTTCTCTTGATTTCACATCAGCCTCATATACGCCCGAAAGCTGGTGAATTGAGGTTGCTCCTCCGAATACTTTATTAAGCTTGCCCATCTCGTCAAGTGTTGTGAGGTCACGCCTTATGGTTGACTCAGATGTATTCAAAAGCTTTGTAAGCTCCTGTACCGTGACTGTGTTTTTCTCGCTTAATATTTGAAGTATTGTTTGGTATCTTTCCTGAGTAAGCATTTCCCTCACCTCTTGACTACATTATAACACCTGTTTTGTTAAAGTCAAGCAAATTCTTTCAAAAAAATTCATTAAAATTGAAATTCAGTTAGTTTATATCAAAAATCGCATATAATTTTGTGTGTTTTAACAAGTGATTTTGCTTTTGCATTTTTAAGTCATTCAATTTCAGTCATAAATCAGCCAAGATTATTCAAAAATATTCTATCCCGATTACTGTCTTTTTATTCCCGTATTTTATCATTTATAAAAGCAAAAAGCTGTTCGGTAACTCTTGCCCGAACAGCTTTAATGTACTTTTAATATTAAATTTTAATTACGAAGCAATCATAGTCTGAATCTTTGTAACATCGGCAACATCAATTTTACCGTCGCCGTTTGCGTCTGCCGCCTTTGTATTTTTAATTACATATGATGAATTGCCCGAAAGATACATCTGTAAGTATGTAACATCCGATACATCTATTTTGCCGTCATTATTTATATCACCTACAGGTACAGTTTCCTCCTGCAATGCTTTGAATGTAATTTTATTTTTGGTTGCGTATGTCTGCGCCTTTGTATTTTTATAGCCGTAAATTATAAATCCGTCAATAACTCTGCCATCACTATAGCCCACTGCGGTTCTACCAAAATATGTAACACTCTTTGGAATAGTAATAGATTTCATAGCTTGGCAATTTTCAAATGCAGATGTTTCGATTGATGTAAGAGTATTCGGCAAAGTTACCGATGAAAGTTTTGTACAGTCATAAAAGGACATTGAGCCGATTTTCTTTACTGTATTCGGAATTGTTACTTTAGTTAAATTTTTAGCGTTACTGAAAAGATTGTCTGCTACTGCTGTTGCGCCGTTTTCGATTGTGGCTGTTTTAAGTGCCGAACCGTTAAATACATTATTACCGGCTGTTGTAACTGTTTTTGGAATTGTAATTGTTGTAAGTGCTGTTGTTCCTTCAAATGCATTATAGCCAATTTCCGTAAGATTGCTTGGTAATGTAACTTTTGAAAGTTTTGTACAATTGTGAAATGCCATTGAACCGACAACTTTTATTGTATTTGGTATTTTAACAGAAGTTAATGTACTATTGTTGTAAAAAGAATTATCAGAAATTTTTACAACATTTTTATTTAAAATTTGTGACGGAATTGTAATATCGGTTGCTATACCCTTATATCCCGCAATATTTACGGTATCATCTGAATTTACAGTATATTCATAGTTACCGCTTATAAAAATAGTTGCCGCATTTGCTGTAATTGAAATCACAGATAACCCGCTTACAGCTAAAACCACAGCAATAATTGATGCTAAAAATTTTTTCATTTATTTTCTCTCCTTGTCATTATGACAAAATATTTTATATACTTCTCAATATACAATAAAAATAATAGCAAATATGAAATTTACTGTCAATACAAAATTGTGCAATTCAGTTACATATACAATCATCAAAAATATAAATTTTTTTATTTGTCAACTTTAACACAAAAAGGTCACATCATTGCATAAGCGAAAAGTATTTGTGGGCTTTGCCCACACCCACAGTCTTTGAAAAGGTTGACCAAACTTTTATAATTGCTTGGAAAATCAATTTGCTAAACCATAATTTATTAATGCTATCTCAAATAATCTTATAGCCTTTGACCGAAAACAAATCAAAGGCTATATATTTTTCTCAATATTACTTTTCAAAATCAATTGAAAGACTCTTTTTGTCGGAAGTAAATTTACGGCACGCTACCCCTGCCGACTGCAACATTCTTTTAGACGCAACAGTTGCGGCGCTGTCGGCATATTTATCATAAAGATAAACAACCTCTGCTATACCCGACTGAATAATGGCTTTTGCACATTCATTGCAAGGAAAAAGGTCAACATACAGCCTTGCGCCCTTAAGATTTTTGCCTCTTGCATTAAGTATAGCATTAAGCTCGGCGTGTACCACATAGCTGTACTTTGTGTCTTCACCATCTCTGCACCACGGATAATCATCATCGGAACAGCCGAAAGGAAAGCCGTTGTAACCTGTGGAAAGAATGATATTGTTATTGTCTACAATACACGCACCTACTTGAGTGTTCGGGTCTTTACTGCGCTTTGAGGCAAGAATAGCCACACCCATAAAGTATTCGTCCCATGAAATATAGTCTTTTCTTTTCATTTATCTTTATCCTCCTTATCAATAACCTGATTTTTTCAAGTCTGCAAGTATCTGCACATAAAATTCTCTTATGTCAAAGTCCTTAATATTTTCACGGTTAAGGTCAATCATATCTCCGTGAGAAATACCTCTTTTACCTTTTGTAGTAATGTATGTATATTTTTCGCCCCAGGCAAAGGAGTTTTCTGAAACCAAGCCGTCATTCTCGCCGTCAAAATATTTTACAAGATTGTATGAAAAGTTAAGCGGAAATTTTCCGCCCGACGCTCTGTTCAGCTTTGAGCCAAAGCTCTGATAATAAACCTTTGGTGAATCAAATACATCAGCGTTAAGTTTCGTACAATTTGCCTGCGTAAGGTCGGTTACGGCAGAGATGAAGTCGGGATTTTTGTCGCCAAACTTTAAAAGTGCGTTATTGTATGCAAAAGCAATTTTGTTTTTAACATTAGGCGAAACTTTTGTTAAAAGATAGTCGGCAAAACCGCAGCCACGATGCGGAGTGTTTATTGTGGTGAGCGATGCTGTCATATCTTCAACGCCGTAACAGGCAATCGCCTTTCTGCAATCAAGCCCGCCCTTTGAATGAGCAATAATGTTCAGCTTTTCACAACCTGTTTCCGCAACGATTTGTTTAATTCTCTCGGCAATCTCTTTGGCGCTGTCATCTACAGATGCGGCCGATTCGTGATTACCGTAGTAAATTTCTGCGCCGTTTGCAATAAGCTCTGCCGGCACTCTGCCCCAATAATTGAAATATGCGCTGTCACGAAAAAACACACCGTGCACAAGCAATACAGGGTATTTTGTTTTGCAAATTTTTTGGCTGTTTCGGCTTTTGTCAAGCTCGGCTTTGTCAATTTCAAAATTAACCTCGCTCATAGTTATTTTTATAATTACGCCAAGGCAAACAAGATTTGCAATCGGAATAAATCCGCACAGCAAGCCGATTACCCTATGCTTTATGCCAAGCTGAACCGATGAGCAGTAAACGGAAATTATGCCGTTCCAAAACAAAATAAACTCCGCAAACAGAGCACTTCCAAGGCACAGCGCCCATTTTACCCAATTGTCAGGTAACATTTGAAAAGCCGACTGAATATAAATCACACTTGAAAGCAGAGTTGTTATTAAAAATTGCAAGAGCAATTCACTGCCGTGTGCAATCATTCTGAATTTAAAAGACGGATAGCCGCCCTTTGCACCGGACGGAAAAACATTTGCGGCAACAAACGCAAAAACACTGATAAGCGGCAAATACCACCTGTCAAGCATCTCTGCAAGAAAAATGCCGTTAATACCGACCATAAGCATAAGCGTGAGCAACAGCCTATAAAAGAATGTAAAAACTCCGGATTTTTTCATTAAATCACCCGTTTTTATAATAACACGCACACACAAAAATTGCAACAAAAAAGCGGATGCAACTAATGCAACCGCTTTAAGATAATTATTTAATTACACCATAAGACTGCAAACAAGATCAGCATATTCGCCGGGATTTTCAATCGGAAGTCCTGCAATAAGGAGAGCCTGATCGTAGAGAAGCTCTGCGTACTTCTTTGCTTTTTCAATATCCGTCTGCACTGCGCTTTCCATTGCCTTTACAGCCGAGTGATTCATATTAAGCTCAAGCACTCTCTGTGCTTTCATACCGCTGTCAGGCTGAACCGCATTGAAGTATTTTTCCATTTCAAACGAAATGCCGCCCTTTGCGGTAAGGCAAACAGGGTGAGAAACCAACTTTTTAGACGCAACAACTTCGCTTACCTTGTCGCCGAGTGTTTCTTTTACAAAAGTAAGGATTGCACTGCTGTCCTTTTCTTCCTCTTTGTTTTCATCATTCTCAATACCGAGGTCATCGTTTGTTGCCGAGCAGAATTTCTTATCCTTATACTGCATAAGAGTTTGGAGTGAGAACTCATCTATTTCTTCTGTACAATAGAGGATTTCGTAACCCTTTGAACGCAAAAGTTCTGTCTGCGGGAGATTGTCAATTGAAGAAATGTTCTCGCCGACTGCAAAGTAAATAAACTTCTGATCCTCTTTCATTCTGTCAACATATTCCGAAAGAGTTACAAGTTTTTTCTCTGTAGAAGAGTAATACATAAGTAAGTCTTGTAATTCTTCTTTATGCATACCGTAGTCGGCAGATACTCCGTACTTAAGCTGTCTGCCAAAGGCATTGAAGAACTTTTCATAATTTTCTCTGTCATTTGCAAGCATTGAAGTAAGCTCGTTCTTAATCTTCTTCTCAATGTTCTGTGCAATAGTAATAAGGTGACGGTCATGCTGGAGCATCTCTCTTGAAATGTTAAGAGAAAGGTCTGCACTGTCAACAATACCCTTTACAAATCTGAAATGTTCAGGTAAAAGCTCCTCGCAGTTTTCCATAATAAGAACACCGCTTGAATAAAGCTGAAGTCCCTTTTTGTATTCCTTTGTATAGTAATCGTAAGGTGCCTGTGACGGAATGAAAAGCAATGCCTTGTATGTAACAACACCCTCTACGGAAGTTACGATTGTATGCAAAGGCTTGTCCATAGCCATAAACTTTTCACGATAAAAATTATCGTACTCTTCCTGCTTAACATCTTTCTTTGCTCTTTGCCAGATTGGGAGCATACTGTTAAGAGTTTCGGTTTCTGTATAATCCTCATACTCCGGTTTTTCGCTGTCCTTGGTTTCTTCCTTAACTCTGCTGTGAGTCATATCCATCATAATCGGATAGCGGATATAGTCGGAATACTTCTTGATAAGTCCCTGGATTCTGTACTGCTCAAGGAACTCATCATAGTTTTCTTCCTCTGTATTGTCCTTAATTTTAAGTACAATTGTTGTACCGATTTCGTCCCTCTCTGTTTCGGTGATTTCGTAACCGTCTGCGCCGTCAGATTCCCACTTGTAAGCTGTGTCACAGCCGTATTTCTTAGTAACAACGGTAATTTTCTTTGCTACCATAAAAGCGGAGTAAAAACCGACGCCGAACTGACCGATAATGTCAATATCGTCCTGCTTTTCGCTCATTTCCTGCTTAAACTTGTATGAACCCGAAGATGCGATTGTGCCAAGGTTGTTTTCAAGGTCATCTTTATCCATACCGATACCGTTATCGGTAATTGTAAGTGTACGGTTTTCCTTGTCGGGCTTTATAAAAATCTTAAAATCATCTCTGCTCATATTAAGCTTATCGTCTGTAAGTGCAATAAAGCAAAGCTTATCAATAGCATCGCTTGCATTTGAAATAAGCTCTCTAAGGAAAATCTCCTTATGAGTATAAATTGAATTAATCATCAGGTCGAGAAGTCTTTTTGACTCTGATTTAAATTCTTTCTTAGCCATAAAATTACTTCCTTTTTAATTAATAATGCGTACTACATTCTTTCGTACTAATATTATATTATACATCATTTTGGTTAAATTTTCAATAGATAAAGTATTGGTTATGTGTAGCATAAATAAAAAGCAATACCGTACATATCATACAGTATTGCTTTTATATTCGTCATATTGCTTTTTAGTCCTTTATAAACAACTGATCCCAATAATATTTATATTTAGAAGTATTATCGATATAGCAAGAAACACCGATTTTTTCATAAGTTTTGCTCATAATACTTGCTCTGTGACCTTCCGAATTCATCCATGCATTCACAACATCCTCCGGTGTTGAATATCCTGATGCAATATTCTCAGCCGCATTAGTGTAAGATACATTGTTTTCCTTAAGAATTGTTGACCATTTTGTACCGTTAGGTCGTTTATGATCAAATAAAGTAACTGTTTCTTTTGCACGAATATCAGAAAGACCGTTAAGTGTATCATCTTTTTTCAGCGGTTTCAGTCCCTCTTTGGCACGCTCAATATTTACAAGTTCAATAACCCTGTCAGCAAATTCTCTGTTATAGCTTGTTGTAGGTTCAGGTTCAGGCTCTGGCTCAGGCTCAGGATCGGGTTCGGGATCAGGATCGGGCGTGGGATTCGGTTTAACCGGTACAGTTACTTCTGAAATAATAATCTGCGCTTTCGTTACATCCTGAACATCAATTTTGCCGTCGTTGTTATAATCGGCAATTTCTTTCTGCGTATCTGTAAACTGATCTTTTCCCGAAATGCCTAACTGCAAATATGTAACATCCTGTACATCAAACTTACCGTCAAGATTTATATCATACTCGTCCGAATCGGAAATATCTTTGTAAGCGGTATTAATAACATCAAGAATAGTATTCAGCATTTTTTCTGCTTCATCATCGTTAAGATAATCAGCTTTTTGTTTATTAATTTTTACTTTAACGCTGTCGATAAGGTCATTTTTCTTAACATTAAGCAATCTTGCAAGATTGCCTGTTTTGTCTGTTTTTTGGGTATCGGCTATTCCGTCATAGCTCACATAATTTAATAAATAATCTGTCAAAAGATCGGCATCAGTCACACCGTCAGGCAAAGTAGAACCTATTACCCTGCTTGTTGAAGTAATTGCTTTTTCCGGACCGCACTCGGGATGATTCTTCCATGCCGCCTCCGTACATGTTTTAGAACTGTCATTAGGATTTTCCAATAAATTACCTGTAACATAGCAGGTATCACCAAGGCAATTACCGTTCATAATTGTGCGATATGTCTCCATACCTGTGTCTGCGCTGAAAATTACGCAATAGTAATTGCGGTCGCCCGACTGCTCAATTTCGTCGGAATTACCTGTTCTTACAACATTATAGGAGTACAAACCGTTTCCTTCATTAACACATTTTTCACTTTTTGACTGCCATGTTGTCCATTCTCCCGTACCGTCAGCTCTCCAGATATGGCAATAAATCCTCTTATAGTTTTCCCATCCTGTTGAGTTAACATCAAAGTAAATCTTTGTGCCTTCGCTTACATTTTCATCGGTGCTTGCTGCCGACACTGCCAATCCGCCCATAGCAAGCATTGACATAGGCACTGTAAGTGCAAGTGCGGAAGCAGTAATACCTTTTAATAATTTATTATGTTTCACATTATCAACCTCTTTGTAATTTTGATTTAATATTCCGCATTTCATCAAAATATTATATTAATATGTTACAACAGTTGATAATATATGTCAATATTAATTCAAAATTTCACCAACGAAATTTTGTGCATTATTTTGTTGAAAATATGTGAGCAACAAAGTGTGCAGCACAAAAAAGGCTCCGTCAAAAGACGAAGCCTTAAATTTGTGAAAATATTAAGCTATACGATTAAGCCTTACCGACTGAACCGAAGAGTTCCATTTTCTCTTTAACAGTAGCCTTGATAGCCTCTGCACCCGGAGCAAGGAGCTTTCTTGGGTCAAAGCCCTTACCCTCTAAGTCCTTACCTGCCTCAACATACTTTCTTGTAGCATCGGCAAATGCAAGCTGGCACTCTGTATTTACATTGATCTTTGAAACGCCGAGTGAAATAGCCTTCTTGATCATATCAGCAGGGATGCCTGTACCACCGTGGAGAACGAGTGGCATATCGCCTGTAAGCTGCTGAATCGCATCAAGAGTTTCAAAGCTAAGGCCCTTCCAGTTTGCAGGATACTTACCGTGAATGTTACCGATACCTGCAGCGAGCATTGTTACGCCGAGGTCAGCAACCATTTTACATTCCTTAGGATCTGCGCACTCGCCCATACCGATAACGCCGTCTTCCTCACCGCCGATTGAACCAACTTCAGCCTCAAGTGAAAGACCGAGAATGTTACAAGCAGCTACGAGTTCCTTAGTCTTAGCAATGTTCTCTTCGATTGGATAGTGAGAACCGTCAAACATAATTGAGCTGAAACCTGCCTTAATGCAAGCCTTAGCGCCTTCGTATGAACCGTGATCAAGGTGGAGAGCAACCGGAACAGTAATGTTAAGCTCTTCGAGCATACCGTTTACCATACCAACGACTGTCTTGTAACCGCACATATATTTACCTGCGCCCTCAGATACACCGAGAATTACAGGTGAGTTAAGCTCCTGAGCAGTTAAAAGAATTGACTTTGTCCACTCAAGGTTATTGATGTTGAACTGACCAACTGCATAGTGGCCTGCTTTTGCTTTTGTAAGCATTTCTTTAGCGTTTACTAATGGCATATTAATCTTCCTTTGTAGTAAATTTTCGGAACAAAAAATATAGTCGCTCCGAGTTACTTTTATTATACAATAAATCATTTCAAATATAAAGTCTTTTGCAAAAGTTTTTTGGTTTTTTGAAGAAATTACAGGAAAAATCTTGTAAAATCACCTAATTTTCAATATATACTCACATAAGCGTGATATAATTTTGTTGCTTTTAAAACAATAAAGTTATATAATACTTATGAAAGCTATAAATTAGTAATTCATAATTAAAAAGTTTGCAACATATAAGTTTGACTTAATTATTTTATACAATTACGAATTATGCATTACTAATAAGGAGATATTTTTATGGATAATAATTTCAATTCTAATAATCAGTTTGAACCTGAAAAGCCTTTTACCGAAAAACCGACCGAGCCGCAGCCTGCGCCTGTTTTTGAAACCGAAAATACAGAAAACAACGCAGAAGCGACTAACGAACAATCGGTAACACCGCAGTATCGAAATTTTGAGCCTGAAAAACCGTTTGAAAATGGATTTTCTCAACCTCAGCAACCGCAAAATGACTTTGCTCCTCAAACACCTAATTTTGAACAGCCGCAGCAAAACGGATATTATCAAAACAACGGCTGCAACGGACAATACAACCCAAACTTTAATCAGCAGTACAATCCGAATCCGCAATATCAACAGCCGTTTAATCCGCAACCGCCTCAATATCAGCCGTACGGCAATCCGCAGGCTGGCGGCAGACCTGTGTATCAGCCTCAGTATGGACAATACGCTAATCCACAGCAGCAATATTCACAACCGTACGCACCACAGTATCAACAATATCAACCGCAGTACGGACAGCAGAATTATCAACAGCCAAACTTTAATCAGCAGCCATACGGACAGCCTTATGTGCCACAGCAAAAGCCGCCTGTTGATTATTCAAATACATACGCACAACCGCCAATGCCGAATATGCCACGCAAAAAGATGACACCCGGCATAATTGTAATAATAGTTGTGCTGTCATTGCTTTGTGTAGGCAGTATCTGCGGAATGATTGCCTATGTTGCGTCAAATTCAAACGGCAACAAAAATAATGCAAATAACAGCTATACATTTACATTACCGAGTGACAGTCCGTACTTTAACAATGACAGTTCAAGCGCTCAAGAGCATAATGAATCCGATTACAGCAACAAGACAAATTCTTCTTATGAGGGAATTGACTTAAAAGCTAAACCGAGCGATGCCAAAGATTCCAAATACAACACCGAATATGCAAGCAACGAAGTAACAGATTCTATTGTCGGCGTTCTTTGCTATTCAGACGAAATCACAGATGATTCACAGTGCACTTCGCAGGGCAGCGGAATTATAATTACATCAGACGGTTATGTGGTTACAAATGCTCATGTAGTTGGCAACAGCAAAACTCTCTACCTCATACAGGTCGTTACTTCCGACGGCAAGCAGTATAAAGCAGGTGTTGTCGGTTACGATACACGCACAGACCTTGCTCTTTTGAAAATGGACGATGCAAGCGGACTTAAGGTCGCAAACTTCGGTAACTCCAAAGATGTTTCACTTGGTGAAAGTGTAATAGCTATAGGTAATCCCGGCGGAGTTAAGTATAACAACTCAATCACTCAGGGTATTGTATCTGCAGTTGACAGACAGAGCAGTATTACGACAAATGTAAAATTCATTCAGACAGATGCAGCCATTAACCCCGGCAATTCCGGCGGCGCTCTTGTAAATATGTACGGTCAGGTAATCGGAGTTTCATCCGCAAAAATAGCCGCTACAGATTATGAGGGTATGGGCTTTGCAATTCCTTCTGCCACAGTAAAAGATGTTATTGATGACATTATGAAATACGGCTATGTGCAGGGCAGAGTAAAAATTGGCGTTACAGGTGAAAATGTACAGAGCAGTGGAAACACGCCTGCAGGCATTGCGATTTACAGCATTGACGAGGACGGTCCTTGCGCAAACACAGACCTTAAAGAAAACGATATTATCACAGGTGCCGACGGCAAAAAGGTAAGCAACTTCGCCGAGTTCTATGATATACTCGAAAGCCATAAAGCAGGCGATACAATTGAGCTTGAATATTACCGCAGTTCAAACGGCAGTACAGATAAAGTTACCATAACTTTGCAGGAAAGCAAGTAATAAAATTATATAATCATAACGACCGCTG
>ERZ779898.20-NODE-20-length-91329-cov-9.774700_pt1 | contig 91329 bp, 90 predicted proteins | sample MGYA00511902_ERZ779898 | MGnify/ENA primary metagenome ERZ779898 (study PRJEB29588, sample SAMEA2144588) | human gut metagenome | biome: human gut; feature: human-associated habitat; material: faeces | place: Denmark | collected 2008/2010 ...
AGCTAATAATTTCCCTAAAAGAGGATTATTTTGTAGAGGGAATTTTATTTCTAAACCTCAAATACCATTTGCTGGGGTTATAGAAAATATTTTTCAAGAAATAGCTGCACAAACTACTACTATTACTAATACTAATTTATATTTTTTACAAGATAAAAATTGTTTTGGTATTGGAAAGAGTGGTTATACTACAACTAATACTGATAAATTAAGTTTTAAATTTTATGGTCAATATTTATTTAATAGAGATCAAGTTACTAATGCTACAGATTATGGTTTAATGTATGTTCAAGATACTGGAAGTAATCAATATAGACTAATTCCTAATGAAGATTTTGAATATTATATTTATAATAGACCGGAATTAACTTATAAAATTGTTGGTAATCCAGATAATCATTTTTGTAAATTACATACTGATTATAATCTTAAAACTGGAGATTATTTGTTAAGAGATGGTACAATTCTTCCTTTAGAACATTACAATACTACTTTTAATTCTATGATATTAGGTATAGTTGTTAATCCTGAATATAGAAGTTTTTTACCTTTTCCTATTATTGGTTATAGTGGAATATATATACAAATTGAAAGTTTTGAACAAAATATTATTAATGATTTAGCAAGAAGTTCTATAAATGAACATAACGGTAGTAATATATTTATGTCCATTTCAAGATATATGAATATTGATGGAATTATGCCCGTTTCACATTTTAAAGCAACATTTCCTTCAATATATAATGGATATAACTACCCATTATGTAAACTGTATATTCCTACTGTTTTTGAATATGAAAAAATGGTTGCTAATTTAAAATTTGTTGAATCTATTAATAATCTTGATTCTTCTGCTATAAATATTATATCGTCTGGAAAATCTTTTTCTACATTTGCTAATCTTGGATTCGCAAATGATGTTAAAGATTATATTTATATACTCAAAAATGGAACTACTTTTACTAGAACTTCAATTAATGCTGTGTCGGATTTTTTCTTTTTAGGAAACTATTAAAATAAACAATTATAATTTTGTTATTTAATATAAAGATATTATATTTAAAATTATATTGATGTAAATATTGTTGATAGCAATAATAAACAATATATTAATTAAAATAATATTATGGATATTATAAATATAGTTTTTAGCGATATACTTAATCATTTTAATTTCTCTTATATTTTTTCTATTGTTATACTAACTTATATTATAATTAAATTTATTGATTATATTAATAAAGATAAAAAAGTTTCTACTTGGAGTAAACGTATTGTTCTTACAATATCTATTATATTTATTACTGCTGCTTATATATTTTCTGGTTATAAAGATTATATAACTTTGCTTAATTCTGCTATTTTTTCTCCTGTTTTTTATAGTTGGTTACTTAAACCTATACTTGATAAACTTGGAGTCGGTTATAAACATATTGATAAACTTTAAATTAAATATATAATCATGAATACAAAAGAAATTGCTGCAAAACTTAATTGGGCTATGCAAGCTGTTCCTCTTGCAAAAGAACAAAAAGATGTATTAGTTAATATTATTCTTCAATTAGCTGAACAATCTTCTCAAGAAATCCCTACTTATGAAGATGCTACAGAAGAAAAACTCGGTCTTGTTAAACAAGCACCTACTGTTGCTGAAATTTCAGGAGATACAATTGAAGATGTTAAAACGGCAGTTAATTCTTTAATTGCTAATCTTAAAACTGCTGGTATTTTATCTTAATCTAATATTATTATGGGTAGACCTAATAGAGGTACGGGTAGTGCTGGACCTAAGAAACCAAATCCTCCTATTAATAGACCTCAATATGGTAATGGAGGTAAAAAGAAATAATTGTTAATAAAAAGACTATTTATAGTTTTAATAAAGTACATACCTATCATACAAATGGTAGGTATGTTGTTTAATAATATATTATATTGTTTTAGCGATATTTATATTATTAGTTATATATTAGATTTTATAATAGGTAATTCTATAACTACTACTTTTCTTTTATATGTTTGTAGTTATGTTTTTGGTTTTTTGTAAATGGCATCGTTTTATAATTACCGCTAATATTATTAATCTTTTAATAGCTAATTTAGATGCTTATTATCGAATACCTATTTCTGATATTCAATTACTTATTGTTTATCATTTTATTGCTGCGATATTTATTTGTATATCTACATATATTCATATTAAAAATAATCGCAATGAACGTAAAATTAAAGATATTAAGAAAAGTACTTGAAGAAGCAATAAATAATATCGACGCTGGTAATAGTAATCATAGCGATGATGAATTAGACGATATTATATCAAGTCTAACAAAGTTAAACAGAGGTATTAAACGTATAAGTAAACGTGAAGCATGTGAACGTATTTTACATTGTAGTCCAAGTACTTTTGATAATTATATTAAATTAGGATTAATTCCTCGTGGTCATAAAGAATACGGTTTTAAAGAACTTAATTGGAGTGAGAAAGATTTTGATAAAGCTACTTTAGCTCGTATTAAAAAGTATAAAGATAAACAAGGCTTATAATATATTACGAATATAGTTATACCTTAATTAATTGAAAAACGCATAGTTACAAATAGCATTGTAATTATGCGTTTTTTTGTAAATGAATTTTGTTATTTGTAAACGTAATCGATTACAAACTTATTTATTAACTAATTTAATTATTAATCTTATGGTTCTTGTAGATAAAGAAAATGTAAAAGGTTATGTTCAAATGGACGAAAAAGAACATACAAAGAAGGAATATGCTTCTAAAGGATTGGCTGGAACTGCTCTCGGACTTGGTATTGGTGGTCTTGCTGTTTACAACAGCTTATACAAGCTAAACAGCCTACTCAACAAAACATTAATAATGCTATAAATATTTGGGATTCTATTAATAATGAAATTGCTTCTATGACAAATGATCAAAAAGAACTTTTAGCTAAAGATGAAACTTATATTTCTATTGAAAGAGAACTTCAACTCATGATTCAAGAAGAATTAATTAATTCTGTTAAAGATAAAGTTGCTGCTTCTCCACGAGGAAAAGAATTACTGGAAAAACAATTAAATAATATAAAAGTAAAGAAAGAAGAAATTATTAAAGAAGCTAATAAAAATATTGAAGTTTTTAAGAGATTCCAAGAAGCTGCTAGATTAAATCCTAATCTTACTTATGCAGAATTTGTTAAATCTTTAAATTAATATATTATGGTAGAAAGAAAAGTTATTGTAGATAAAGTATCTACTTTTGTTGGAGAAAAACTTAATGAAGTATTAGATAGCAATCCATTTTCTTTTATTATAAAACCTTATGTATCTCGTGTAGCTAATAATTATATTGGTAAATTAGATGGATTATTAAAAGCTATTGAAGATAAAGATGGTAAAGTTGATATAGAAGGTATTTTAAGCGAAAGTATTGATAATTTAGTTGTTGCCCAAGTTAAAAAATATCCTAATGTGTTTAGTGGTGTAGAAATTGGAGGAGGAACAATTAAAATTAATATTCCTTCTTTTGATAAACAACTTGTATTTGATTATAATGATATTGAAACTTTTAAACAAAATATTTTAAATTAATATTTTATGTCTAAATATAAAGATATTATAAATAGTTATAAAGAAGCAAATGTTTCTTCTACTGAATTGTATAATGGAATTATGAGTTTACATAATGTTTTTGATTATGTTGAAAAACAAGATAATAAAACATTTTGGAAATCTATGAGAAAACTTCATGAATCTATTAAAGGTGCTCATTTTGATGAAGAATATGCTAAATGGCAAGTAAGTACTATGCATCATACTGCTGATAACGGTAAAGTTTGTAAAGGAGAAATATATAATTACGATTGTGCTAAAAATGTATTTGATAAATATGTTCGTAATATAAATAGTAGTATTACTGTATGGGACGTTTATGTTGCTATTAATGCTCAATATCATGATTATGTTAGATTATATTCTGAATGGTTCCGTAATATTAATAAGAATGAATTAGATAATAAAATTATTGAATCTGCTATTACTTTTTATTTTAAAGATGAAGATTCTGGTAGTACTAAAACTTGGAATTACTTTAAAACAGCTAATTGAGTTTATATTAGATTTGTTGTTGCGGCAATATGTGTTTCTAAACATGTTGCCGCTTTTGTTGTTTATATACTTAATACAAAAAATTTATTACTTTTCTTTGTTCTTTTTCAAGTAATATTATATTTGCTCGCAGCTATAATATTGAAATGTATAATCATATAAATAGTAAATGTATGGCAAGTATTAATCAACTTATTTCTGAAATTGCTCATTCTGTAAAGCAAGCTGATAGTATTCCTGTAAGACGTGCTATCAAACTTGGCATTATTCATGCTCGTAATGAACTTATACGTCATAGTTATGCTAATCATAATTATACAGATAAAGTTCTACAACAAAGATTTAAAATTACTCTTATTGATGTTCCTGACGGAGATATTTATCAAACCAAAGATCTTCCTCTTCCTAAAATTAAGAGAACAAAAGTTAAAGTTCCTCGTCCTGTTAGACTAACTAATAATCTTCCTTTTCATTCTGTTCGTACTGCTGGAGTTAAAAATCCTATCATTATTCCTTTTGTTAAAGAATCTGTTTCTAAATATTATGGTAGTCTTCCGGGTTTATGTCCAAGTGTTACATACGATTATATAAATGAATATATTTATATAAATTGTATTAATGATTCTGAATTTAATAATTTAGGATCTATCGTTATAGAATCTGTATTTGAATATCCTCATATTATTGAAGTAGAAACTAATGATAAACCTTTTGATATTGATTCTATAAGTGATGACGATGAATTTCTTCTACCAGAAGATATGATTACTTCTATTAAGAAACTTATACTTGAAACATGGAATGCTAATGTTATACGTGATACTGCTGAAATTCCTTCTGTTAATTTAGCATAACGATAAAGATATTATGATACCTGATGTAAAATTTAAAAATTATTATCTTCAATTTATTTATAGTGCTAAAACAGATATTGTTAAGTATAAAAATGAATTAGAAGAAATTGTAATTAATAAAGAAGAACTTTATAATTATCTTGATAATAATAAACAATTACTTATTGAATCGTATAATATTAATTTAGATGATTATAAAACTGAATGGATAAATAAAGAATATAATACTTCTGAATTACTTTATAATAAAGTTATTAAATTATTCTCTGTTGCTAATGAAGATGATAATAAATTTATTATTGTTCAACTTATTAAATATTGTAATACTCTAAGACAAGAATATAAATATAATAAATTTATAGAACTTGCTAATAAACGTAGTACTATTCTTTCAAGTAAATATAGAGCTATTATTAATGCGTATTATGCCAAAGTTCATAAATGTATTCTTGAAGGTAAAGGTTATAAGTTTGGTTACGGTATTGGTACTTATTATATTAAATATAAGAAATTTAGTAATAGACATCGTAGTACTGTAACTGTTCTTGATTATTCTGCTACTGCTGCTCGTAAAAAAGAATTACTTGCTCAAGGTATTAAACTTTATGATGAAAATGAAGCAGCTTGGTATAAGTTTAGAAATATTCCTTATGATGGTGTGGATTATAGAGTTTTTAAAAATAAAGAAGGTGAATATCTTATTCGTTTTAAAGATTCTAAAATGATTAAAGATAAATTTCTTCAATATGAACATACTGAATATCTTGCTAATAAGTATAGAGGTATGAGTTATAAACAAATAGCAGATACTGTTTGTAATACTATTGAAGATATTTATAATTTACAATTAGATATACGATATAAACTTAATATATTGTTATATAAGTATCCAGAGAAATGTTTAAATTTTATGAGATATGATTAAACAAGATACAACTAATATAGAAAGAATTATTGCTAAAATAGATAATGATTTTAATCCTGATAATAGTGATTGGATTCCAAGAATTGGAGTTTGGACTTTAGAAGTTATGGGACAACTTAATATATTAAATACTGAAAGAGCTAAAGTTCAACTCCCCGTAAAGGAAAGAATAGCAATTAGTGCTTGCCCAATAGCTAATGCTAATATTAAAGTTTATGATAATAAAGGTTGTGAAGTGAAAGAAGCTAATAGTGAACGATGCTGTAATGGTTGCTTCTCTACGGGGGAACCTGCGAGTGAAACGAGCAGTTCTAATGCAGTAAATACAACAGATATTTATCATAATGATAATCCTGCAAAAGTTCCAGATTATCTTCTTGCTGAAACTCTTAATGATAAAGAGTGGCCCGGTAGATATAGAGTAAATGAGTATAATTATGTTGGTAAAACAACTAATAGTAATCATAATTTTGTTATAATAGATGGTAATAAAATTGAACTTGATTTTGATACTGATTATATTACTATTGAATATGATACTATCAAAACTGAACGTAGTAAAGTTTATGGTTGTGAATTTCCTGTTATTCCAGATAATGCAATTCTTGTAGAAGCTATTGGTTTTTATTGCATGTATAAAATGTTATGCCGTGGATATAAACACCCTGTATTTAATCTTGGTGCTTCTCAATATGGTACTAATCCTTATTATACATGGTTACAACTTAAAGAAGAAGCTAAACGTTCTGTTATTAATCGTGGACAAGATATTGATGGTGCTCATAAACAATGGCGTAACGCATTCTTTAATTTCACCTTTAATCCAAAAGAGTAATAAATAAACGAGAATAGCTAAAATTAGCTTTATGTTGAATTTTATGTTAGCAAGTGATTAATTATATTAGGTTAAATCAAGATTAAATATAGAGCTAAAAATAGCTATCAAAATATATAATATTTTATAATTAATATAAAAGTTATTATGAGTGTAGTTCCTAAACTTAATCTTAATAAACACCCTAAAGATTGTGATAATCTTTCTTTAGTTGATGCTCGTAATATTAAGATTAGTCATGATGAAAGTTGTATTACTAATGAAAATTCTATAATAACAAATGCTTTAATACAAACTGCTATACATAATATTTATCGTAATAATTTTCTTATTAGAGGTATTATTCCTATCAATAGTGGTATAGTTTTATTTGTTCAAGATTATAATAAAGTTGAAACTGGTCTTAATAAATTAGATATATTCGTATATAATGAAAAGACTATTGATAAAGATGAAAATATTTATTTAGCATATAGTGGATTATCTTATCATGGTGGTAAATTTACTGGTACTTTTACTTATAATATAGAAAATGATTTAATTATTGCTTTTAGTGAATATGATTGTGATAATAATGAATTAGTTCCTTTAAGAACTATTAATTTAGGTAATCCAGATAAAGCTGGTGCTGAAGATAATGGAGATATAAGACAAGTAGAAAGTAAATTAAGTATTGTTCCTGAAGTTAAAATTCCTGCTGTAAGTAATATTGAATATGTTAAAGGTAATGCTTATAAAGGTTGGTATTATCTTTTTATTCGTTACAAAATAAATAAAAATGATTATACTCAATGGTATCCTATTGGTTATCCTATTTATGTAGATACTTTAAATGAAAATCAAATTGTTAGGTATTGTTTTAATAGAACTTTAAATATAAGAGAAGCAATAAGTCAACCAGATAAGCCTGGAACAAATGCTAAATATTATACTAATGTTACATTTCCTGATGAACCGTGGGACGGTTTTGGCGTAGGTTGTTCTGATTATTTTAGTGATAGTGTTGATATTAGTAATGAAACTTTTAAAATTTCTATTGAAAGTTTAGATAATAATTATAATATATTTCAAATAGGCAGTATTTGTGCAAGTAAAAGTTATACTAAATGTTATAAAACGTTTGATATTAATATTAAAGGTGTTAGTAATTATTATATTTTTGATATAAAAAATTGTGAAGAATATAGTACTCAAGAACTAATTGCTACTTATTATAATTATTATAACGTTAAAAATATTATTAATTATAAAAATAGATTATATATTGCCAATTATAAAGAAAATATTAAAGATGTTGCTGATTATACTAAAGATATTAAAATAGATTTACAAAAACAATATTTTATACTTAATGATGAAGTTATAGATAATGGTATTTACACTGATTTAAATAATAGATTACAATTTTATATTCAAAGTTTTTCTGAAATACCGTTAAGTACTTTTTTAAATATAGATTCAAATCAAGATGTTGTAATAAGTTTTGAAACTGTTCAATTAGGTAATATTCATTATGATAACAAAGGTAACTTAATAGGAGATTATAATGAAATAGTAGATCATATAAAAGATGGAGAATTAATAAAAAAAGATATTAAAGGTCGAAATACTATATCTATTACACGTAAAGCTGGTAAATGTATTATTTGTGGTGTAATAGATGATTGGGATACCGGAGGTATTAAATCTGATGCTACTCGTAGTACTAATGGTTATTTTACTATTCTTACTTGGGACGAACCAGATGAAAGTGGTATGAGTACTTATCAATATTTAATTCCTTCTAATTTAGATACAACTTTTAGAGGTATATATAATATAAAAATAGTTGATTCTGATATTGAAATAAAAATTTCTCGTATTGAATCTGCAATATTACAAGGTGGAGAATTTATTAATACTCAAAATAGTTTTAATAAAAGAAAACTTAATAGTACCCTTATTCCTGGAGAAGTTTATAATTTCTTTATACATTTTGTTGATAAATACGGTAATTTTACTAACGGATATAAAATTAATAATAATAATATAATTGTAGCTAAAAATAGTTTAAATAATACAAGTATTAATCTTAGTGATATTATACCAGTTCCTGTAATATATCAAGATGCTCAAGGTGATGGGCAAGAAAGTAAAGCATTTATAGCTGTTACCGTTAATAAAAGTATTAAAGATACTATTAAAGATATTAATAATAATAGATTTACTCAAGTTTATACAATGTATAATGAAAGTAAATTAACTCTTTATAATCCACGATCTGTAAAAGAAAATACTAAAGTTAAATTATTAGATAATTATAATAGTTTTGAAAATACTAATTTAAAATGGTTTGAAGTATTAGACACTAATGTTAATAATTTTAATATTTTTATTAATGATAAAAATGATAGATTATTTAAATGCCCTACTTCTAATTTATATAATAGTAATTATGTTTTATATAGTGCTAAATTAACTAATGTTATAATTCCAGATGGATATGCTGGATATTTTATTTCTTATGAAAAACCTGAATATATTAGAAGAGTCACTGGTCTATTGACTCGAATAGATTTTAGAAATATTGATGTTGGAAATGGATATACAAATAATAATAAAAATTATACTAAAATAATTAGAAATTCTGGTAATACTTCTAAGTCTAATAATATGCTGTTTTTTAGTAGTTATTTTGATATTGAAGATACTTTAAGTTTAGATTATAATATACTTAGAATTGAAAACGATTTATTTGATTATGATGATATTAAAAACGATTTTGTTACTGATTTAGTTAGACAAGGTAAAAATCCTTACGATAATATTCCTAATTTTTATAATTTTCAACAACGTAATCATGTATTTAATTATATGCACGATTTAAATAAAGTTGAAATACTAAAAGAAAAAAGTATTAATACTTTATATGCAATGCCTAATTATAAATTAAGTGTAGGAAATTCTATACAAGATAATAGAGCTGGTGTTGGTACTTGTTTAACTATAGACGATGATTATAATCTATTTAATATATATAAAGCTGATAATTCTATTTATAACAAAATTAATTTATATAAAGTTAGTTTATTAAAATCTAATACTAATATTTATACTTCTAATTCTAAAACTTTAATTAAACTTACCGATATTAGATATAATTTTTATAATGGTTATGATTATATAGATAAAGGTTTAGATGGTCATTATACTTATAGAGGTACTATTATATATAATGAATCTGGGTTTAATTTTAATGAAACCGATAAAATAGTAAAACGTATTGCTGATAATTATCCTTATTATCCTTTTAGAGATTTAGATTCTAAAATTAAATATAATACTTATAATCTTGATATTCCTTTTATGTGTTATTTACAACATATTGAAGTAAGTAATATTTTTAATGAAAGTAAATCTTTTAAAAATGCTCCTGCTGCTCAATTCTTTGTTATGAAACAAAGGAGTGAAAATAGCGGTGAAGATGATAGTAAATATTGGCCGGGTTGTATAGTTACTCCTGCTAATTCTATTGATCTTTTTGAAAATAGACAAGGTAGTGCTGATCAATTTAATCCTAAAACTTATAGTAATTATAGAGAAGACATTAAAGATATTGATATTTATAATAAAACTATTTGTAGAAGTAATGTTATTCAAGATGAATCAAGAGAAAATAGTTGGCGAAAGTTTTCTTTAGAAGCATATAAAAATATTACTGAAAATAAAGGCGTTATTACTAATTTAGTTGGAATTGGTAATTTAGTTTTAGCTCATACTGAACATAGTCTTTTTATGTTTGATTTAAATAATGAACTTAAAACTATTGATCAAAATATTCAACTTCATCAACCAGATGCTTTTGATGTTGATTATAAAGAAGTATTTACTTCTGAATTAGGTTATGGAGGTCTTCAAGATAAGCGAAGCGCTATTGTTGACCAATTTGGCTATATATTTTATAATAATGACGATAATAATATTTACAGATTTGATAATAATCGATTAGCTATTATTAGTAATGATATTGTTGAATGGCTTATTAAAGCTAAACCTAATAATGTAAGATTTGCTCATGATATTAGAAATAATCGTTTACTTATTAAATTCGATTATGATATTTTTAGAAAAAATGAAGATAGTAGTACTTTTACTCAAAAACGTAATTTAGTTCTTAGTTATAATTATAAAACTCAAAATTTTATTTCTACTCATAGTTATTATTTTAGAGATGCTTATAATAGTAAAAATAGAGTTTATTTTATTAATGGTTTTCAAAGCGGTAATTTAGTATATGATGCTATTTATAATTTTACTGAAGCATTTAATAATTATTGTACTTATGCTAATATTTATGGTTATGCTAATGCTGTTGAAGGATTTAATAATAGTTGTAAACTGTCTTTTATTATTAATGAAGGATATGACATTGTTAAGTTTTTAGAATATATTACTTATAAATTATATAAAGTAGATGAATCTGTAAGAGGCGATGTTCCATTCCCCGTAAAGAAATTAGATACTCCTTATGCTGGTCAAATACTTAGAGTTTATAATGACAATGTTAACACTAATGATATAAATATTATTGTTGATAACGAAAGCATTGATCCTAATGAACATAAAAATATTTTTGGTAATTATAAAAAACCTTATTGGGATTTAGGTAATTGGAATTTTAGTTATCTTAGAAATATGATTGGTAATGAAGGAGATCAATCTGCTGCTGTTATGAGTAGACTTTATGGTAATTACTTTATTGTTGAATTTGAATTTTTAATGCAAGATAGACGTATTGATTTTGAATCTCTTAGTTATAAAATAAGTAAGTTATGAAAAATAAAATTGTTAAACGTGATAAAGCATTTTTAGGTAGTATTATAGGAGCTGTTGGTAGTGTTATAGGTTCTGCTATTGGTGCTGCTAAAAGAAGAAGAGCAGAAGAAAAGGCATTTAAAATGCAGCAAGAAGAACAATATAGACAAGATAGTTTAGCGGCTGCACAAGCTATGACTCAAAGTTATGCTAATCAAGATTATGTTGATGAATATAAAAAGAAAGTTATTTTAAAAAATGGTGGAAAAATGAAAACTAAACAAGATAATTATACAGATAGAATTAAAAATCAAAAGAAATATGCTTGTGGCGGTAGAAAGAAAGCTAATTTCGGTTCTACTATCGCAAATCAATTTAGTGGCAATAATCTTAACGATACTGTTGGAGGAATTGCTTCTGGTGTTGGATCTGTTGCTAATAGTTTAATTGGCGGTCCAAGTACTCCTAAAATGATTAAAAAAGCTGATGGTTTTGATTATGGACAAAAAACTTCTATTACTCCTAATAGTTATTCTTCTACTCAACCTGTTACTCAAAATGTTAATCAACAAGTTCCTAATAATAACCAATACTCCGATAGACTCGCTCAAATGAAATTGGGAGGCTGCAAAGGCAAGAAAAAGCGTAAATAATAGCTGTTATCAGCTCTACATTGATTTTAATATGCTTTCTTGTATAATTAATCAAATTCAATATAAGATAACGTTATAAGGCTTTATATAACGTCAAAATATACAATATAACAGATTATGAGTAATAAAAGACTTAGACCTAATATAGTTCGTGGTGGTGTTGCTATACCTATTCCTAATAAAAAGAATTATTACTATATGAAAGGTAGAAAACATGAACAAGGTGGTATTGATATTGGCAAGAATCCTCGTACTGGTTTAGAAGTTGAAGATGGAGAAGTTATGCACATATCTCCTACTGAAGTTAAAGTATTTAGTTCTGTTCCTTTTCTTAATGGTGAATCTCCTGCTGAAAAAGTTATGAAAGGAAATAATCCTAATAAAGTTTTTAATGCTCAAGAAAGATATAAAGATGTTAATAATATTAACGATGATGGTACTAAGAATAATCGAAATATAAAAAATAAAAGTAGATATGGTACTAAGAAAAATGATTTTGAAAAAATTAGAGAAATACAAAGTTTAGCAAATAATGTTTCTACTTTAGAAAATCCTATTATTAGTCCAGATTATACTCCTTATTATGATACTACTGAAGTTGGTAAATTAATTAATCATTCTGAAAATCCTGATAGTATAGAATTTGATAGAATTAATCGTAGATGGTATGCTCCTAAAGGTAAAGGTTTTGATAAAGATAATTTTGGAATGGGAGTAGATAGATATACTGGAGGTAATATTAATGATAAAATTAAAAAAGATTCTAAAGGAAGAGAATATATTACTGAAGAAGATGAAAGAGATTTAAGATTTAAAAGAATTAAAAGTGCTAACCAAAGTGCGAAACGAAGAATAGATTTTATTCGTAAATATTATAATGATGAAGGAAATGTTACTGAAACTAAAGAAGCATTAGTTACTAATTTGATTTATAATAGAGGAAGTGGTAAAACTGCAAGAGTATATTTTAATCCTGAAGATGAAAAATATGTTCCTATGCAAAGAACTATTCTTAGAGGTACTGATGATGAAGTTAGAGAAGAAATTAATAAAATATATAGAGAAGCCGGTTTAGCTAATAGAGATAGTTTAGTTAATGATTTTTATAAAAGAAGAAATAAAAAACGTATGGGTGGTTTAAGTCGTTCTAAAGATTATGGTTCTAAATCTAAACCTTATCCTAATGTAGATAAAAAAGATTTTGCTGGTAAAAATAGAAGTTATCCTATTCCTACTAAGTCTGATGCTATTGATGCTTTAAGACTTGCAGGACTTCATGGCCGTGATGATATTAAAACTAAAGTTTATAATAAATATCCAGAACTTCGTAAACATGCTAAAAATGGTGGAGTTTATACAGTTACAAGCAATGGTAAGACAAGTCTAAGAATGATTCCCTCTACGGGGAAACGAATAAAGTTCAAAAATGGTGGTATTGAAGATATTGAAAAAATTGTTACTCTTAATCCAGAAATTTATAGTTTAGGACTTGAAGATGAATTAGCTAATAAAATAAATCAACCAATTATTAATTATAGCAACCCCGTAGAGAAAATTAAATATGATATTCTTGATACTAAAGGCAGATTTAATCCTACTACTGGAGTAAATTTAAATACTAAACGAAAATATGATGCTCGTAATGATATTATGAAACAACGAGGATATAATTCTTTAATTAGTGATGGTATTGGTATTGCTTCAAATATTGTTGGTAGTATTATAGGATATAATGCTAATAAGAAAGCATTAAAGAAAATGAAATATAATAAAGCTCCTGTTAATTTAATTCCTTCTAAACTTAAAACAAGTATTAATATTAATCCTCAACTTGATACTATTAGAGACCAACAACAAGCATATGAACGACAAATTGACGCTAATACTGCAAGTTCAAGAGTTGCTTTAGGTAGAAAACAACTTGGTAGATTAAATACTATTAAATTACTTAATAATATTTATGCTAATAAAGAAAATACTGAAACTAAATTAATTAATAAAGATAGACTTAATCAACAAGCTGTTGCTAATCAAAATATTACTAATTATAATACTTGGAAAGAAAAGAAAAATGCTTTTGAAAATGCTATTATTGAAAAACAATCTGAAAATACTATAGGATTGATTAATAGTATTAATGCTGGAGTACAAAACGCTATTGGTAATTTTGAAAAAAGATTAGCTGCTGAAAATAATATTAGAGCTATTGCTGCTGCAAATCCTAATGTTAATCCTATTATATTAAAAGCTCTTGGTGTAAGAGGTATAACAAATGATATGATAGAATCATGGTTGAGAGCATACGGAAATAAAAACAATTAAAAACATAGTTTATATGAAAGGTTTTAATTATATTAATACAGAATATGTTCCAACAGTAGATTTAAATACTTTAGGAAATACTTTTAATACTCTTGAACAAGGTCATAAAGAAGCTATTAAAACTGCTTCTAATCTTCAAGCTGAAATGGCTAAACTTGAACTTAACGAAGCAGAAAATGAATGGAGACAACAAAAGATTTCTGAAATACAACAACTTGTTGATAATAATACTGTATTTGGTAATTCTGCAGCAGCTTTAGATGATATTGTTATTAAAGCTGGTAATTTAGCTTCTGATGCTGGAATGATTGGCAGACTTCAAGCTCAAAAAGATTATACTGATTTTAAAAATAGAGTTATAAATGATAAAACTCTTCCAGAAGATTATAAAGAATATTTTTTAGAAAAAAATCCTTATTATTATAAAGATATTGTTGATGAAGAAACTGGAAAAGTTATTAGTGGAACAAAATGGCATTCTACTACTTCTCCTACTGCTGTTGTAGATTTATCTTCTTTGATTTCTAAAGGTTTACAATGGGCTGCAAGAGAATCTGGTAGTTATAATCAAGTTCGTTGGCTTGATAAAAATGGTAATCCTACTACTAATCCAAACGAAGTATTTGATGGAGAATATTATGATGATACTACTCATAGTTTTGAAAAACTTGATAGAAGTAAAATAGAAGCTGGTATTAGAGCGGCTATTGAATCTACTCCAGGTGCTAAAGAAAGTCTTCAACAAGATTACGATATTGCTCTTTGGAAACATAAAAAAGCTATAAATACTACTAAAGGAAAATATAATATTGTGAGTGATGTTACTGACGATAATGGTATAACTCTTTCTCCTCAACAATATTTAAATAAAAGAATATCTCCTGCTTTATATGCTGCTGAATATTATAATACTACTCGTAAAACCACTTATGGAAATGGATTAAAAACTTATAAGGCCGCTGAACAAGCAGCAGAAACTGCTAAAAAGAATGCTGAACTTGACGATGAGTATATAAAATCATTAAATAGAACAAGTGATACTAAACCAATAACTCTTAATTATAATATGACTTCTGAATTAATGAGTAAAAAACAAAATATTCAGAATGATTTATATAATCTATTTAAAACTGCTGTTGGTAGAGACGTTAATGTCGATATGACTAATGCAAGTACAGATGGTTGGAAAAATACTCTTGAAAGAGCATATTTAATTTTTAAAAATAATGGTGCTACAGAACAACAACTTGTAGATTTTAGAGTTAAAAGTAGTGAGCTTATTAGAGAATATAATGAAACTACAATGAATTATGATAATCTAACTAAAGATTTAAAAGGAGATGATAAATATTTAGTAGATTATGTTAATAGAATGAAAAATGGAGGTAGTTTTAACAAAGATAATCCATATGACCAAAAACTATTAAAAGATATTCAAATTGAATTTGGAGATAAAGGTCAATACTATGATGTTAGTTTTAATAATGTAGATGAATATAATCAAGCTATTCAAATTTTAAATTCTAATAATGAAGAAGGTTTTCTTGGTTTAGGCTTTAATACAGGAAGAAAAGAAATTGACGGAAAAAGTGTTTCTTATATTAGACTTCCAAAAGAATATTATCAAAATATGTTACTTTTATCTAATACCGTTAATGCTGCTGTTAAAGGTAATGTAGATAATATTAGTGTACAAGTATTAGATGCTGAATATAATCCTATAATTCCTCAATCACAACAAGATAGTAAATATACAGTTCCTTTATATTATAATTTAAATCCTGCACATAATGCAGCTGTTGGTTTTGGTAATATACATTTATATAATAGATATAAAAAAGCTGCCGATAAAAAGTTTCTTAATTATTCTAACGATTTTATTAAACAACAAGAAAAAATAAGTACTAAACTCGATAATTATGATGAAATTACTATAGGTCATCAATCTCTTCCGGGTGAAACAAATTATCAACAATTACTTTTACATCAACTTAATACTGGTCAAATTGATGAAACAGAATATCGTCTTAGACTTAATATTGACAAAGAAGAACTAATAAGGAAAACTATAGCTCATGGATTTGGAAATACTAAAATGTTTGCTGTAGAAAATGATGACCAATATGGAACTTTTAGAGAAATTACAAATACTAAAGATAGAGAAGATAAAGGTAATGAAATAGTAGCAGCCGTTGGAAATGGTAGAGCTGTATTTAATTCTGCACATAATCCTTTTTTTGGTACTGGTACTAATATAACGATTTATCCTAAATTAGATAATACTGGTAAACCAACAGGTATTCCAAAAACTTATTTTATTCTCGGATTAGTTAATGATGAAGCTCAAGAAGCATTTGAAAATAATCCATATACTAAGGCTTCAGATCATATTGCTAAAATGGACGTTTATGCAATGACATCTAATCTTAGTGAAAGTTTTGAAACTCCTACATTAGGTGCTCAACAATTAATAGCTAACGGTAATAATATATTTACCTATAAAAATGGAAATACAGCTATTAATATTAATAGAGAAACAGCTGTAGATATTTATTCAGCTATGAATGAATATATTGATATTCAAAATAATTTCGTACAAGGAAATTTACAATTAGATAATGAAAATGCTATTGAAAGATTAAATGGACGTATTTTTGAAATTGCAAAAACTATAACAACTTCTATTGGAAGACCTGATTTATTAGAACGTTATTATGCTGTTTTAAGTAAAGATTTAGGAAGTAAATTAAACATATAAGATATGAGTAAAGTTATTGATTTTATAAATAATGGAGAATTAGTAAGAAATCCTAAATATAATCCTAAAACTAAAAAGGGGGCCAAAGAGTCCCCTTATCTTGTTTCTAATACAATGAGTGATGATTTTGCTGAAGATGTTAATAGAATGGCTAATAAACTTCGATATAGTTCACAATATAGTCCTCGTGAAATAGAAAAGTTTGAAGAACAAGATATTACTGTTAATAATATTGATTCTGAAGAAAGTTTAAAACGTCAACGTGCAGAAAATCAATCTGCTTTTGAACAACTTGGTAATATGATGATACAAGAAGTTGCTAATGAAGTCGTTCTTGGTTCGTTTCTTTCTCTTAGTAATATTGTAGATGCTGTAGGACAAGTTTTTACTGATGAAAATGATTATACTAATCCAGTAAGTGAATATATTGAAGGTATTCAAAATACTATTAGAGATGAATTTGAAATTTATCAAAAAGATCCAAATGCTACTTTTGCATTTGGTGATTTTGGTTGGTGGGCTAATAATGGAGTAAGTGCTTTTAGTACTTTATCTATGATGTTGCCTACTCTTGGTATTACTAAAGCTATTGGAGCATTAGGGAAAATTAATAAAATAGGAAGAGCATATAATGCTTCTACAAGAGGTTTAGCTAAACTTACTCATAAAGCTATGAAAGGTGCTGGTATTAAAGCTCCTTCAGTTGCTCGTCTTGATAATTCTGTTAAATATATTAATAATTTAACTACTAATGCTGTTCTTTCTCGTACTATGGAAAATTATATGGAAGCAAGAGGTGTTTGGACAGAAACTTATGAATCTACTAAACAAGAACTTGAAAAATATACTGACCAACAATGGAAAGATTTTTATGCAAGAAATCCTGAATTAAATGGTAAAACTATTGACCAAATAACAAAATATATTGCTGGAGAATCTGCTGATAAAACTTTTGTTAATGATTATGCTATGCTTGGTCAAGATATTTTGCAATTTAGAGGTATTGGTCAATTATTTGGTAAAGTTGGTAAAAAATTACCTACTTCAAGAATTAGACGTTCTAATAAACAAGCAATTGAAAATCTTCGTAAAAAAGCTAATGCAAATGCACGTCAACCAAGTACCAGTACAGATATTCCTAAAGGAAGTTTTTGGAAAGATAGAACAGATGAATTTAAAGAAGCTCTTAAACACCCTTTAAGTACTATTGGCACTTTGCAACTTAGTGAAGCTTTTGAAGAAGGATACCAAGGTATTCAAACTGAAAAAGGTAAAGAAGTTGCTAAAATGTATTTAGATCCTAATTATATTCCTCGTACAATTGAAAGTTATATTACTGATGATAAAATATGGGAACAAGCATTTTGGGGTGCTGTTGGAGGCATGGTTTTTCAAGGAGCTGGTAAAGGACTTTCTGCTCTTCAAAGACAAATTAAAGCTAAAAAGTTAAAAGGTAAAGAATCTGATGCTAATATTCTTAATACTCTTACTGCTGAAGAAAAAATAATGAATAAAGAAATTCAAGACCGTGCTGCTTTAAATAAAGATGTTGTCGATAAACTTACTATGTTAAATGATTATATTTCTCCAGATGATTATGTTGAAGATCCTATTACTGGAGAAAGACTTCAAGATGAAGGAGTTGATGTTCATAGAAAACTTACTCCAGAAGAAGCTGAAATTAAAAAACAACAAGTTATTGATGATTATTTTACTAATTTAGCTATTAATGCTTATGAAGCAGGTACTTATGATTTATTAAAAGAATATATTACAAGTCCTGAATTTAAAGAATATTTTAGAGAAGCTGGTGTTCAACTTACTAAATCTGAAGAAGATTTTACTAATCAAGCTTTTGCTAAAATGGATAAAGTTAGAGATATATATGCTGAAAATCTCTATAACGTACTATATAATAGTGAAATAGAAAGTGAATATACTGCTAAAATTGTCGCAAGAGAATTTACGAGAGAACAATTAGAAATTGAATCTTTTGGGGATAGAATTAATACTATACAAAATGAAATAAATAAAAATAATGTTGATATAAGTTCAGTAGATAAATATAGAAGACAAGCTATTGATAAACATGTTTCTAAATTATTAAATGAAATTAATCAAGCTCAAGAAGAAGTTAATAACAATCCAGATATTTCTGAACAAGCTAAAAATCAATATAATAAAATTTATAATGATAGAAAAAGAGGACTTCTTAAATTTCTAAATGATAATAATCCTTTATCTGAAAATAATAGACAATCTATAATTAATATTTTTAATCAAAGTCTTGGAAAAGATTATCAAGTAGAAAGACTTTCTGGAGATATTCAGACTATATTAAATGATATTGAAAAACTTATTAACGAATCTGATAAAAATATTCCTGAAGCTCCTAATAATGTTAAAGATTTAATTGATAAACAAGTTGCTCTTCAAGATAAAAAAGCTGATTTAGAAAATATTCAACCTAAATCTCAAAGAGATTATAATGATAGAATTGATCTTATTGCTCAACAAGTTGATTATCTTACTATGACAAGAATGTCTAATGCTGCAACTCAAGTTGAAGATTGGATTAAAGAACAAGAAGATTTAGATAAAGCATGGCAAGATATTCTTCGTAATAGAGTTCCTAAATTAAAAGAATCTCTTGATATGCTTAAAATAGGATATTTTAATACTGAAGATTTTAGTAATTCTATAAGAGCTACAATAGAAGAAGAAAGTCAAAATAGAAAACAAAAGGAAGAAGAAGCTAAACGAGTAGTAGTTAACGGTAAACAAGTTAGTGAAGAACAAGCAAAAACTATTAATAATACTGCTGCAGAAGTTAGCAATAATCAACAATCTAATAATGATAACTCCTCTACGGGGGAACAAACTCCACGAAGTGGAGTTTCTCAAACTCAAACTAAACAACAAAGCGATGATCCTAATGAAATTGCTGTTAAAGCAATTATTGAAGATGAAGATAAAATTACTAATAAAGATTTAGATGATGCTGTTAAACTCGCTAAATCTTTTGATCCTACTATTAATGAACGAGCTGTAGGTATTGCAAGTAGTAAAACTTTTCTTCTTTTTAGAACTTCTCCTAATGTATTTGAAGATGCTTTAAATAAAAATAGTAATAGTCCAGAAGTTAAAAATATTATAGAAACTATTACTCAACAACTTATTGAAGAAGGTGTTAGTCCAGAAGTAGCACCTCATGCTGCTCAAAGAGGTGTTAATATGGGAATGAAACAAATAGTTAGAGCTTTAGAAAGACGTAAAGATAGTAAAACTGAAACTTTTAGACGTCTTGCTGAAGCTCTTGCTACTAAACAAAAAGTAACCATTAAATCTAATGATAACAACGAAGTTAACGCTATTACGACTACTATTGAAGATACTGAATTTGATCAAATAATTAAAGATTTTATTGAAGCATATATTCAATATAAAGGTATTACTATAAATAAAATTAAAACTAAAGACCATCAAGGAAATACTGTTATTAAAAATCAAAAAGTTGTTATTAATCTTGAATCTTTATTTAAAGATATTATTGAAACATTATCTGATGATGCTAATAAACAAATGTTAGATTTAGATGTTCAAACTGCTTATCATATATTATATAATATAAAAGATTTTATTAATAATTCTTATAATACTAATTATGTATTTACACATAAACGTAGTCTTAATACTTTGCTTAATAATCCTACAGATTTTTATAATGCTGTTTATGAAGCAAGTAAAAGAGTTGAATTTATTGATAATTATATGCATATTGTTCCTTCTCGTGTTAATAGAGGTCCTGATTATGAACAAGTTGTTAATGCTTTACAAGTAGGAGATGATTTAGAAATTGTTCCTGTAGAAAATAGAAATCATGATATTGTTTCTTTTGCTATTAAACGCAAAGGTATTGAAATTGGATTTATTTCTAATGTTGTTCCAGATAGTGATAATAATGGTTATAGAATAAAACTTGGGCCAAAAGGCGGTATTAATTATCATGTTCGTAAAGTAAATAATCAAATTGAAGCTAATACAGATGAACTATTTGAATCTATTTTTAATAATGAAAACGAACTATGGGATTTATTCCATAAGAAAAATCTTTATGATTTAGGTTATGGATATGATTTAACTAAAGAAGAATATGAAAGAATCTATAATAGTGAAGTTATTCAAAAAGCTATTAAAGATGGTGTAATTAAACTTGATCCTGCTTTAATAACTGATATAGATAAAGCTAAACGTATTATTTATAATCTTAAAAATATTATTTTCTATAATCCTTTAGCTCAAACTATTGAAGAATATAAAGATAGTTATGAACAATGGAAAGAAAATATTTTTAATAATTATAAAAATACTCATAAAATTGGAACTCTTGCTGCTAATGGTAAAAAAGTTATTATTAAATATGCTGGACAAACAGGAACAAATCAAGGTGTAAAAGAAACTTCTGATGCTATTATTGAAAATACTGAAAAAGGTGTTAATGAATTACCTTTTAAATCTGACCAACACGCTATTGTTGGTATTGATAGCGATAAAGATGGTATAGTTGCTATCAATGAATTAACAGGCGAGAAACAACAAATTACTGCTCCTTTTCTTGCTGGTAATATGGGCTTCCTAATTGGAGGTAGAAGTAAAACTCCTATTATAGCCATGTTTACAAGTGCTAATAAAGTTGATGGTAAAATTAAAGAAAATCTTCATAAAGAACTTGTTGATATTTTAACTGGTTTTCAAAATAGAAAATATACTTTTGAAGAAGTTAGAGATAAACTTGGTTTATTATTTAACTCTGCCAATACTAAATTTCCGAGTATATTTTATGGTTATGACGTTATTAGTTCTAATAATCAAATAATTCTTTCTATTGGACATAATACTTCTAAGTTTAACGTTATTATACATAAGTTTAAAGCTGGTAATTCAAACGAATTAGGTACAGGTATTACTTATAATCCTGCAGGTGATAATTCAAAAACTACAAGTTTTATTAATGTTAATAATAAACTTATAAATATTATTGCTACAGAAATAACTAATAATACTATTTATAATAGAACATTCTTTACTCTTAATAATGTTGGTAACGGTAATACTACAGATAATCCTTATTTCTTTAAAAGAGATAATAAATTTGTAGTTAAACTCGGAGATAGCGAAATTGTATATGATAATTTTGGAGATTTTGTTCTTCAAAATAATGCTTTTAATACAAATCAAGGGGTCAATAAACATGGAGGATTCTTTAACGATGTTGATAAAGCTACTTCTATGTATATCAATGTTGCTACTCTTGCCGTACCTGATCAAGTTCAATCCCCCGTAGAGGAAGATTCAATTGTTGGAGTTGCTAACACGATTCAAACTGCTACTCTTGAAAAAGCTAATTCTACAGAACGTCTTCTTGAAAAAGCTGCTATTCCTAAATCAACTATTGATTTACTTACTGGCAAAAATGTTTATGGTATTCCTATCGTTTCTGGTACTTATTATTATGATAAAAAAGACAAAACAGGTAATGCTAAATATAATCGAGATAAAAAAGCTGTTATATTTACTAAAGCTGGTTCTAATTTAGCTAATTCTTCTCCTACTACGTTAGTTCGATTACTTATTCATGAACAACTTCATGCTCATATTGATGAACATAATCTTTTTGATAAAGAAAATATTATAGATGATTTATTTGAAACTTATAATAAATTTATTGAAACTGTTAATAATGATGTTAATTATGGAGATAGAAATAGCGAACGTTATAGATTAGCTGTCAACATTAAGAAATGGATTGAAGATAATGGTTTTACTTTTAAAGATTATTTTGAACGTATTAAAGCTAAACAAAAAGATAATTATATTGAACTTTCTGAAGATGAACAACGTAGAGTATTTGCTGAAGAATGGCTTGTTGAAAGTTTATCTCAAAGTAATATTATTAAGTATTTAAATCAAGTTGAATATACTGGAGAAGGTGTTGCCGTTGTTACAGAAGATAATGAAAAGAAAAGTATTTTTCAAAAGATTATTGATATATTACTTAAAATATTTAATATAAAAGATAGTAGTATTAAAAACAATACTATATTTGCTCGTCAATATGAGATATTAAATATTAATGATAACAATATAAGTAACGAAAATGAAATAAAGCAAGATATTAAAGATAATCAAGTATTATCTGATAAAGATGTTGGTGAAGATATTACTAAAGAATCTGAAATTATAGAAGAAGATATTAATGAAGAAGATGATGAATTTGACGAAGATGATTATGATTCTGATATAATTGAAGATGAAGATTATAATACTATTAATAATGATTCTGATGAACTATTATCAATTACTTCTGATATAGAGGATATTAATGCTGTTAAAAATAATGACGGTAATATCATTGCTGAAACTCTGGATATTACTCGAATTAATAACATGGCAGACTATCTCAATAGCTACTCGGAGCAAGACAAGCCGTTAATAGCTAAAATGCTGCGAAATGGCGAACTTAAATACGCATGTAGATAAGTAGTTAAGCCTTATATATTACCGTCAATTATGAAGCTAAAAACAGCTATCATAATTGACGGTTTTTATTTATTAATATTGTTAAACTTAATGTTATGGAATGTTTTGAATTTGGTTATGTTATTAAAGGAGATGTTAATGACACTCTTAAGAAAACTGTAGAGTATTGTTCTGATGGTATTAAACAGAAAGCTAAAGTGCTTGCTGGATATATTCAGAGCGATGATTTTTTAGAATTTTGTAAAAAAGATGAAAAATTTGATTCTACTAAGTCTATTTTAGAAAATAAACAAAATACTGTTAGACGAATTTTAAAACAATATTATGAACTTAAACACCAAGATGTTACAACAGCTGCTGCTAAACGTCAAGCTGATTTGTTAATGGGTTTTAGTAGTGTTAAAGCTCGTAATATTGCTATTAATGATACCGCTACTATTATTTCTCTTCTTTATGAGCAAGAACGTAAATCGAGTAAATATAACAATGTTAAACTTAATAGAGTTAAAATAATTCAAAAAGCTATTGACGCTCTTGAAAAAGATTATATTAATAATGTTGCTTTAAAAGTTTATAATCAAAATAAAGAAATTGATGATAATACTATTAAAGAATTTAAAGAAGCATACAATAATGCTATACGTCTTAATAAGAAAATAATAGAGCTTAAACAACTTATTAAGAACGATAATGATGTAGATAATAATAAAAAGAAACTTAATGAAGTATATAAAGAATATACTGAAGCAAGAAGACAACAATATAATAAAGCATATAATTTAGTTAATAAATTTGGTAATATAACACAAAAGAATCGTAATAATTATATTGAACAAGTTAAACGTAATCCTAATTTTTGGTTTACAAAAGCATTTGAAAGTAGTAAACTTGTTAATATAGTTGGTGAATTTGAAAATATATTAGAAAGTGATAAACTTACTAATGAAAATTTTACTGATGATGAAGATTATACTAATCCGGGTGCTGAAAGTGTTGATGAAACTACTAAATCTTGGGAAGATAAACTTTGGGCGAGTTTTGAAAAACCTGTTGCTGCTGATTTAAAATTATATTTTAATACTATTTATAAATTAGATTCTCCAGCAGAAGTTGGTACAAGAGTTTATAATTATGACACTAATAATGAAATTGGTCTTAAAACTACTATGGGAGCTAATTTTATTATTAGAGAATTATATACAAGAGGTAATTTTAATTCTGTTAATGATTTTATAGATAGTATTGTAAGAATGGCAACAGATATTGCTGAAGATTATGGATTAATTAAAATTGCAGATGATTGTATTAATGACCCTGTATTTGCTAATCGAATATTTTGTCAATTAAGTAATCCTAAGATTATTAAAACAATGTCTATTATTACTGAATCTGGTATTACTTTTGAACAATCCAATAAATCTTTAGATGCTATGAGTTATATGATATATAATATGCTAAATACAACTCGTAGTACAATGAGAGATTTATATACTGAAAACGATATTAATCGTATTAAAGAATTAGTCGCTCGTTTAGATAAAAGTTCTAATAGACTTGTTGCTGTTAGACTTAAAGATGATGGTGTTACTCCTAAAGAATTAAATAAGCAAATAGAAGAAGCTATTTATGAAGTACTTAAAAAATATTATCCTAAAGTAACTCGTAATGAAATACTTGGATTTATTTATAACGGAAGTAATCCTGTTAGGTCTAACATGATTGGGCTATTAAATAATATAGCAGATCTTTTACAAAAAGTTGAAACTACTGTTATAGAATATAATAAGTCATATAATAAGTATAATAATGAAAGAAAAGCTTATAATGAAGCTGTAAGATATTCTGAAGAAATTGGACAGAAATATACTAAAGAACCTCCTTTATTTGATTCTTCTAATATTAATTATGATAGACTTAATGAACCGATAGTTAATATATGTCAAAAACTTGTTAACTATTCTGCTGTACGTAACGAATTAAATAGCGTTAATGCTGAAGGTAATTTATCATCTGATGTAATTAATAACAGTTATATTACTAATCTTCTTAAACAAATTAATTATGCTAATAAAAAAGATGCTCAAGTTGGTCTAAGAAATCTTTTAGAAGAAATTAATAAAGGAGAACAATATAAATATAATAGTTTCTTTTGGGGAATTAAAGGAGCTAATGGTAAATATATTCAAGAAGGATTATTTATGAGAGATGATAGAGGTAATGTATCTATTAATCCTAACGCTCAAAAACTTATTCAAATAAGTTTATTTAACGGTGTTAAAGATATGCAAAGTGATAAATCTGCTTTATATGCTAAAATGTCTAAAGGAGATTATTTTGCTACTTCTATGGTTGCCTACTTTAATCCTATTATTGCTGGACAAAATATTGGCAGTTCTAAAGCAGCTTTAAATGCTTCACAAGCTGGATATTTTTTCCGTACTCCTTCTGACGCTCCTAAAAACTTTATTATTCAAGCTCCTAAACTTGACGCTAAAAATACAATTACAGCTTTATCTACAGATATTGCTAAATATGCTGATAAAAGACGTAATGAAATAGATAATTATGCTTTAGAAAATACAGATGAAAATTATGATAAATATTTAGAAGCTAAAGATAAAGCTGCTGCTAATAAAAATAATATATGGTCTGTTAAAGATATTTATTCTGTTATTAAAGGAGAATTATCTACTTTTAACTTTAATCGATATTATTATATTGAAAATGAAGATGGCACTATTTCTATACCTATTGTTTATAAAACTAAAGATAGTCCTGATATTGTTTGGATTAAAGGAAATAAAATTGAAGGTGAAATAAATAATATTTTATATAATATAGAAATAGAAGGTATTTCGTCAGTTAATGATAATAAACTTAGTGATGATTTTTATGCAGATATAGTGGATATTCTTAAACAAGAAGGTATTGAAAATGGTTCTATAGATGTTCGTATTAATAGAGCTGCTCCTATATTTGCTGGATTTAGACAAAATGTTATCGGAGAACTTAATATGTTTATTAATCAATTAAATTATTTATTTGATAATGATAGTAAAGGTAATTGGGTTCTTCGTAAAGACACCAATGGTTTAATTGAAAGAGTACATTTTAATAAAATTACTTATGATGATAAAGGTAGAGAATGTATTCTTGTTGAAGGCAAATGGCTTGATAAAGAAAAGACTAAATCTAATCCTAAAGCTGGTAAATTAAGTGGAAATTTCTTTAGCTTTCAAAAACTATTTAATACAAAAGATTATAAAGCTGGTGAAGAGCTTGAACGTGCATTACTTCTCTACGGGGAAACGTCCGTAGGCGAAGCCGAAGGACTTATTCAAGTTAAAGGAAATACTGCTACTTTAAATATTAATAGTCCTCTTATTAGAATTGAAAATGGTAAAATCGTTTTTAACGAAACTCAAGAAGTAAAAAGTATTATAGATAATATTGTTGAACAATGGATTAAATCTTTTAATAAAGAGATTGTAGCTCATGGCAAACAATATCAAAATCTTCTTCAAGAACTACAAAAAAGTAATGAAGATTTAGTTGATTTTGTTCTTAATACTGCTAATGCCTATATGCAATTAGATGATATTCTTGAAGGAGATGTTAAATTTTATAAAGATGCTAAAGATTTTCTTAAACGTGCTAAGGAAGTACAAGCTGGAGGAACTGCTTATGCCGGATTTGATATTAATGATACTCTTAGTGCTAAAATTAAAGAAACTATTGGATATAATGGAGCTAAACAAGAAATTAAATTTGGTAATACTACAATAGATAAATATGCTAATGCGTATTCCCCCGTAGAGGGTTATACGATAGTACATGCTGCTGGAAAATATGCTCGTAATGGTTTTAGAGCTGTTACTATTAATAATACTGTAAGACCAAGTAAACAAGCTAATAATATTCAACAAGAATTATTTAATTATCTTAAAGATGAACTTGGTGAAGTCGTTGCTACTAAGAAAGCTGCTGAAATTGCTAATGGTTATAGAGAAGCAAGTAAAACTAATGACGCACAATCTTTTATTACTATTGAAGAATTTATGCGTAGACGTTATGCTGATGGTACTTTTAAAGAATATGAAGATATATTTCAACAGCTTTATGAACTTAGAACTGGTCAACGTAGAATTGAAGATATAGATATTAGTAAAATTAATTCTCGTATTCAAGTACAGAAAAATTTCTATTATGATCATAAGTACGATAGTTATACTGGAGTACATTATCCTCGTCAAATTAAAAATGCTGAATTTGTTCTTATTCCTGAACTTCTTGAAGGAACTCAACTTAAAGAGCTTTATAATTTCATGTACAAATATGATATTGGACAAGTTAATACTAATGAAACAAGCAAAGCTGCTAAAAAGAATGTTTTAACCTTTTGGGATAATGATGGAAATATTAATCCTAATTTTGAACAAAATCTTATTTCTAATAATGAAAATGCTATAGAAGATTACTATTATCGTTTTCTTTATAAACAGCAAGATGTTCCAGAGCATATGAAAGATGCTCAAAATAAAGCTGGTGTGCAAATTACTAAAAAGATTTGCGATAATGCTAATGAATCTGTTAAGCCTTATATTAATACGTTCTTTAAGAATTATTGCGCTAATATTAAAGAAGATTTTAAGAAACTTCTTTTTAATATGGGTTGGAAAGAAGATAAAAATGGTAAATTAGTTAATATTGATAGCGATAAACAAACATTAGATTTTACTGATTTTTATAAGAAAGCTCGTATTGAAGCTCAACGTCTTGGTATGGATTCTAATTTTATCGAATATTTAACTCCTGATGAATTTGGTAATCCTGCTATGCCTAACTATATGAATAATGTTAGTAGTAAACTTGAAAGTATAGCACAAGCTATATTTAATAGTAGTATTACAAGACAAAAATTTCCTGGTTGGCATGCTGCACAGGTTACTCAAGTTGGTCATGGAATGAAAGTTTTAGATAATAATGGTAAACTTAGAGAACTTAAATATCATCCAAGAGTTATTGTTAATAAAGAAACTGGAGTTGAAATAGAAGAAACTGAATATGATAAATTATCTGATGAAGATAAAAATAAATATGAAGTTAAACAAGAAGCTTATGCTGAAGTTATGATTCCTCGTTGGAGCAATCTTATTCCTAATACTTCAGAAGCTCTTGAAATGATACAAAAAGAAGGTCTTGATATTCAACTTGCTTATCGTATTCCTACTGAAGGAAAACAATCTGTTTCTATTGTTAAAGTTGTTGGTTTTCTTAATGATGTTTATGGTAGTACTATTATGTTGCCTGATGAATGGGTTACCCAAACTGGTTCTGACTTTGACGTTGACTCTGTTTACGGTATTTGTCATTCGCTTAAAGTTGTAAAAGATAAAAATGGTAATATTAAAAGAATTAAAAAATATTCTGCTGACGATTTTAAAACTGATTATGCTAAATATAAGTATTATATAGAAGATAATATCAATAATAAAATTTCTTCTGATATTGAAGATGAATTTCATGAAGATAAATATAAAGTACTTCAAAAACGTCTTCGTGATGTTGTTAAAAAACTTCGTACAGAAAAAGATAATAGAGATAATCTTTATAAAGAACTTACTAATATTGGTAAAGAAGCTGGACTATTAACTTTTAATGAATTTTCTAAATTAGATGAAGTTGACAAATTACCTCGTGTTGTAAGAAATAATAATATTCTTGATGCTATGATTGCTATTATGGTAGACAATAATAGTAGAGAAGAAAATTATTCTCGAAGTAATTTTGATAAACTTTCGTCTGCCATGAAAGAAATGGATAAAGCTCGTGGAGCTGATTCTGTTAATCGTAGCGTTTATAATCCTTTTGATCAAATGGATTTTATGGAAAATGCTATGGGTGGAGCTTCTCTTAAAGCATTTTCTGTTACACGAGATACTTTTAATAGTGTTAACAATTATGCTAAAGGATATTTAGGAAAAGGCCATGAAATTATTGCTGAATATGATTTAACTGAAAAAGATACTAATGGTGAATTTATTTATGATGCTGAGATGATGATTAAAGCGTATGGTTTATATAATGAAACTACTAAAAAAGGAGATGTTATATTATTAGATAAAGACGGTAAGAAAACTAATGAAGTTGGTAAAGCTGTTACTGCAAGAGTTAAACATTATAGATTAGCTAATAGTTATAATAATCGTAATGTTGTTGGTGAATTAATTACTGTTTATAGTTCTCAAACTACTGCTCATATTCTTGATGCTATTAAAGAAGGTTCTATTTTTAACGAAAATGAATTTACTTTTGGAACGTTTAAAACTCTTATAGATACAGGTATGGATTATAGAACTGCTATTGCATTCTTAATGCAACCTGCTATTACTACCATTAATGAAGTTAATAATGAAAGTAATAGTTTATATCTTACAGGAGGTGGTAATACTGTTCAGAAAGCTATTAAGAGAATAGCTGCTAAAGCTGGTTTTAAACTTGGTGCTACTGACATTACTGACTATTCTAACTATGAATCGATATTGTTAGCATTGAATTCCAACGAGCAATTTAGAAATGCGTATAGAGAGCTATTTGGGGCTGAAATTTCAACGCAAAAGCCTATACAGGAACAACAGTTCACGTTGAATGCAAAAGTGCTAAAATCACGCTTAGAATCGTCCAAAATAACTAATATTTCTGAATTATCACAAAAAGATAATGATATTAAAAATGCTGTTTTTGATATTGCTGTTTGTTTAGCTTTTAATAAGATTAATAAAACTACTAAAAATCTCGAAAAAGTTCTTCGTTGTTGTAATCCTGATAATTTTGGTGCAAAACAAACTATTAGAGAAACTCGTACTATTGTTGATAATGTTATTGCTTATGGATTTACTGATAATGAAGTTGGTGATACTGTAATGTGTGGAAGTAAACGTCTTATTGAAAAACTTTATCCGAGATTTATTAAAATTGAAAAAAATGAGGTTAGTAATTTAGATGAATTAGTTAGAGGAGATATTGATGTTGAAAATAGCGTTTATCCATTTTTAGCTGCATTTTTTAAATATGCTACATTAACAAGTGTTGATGTTAATAAACAATTGTTTCCAACTGAAAATGACGTTTATAATAATATTCTTAATGCTGTTCAAGTTAAATTAGGTGTTACATTTACCCCTAAACAATATAGAGAATATAAACAATATATGATGAATATGATATATTCTCAAGTTCCTATAATTAATACCCCTTTAACTGTTACTAAAGAAGGTTGGCTAAATGATAATAATGAAGCTATTGTTAAATCTACTGAAAACGATACTAATTATTGGAATGCTGAAATTTCTCGTATATTTGGTTTTGAAACTACTCAAAAAATTAATTTTGATATTAAAGACTTATTTAATCCTACTGAAGAAGAACTTAGTAAATTTAACGCTCTTACTCCTGCTCAAAAAATATCTTGGATTCAAACACATATTAACGGAGATTTAGGTATTTTTAATTATCTTAATGTAAATCTTAATAATCAATTTGAACTTAAACGTAAAGGATTTACTCATCAAAGTATTAAATTTACAGATTCTGCTGAAAATATGGACGATATTTATATTGAATTTGGCACAAGTTTCTTTAATAAATCTCCTATATTTAGACTTGCTATTACTGATTTAATTAAATATGCTTTTGTTGTTGATGGATTTAAATTTAAAAGAGGTGCTATTGATAAAGTTATTACTAATAATTCTTTGTATAAAAATATAGAAGATATGGGAACTGGAATTGTTCCTGCTATTCGAGAAATATTTGGATATTATGCTAATCCTGCAGCAGGAGTTACTGATGAATTTATTGATAAATTTATTCGTAGTCATAAAGAATATTGTAAATCTATTAAACTTGGTAAACCTGAAAACAATAAAGGTATAAGTAATGCTGCTTTTCAATTTAATATTTGTAATAGAGGTAATGGATTAATATTTATTCCTTTTGATGGTAGATTTAAAACTTTACTTAATGAAATTAATGTTGAAGACGCTAAATCTCCTCAAGATTATATTGTTGTTAATAGAAGTGCTGGTGGTAATAAAATTAGTACGTTGTATAAAATAGATAAACATGAAAGCGGAGTTTATCTTATTCCTATGAATTTACTTGAACCTAATGAAACAGGAGATTATAGTGTTAATCCAAATAATAATAAATATGGAGATATTAGTTTCTATAATACTGTTATTGCTGAAGCTGAAAATATTGGAGCTAAAGAATATTTTATTGATAAAGATAATAAAGTAAAATTAAAAGATAAATATAAAGAATATATTATTCCTCGTTATAAATTTAATTTAGAAAATAATGCTATAGATAATGTTAATGAATTTCAGAATGTTTCTGTTAATGGTACTGAAATACAAAAAGCTGAACTTAATAAACTATTTAAAGATATAGAGGCTTATATTCAATCCCCCGTAGAGGAGAGAGGTGATTATGGAGTTATACGTTCTGATTCTTTTTATATTAGCGAACAAGTAGGAAAAACTGATATTATTACACAAAGTATTCCTACTGAAGCAGGTAATATTCTTGTTACTATTAGAAGATATTCTCCGTCTCCTGCTTTTAAATCTAACTTACATAAAGATTTAATTAATAATCTTTCTTCTAATAATACAGAAAATATTCAAAAAGTTAGAATTGAAGAACGTGATGCTTATAGAAGTGCTTTAGCTTCTAAGACTGAAGCTCACAAATATTATAGAATTGAACATATTACTGAAGAAAGTGTTAGAGAAGAATTTGAAAAACAACAACAAGAAAATAGAGATAATTTTAATGATGAAGCGTATGCTATTACTACTGATATAACTGATGATTATATAGATAATGCTAATAGAATAACTGAAGTCGATGAAACATCTGTCGCTATGATTGCTGCTCTTAGAAGAGCTGAAAGACGTGGAGATGATATTGTTGCTAAAGCGCTTCGTAAATTAGATATAAAAGGTATAAATTCTTATCGGTCTAAAGATATTAAAGATAATAGAAGAAATATATATCATATTCTTAGTGATTATATTAGTAGTTATGCTGATATGATTGATAAACAAATAAAACATTATGTTATAGACGATAAAGAATATAATATTGGAGAACCTGATCTATATGAAATTTTAAGAAGTAATCCAGATGAAGTTCCTAATATAGTTAAATTATTACTTGAAGCTATTACGTTTGGTGATACTTTTGGAAATATTATGAATCTTCCTATTGATGGTATGGACGAAGATACTAAACGATATATTCAAAAGATTCGTGATTCTATAAATAAAATTCGTAATTCTTCAATTATTAAACAAGGATTTGATAATATGTTTAATAAATATATTGCTAATGAATTTGCTAATAATCCTAATATACGAATGAATGTTGTTAATCTTAAAGATACTTTTGGTGATTCTGGTTGGTGGGAAACTAATATTGGGGATATTGCAATGTTAAGTAATAAACAAGTACAAGTTATTGTTAAGATTGTTAATAGAATTATGAATCAAGCTGCAATGCAAGATGCTCCACGTAAGAAAAATGAGTTTCTTAAAAGATTTGATAATATATTAGCTAAAAGTGGTAGTTTTAGATGGGAAAATGTTATTAATTCAAATGGTCAACTTATTAGATCTTATACAGCTAAATTTCTTACTGATAGAGATAAATTAGTTGATGCTGTTAAAGACACTCTTGATAAATATGGTATAGATAGTAAAGAATATATTGCTGCTAAACTTAAACGTGATGAATGGTATGCTGATAATGTTGAACAACCTGTTGTTCGAGAATATTATGTTAAAAAGAATGCTTTAATTAGAGAAATATTTGAAGCTGCTCCTGAAGAATATCGTCAATATATGGAATATATTCATGAGAAATTTATTGATGATCAACCAGATATTGCTTTAACTACTCAAGAACGTAATAGAAGAAAAGAAATTGATAAGAAAATTAATCAACTTACTTCTGAATATAAAGATACTGAAACTCTTAAATCTCCTGAAGAAAGAGAACGTGCTATTAAATTAAGAAATTTTATTAAAGCTAAATCTGCTCTCAATAAAGAATATTTTAACTATAATGATACAGATGAATTTAAAGAAAATCTTGAAAAGAATTTAGCTATTATTAAACATTATGAAAAAAATAATCCTACTCAAACTTTAGATAAACGATTAGAAAATATTGAATATCGAAGTGCTTATGAATGGATTAAAAATAATAGTTATTATATTCTTAATAAAGAAGCTAAAGATAAAATTAACAAAGCATTTTCTATACTTAAAGATAAAGACAATTTAAAAAGTGCTAAAATTAAGAAAATAATAGATGATGCTAATGCTTATGATGAATTTGGTAATGTTGATGCTCGAAAATTAAGTGATAAAGATATTGCTACTATAAAAGAACTTACTAAACATAAATATGATTTTAGTTATGATAGTAACGCTGGAGAAGCTATATTAATAAAAGATATTCCTAATAATCTTCCTATATTTGATGATAATTTTTATAGAATGCTTCGTGACCCAAGTGAAAATGAAAAAGAAGTTAATCCTCGAAGAATTAAAATTATAGGTAGAATTAACGAATTATTAGGAAAAACTATTACAGCTATTGAATTTGGTGGAGATGGACGTATTCATGCTAAAGATATATTTACTAAACTTACTGAAGAAGAAAGAGAAGAACTTGCTAATTTATATACAGCTTTACGAAATATTAAAGGTAAACGTAAACCAAAAGAAATTCGTCAAAAATTTAAACAAGAAGTTGAATTTAAAACTAATGATGTTGCTTTTAATAGTGAACTTACTTGGGCTTTAAGTAATTTAAAAGGTACTAAAGATTTTGATGTTTTTATTAGTATTTTCTGTCAATTAGATAGTAGTGGTGAAATTATATTAGATGATAATGGTAATTATACTCCAAATAATGATATTTATGGTTATATAGAACCAAAAAATGATAAATATATTAATAAAAAGAAAACTGCTGCAAGAGAACTTATAGAAAATAATATTGATTTTGTTCCTAATGAATATTATTATGCTGCTATGAATGAAGCAAGTAATAATGGTAATTTTAAAGAATGGTTTGATGCTAATCACGTTTATAATCCTTATAAACATAAATTTGAACCTCTTCGAGTTTGGACTGATATGAAAGTTAATCCAGAAGGTTCTCTTAAAGGTACTTATAGCTATGTTCCTACTAATGAAAATGCTGAAAAACAAGTTAAAGATGAATATGTAAATAAAAAATATAAAAAATATAGTAATAATTATAATCGTGATAATGGACATTATAATAATTATGTTACTTTAAGTCCTAAAGAAAAAGAAATGCAAAGTTTACTTCAAGAAACTATGGATTTCTTTGCTGAACATAATAAACATAATACATTTGTTGATCAAGGTTATATTCCTCGTAGACGTAAAGTTGTTACTGATACAAAATGGGCTGTTAATCAATTATTAGGAGTTACTGGTTTAGAATTTAGAAATGATAGTGAAGATAGATGGAATGCTAAAGTTGATTATGTTAATGATTATGAAGTAGAAAATAACATGCTTAAACTTCTAAAAGGTAAAGGTTATCAAGAATTAGAAGAAATCCGTCCTAAAGGAATTGGAGAAACAGATGAAAGTTATCGCAAATATCTTCAAGATACTAAAAAGAAAAATGAAGAAATTAAAAAGAGTAATCTTGAAATAGATAAACAATTATTTGATAAAGATTATCGTAGTGTATTTGCAGAAGCTATTTCTAATCAAGTTGTTATAAATGCTCGTAATAAAGCTAAAAATTGGTTATATTTACTTCAAGAAGATTTGAAAAATACTGAAGCTGTCAAAATTAGTAAATTTACTGGTAGACCTGTTATTAATAAACGTACAAGTGTTGATATTCAAGATAGTTATCATACAATTAGTCAAGATAATACTTTAAAACAAGTTTATGATTTTACTCGTCGTCTTATTTTTGAGCAATTTAAAGAAAGGTCTAAATTAAATAAATATGCAGATTTAGCTCGTAATATTACTTCTGCTAAATATATGATTTTTAACGTTACTGGAGGTATAGCTAATATTGGTACTGGTTTTGCAAATATCATGGGTGAAGCATTTGCTGGAGATAATCTTAGTAAAAATGATATTAGAGAATCTATCGGAATGTATATGAATAATTCTTTACGAATGATTGCTGATATGTATAAAGATAAAAGTGATAATTTTGCTGTTGCTCTTACTAAATATTTTAAAGTTGTTGATTTTGATGCAATGACAGAAAGAGTTCGTGGAGAAACTGCTGGAGAATATGCTCGTAGAATGCGCAATTTAATGTATAGTTTACAATCTGGTGGTGAACATTTTATGCAAAATACTGTTCTATTTGCTGTTCTTAAATCTAATAAAATATTTGACGATATAGACGGTGTTAAACGTTGTGGTAGTTTTTCTGAATATGTTTGGAAATTAGAATATGATACTATGGTTTCTGTTATTTCTAAAGATAAAGATTTACTTGAAGAATTAAAAGAATTTAAACGTATTATTAGACAAGATAAAACTGAACAATTTAAATATGATACATTTAAACATAATATTATAGAAGATTTCCTTAGAGCACATGCGAGTAAAGAAATAATTCAAGAATATATTCATGCTAAAAACCAAGCTATTAAAAAAGCTAAAGAAGAATGGAAAACTAAACCTGCTATTATCGATTTACTTGAATTAAAGAATGGAGAAATTGTTCCAAAAGCTGGAGCGGAAATTACTCCAGATATGATTAATGATATAAAAAATAAAACTGTTAATCTAAACAAGAAAATTCATGGTGTTTATGATAAACTTGGTGCTGCTCTTATTGAATTTACTTGGTGGGGTAGTTTAGTTATGCAATATCATAAACATTTATATCCTGGTGTTATGAAACGTTTTCGTCGTCGTGGATATTATAATGAACAAACTAATACTATAGAAGTAGGTTCTTATGTTGCTTTTGTTGATTTTCTTGGTAAAGAATTTAGAAATGTTGTTAGCGACGCTAAAAAACAAGGAGATGGATATGTTGGCATAGCTATTGCTTCTGTTCAAAACACTTTTAAAGCTGTAATAAATACTATAACTAATATTAAAACTAATTGGAATTTAATGTCTCCGTGGGAACGTAACGCTGTTAAACGTTGTCTTGGTGATTTATATGGTATTCTTAGTGCTTTATTATTAGGAATTACTATATATGCTATGACAGATGACGATGATGAAAAAGAAAGTAGTGTTGTTGCCACAGGATTATATCTTGCAGATAGACTTCTTTCTGAATCTCAAATGTATACTCCGTGGGGACTTTATTCAGAAGGTAAAACTCTTTGGTCAAGTCCTATTGCAGCATATAATGGTCCAAGTGATTTAATTAAGATTATGGATTATAGTGCTCGTTGGCTATTTGATGAAGATTTTGATCCTGTTTATAGTACTGGTATTTATAAAGGTAAAAATAAAGTTGGTGTGCTTATTAAACGTAATATTCCTATTTATAGAGTTATTGAAAGACTTAATAATATGACTAAAAATAATAGTTATTATAGAATTAATGAGAAAGCATTGAATATGAAAATTAGTAAATATATTGCTGATCAAATTAATCCTGATTAAATAAATATTATTACTATTGTTTATATAGCTGGAGTTTATTCTCCAGCTATTTTTATGTTTGCACATGACCAAGAGTATATTGCATATAATAGTGCGTATAGTAGCTATATATTATTAATAAGAGAATATTTATAAATCATTGATTATCAAATAGTTAGAAATGTTAAATCTGCACCGTGGCGCACATTTAACACTTTTTTTAACACGAAATGTGCACTGTGGTGCAGATTATTTATTACATTTATTATATAATAATTTAATACATAATTAAACCATGCCTCAATTCAGTTTTGAAACAAAAGCTAATAAAAGAGTTAAAGAAATTATTGCAGATAAAAGTACTAATAAAGTAGAAAATATTATTGCTACTCCATTTACTATTGATCCTGAATATGTTGATAAACATATTACTATTAAATTTGAAAGTAATATTAAAGAAAAAGAATTTACATCTACCGCTAAACAAGTTAAACTTGGTAATTATTGTATTTGTATGCAATCTATTGGAGATATGTTTCCTTATTGGCAAAATAAATCTGCGTATGCTAATCTTGTTATTGCTTATATACTTAAAAATATTCAATTATACGGTAATTATGTTGAAATATCGGAAAAAGAATTTGTAAATTGGAGTGGAATTTCAGCAAGAAGTTTTTATAATGCTATTAATGCTTTACTTCGTCCAGCTTTACCTTATCCTTGCGCAGGTGATAATCTTGCTCTTCTTGCTGCTACAACTAAAAAGTCTATATATGTTGTTAATCATAACTTTATCTTTAGAGGAAATTATGATGAATTTGTAACTCTTTATGAACTTAAATTTCCTAATGGTTGTAAACTTGATTCTAAAGGTAGAGTTATTATTGAACGTTAATCAGTAGTTGAATGTGTTAAAAAAATAAGCCCGCAACAAACTAATGTCTGTTACGGGCTTTTCTATGGCTGCTAACTTGCGTTACAATAGCTATTTTTAGCTTAATTTCGTAATATATTTATGATTTGGTATAATTATATTACTCGGACTTCTTAGAGCTATTTTTAGCTTTAATTTTCGTTTTTGGTGTAGTATTATCGTCAATACGATCAACTATAACAGCAATATCTGTAACTTTATCATTTATATTATTAATATCTCCACGAGTAAATCTAATTTCATTAGTAATATTTATAAGACGATTTGTTGTACTTTCACCAAGTCTACCAGCTTTATTTATATAATCAAGTAAAGTATTATGTATAGTTCCAATAAGTTCAATACAAGTATTATACATATCTTTGTGATTTATATTAACACGAATATATTCAACATCTTTAAAAATATCATTTAATAAATCATCAGTATAACCTTGACCTTTAATAACTTGCTTTTTATAAGCAACAATTTGAGCTTTAAGATCTTCAATAGATACTATCAAGTATCTAAGTAACAATATTAATATAACTAATATTGTCGAAATTGATATAATTAAAAATACGTTCATAATTAATCGGATTATAGCCATGATTGGTTGCAACTTCTCTACGGGGAATCGCGAGGAGCGAAGCGACGAGCATCAACATCAAAATTTGCAAAATTAACAATTTGATTTTTATAAGCAATACCCACTCCGCTACGCTCCGTGGAATCCCCCGTAGAGAAATCATCACTATTTATAGCTCATTATTTGTTTGTTATTGTTTATTACTCTTAGTTTTAGCAATATTTTGCTTACTATTGATTTTATTTATAATAATAGCGTCATTAATTTCATTAATTCTACTTTTAACAGAAGCAATATCCCTACGAGCAGCATTTATTTGTTTAATAGTATTATCTAAATCTTGTTTGATAAGACCAAATTTACGAAGAAGCTCATGAAGAGATTTAATAGTATTAATAATATTAACAACTGGCTGTTTAAGTTTAACATAAAGGTATATTATAATAGCTATTATAGATAATATTACTATACAATAAAAAATATCAAATGCAATCATAATTATTTAATTATTAAATTTTTGTTATTTACCTGTACTACCAAATCCTCCAGCTCCACGTTCAGTTTCACCAAGTTCTTCAATAGTTTCTACTTCGTCCCAAATAATTTGTTCACGATGACGAACAAGAATTTGAGCAACTCTATTTCCAACGTTATATTCAATAACAGGAATAAATGGAGCGTCAATAGCTCTATGAACTATTATGAGTTCGCCTGTATAACCCATTTTGTTATCTATAAGGCTCTTTATCCTTATAATCTACACTTTTATTATTATTGTGATATATTTGTGTAGTTCAGACTATATCATCACCACTATTTAGTGGGCAGGGCACTCGTGTCAGCATTACTGGCATCAGCATTATCTGTTAAGCCTCGGCTATTAGTCGTTGAACCTTCAACAATATTTCTATCATTGCTTGGCTGCTGATTGTCATTATCACTATGATTTTCCAGCAATTCACCCTGTTTAAAGACTCCAGCTATTCTTCCTTTTTCATCTCTAATAATTTCTTTAGTGAAATTGTGTAATTTTCTATGTTCTGACATAGTTAAAGGAATAAGATTACTAATATTATTATTAAGAGTATTTTCATCTTTATGATGAATATTTACTTCAGGTTTAAGATAATATTGTCCATCAATAATATTAAAATATTTATCATCAAACATATTATGATTTTGCTCGACAATATATCTGTGATAAGGATAATAATCTTGAAATCCTTTGTATGGGTGATTATGAAGTTTTATACGTTGATATTTAAATCCATTATTTTCATAATAACTAATAGTTTCTTCATGATAATTAGGATTATTACTACCAGTAAAAATCATACTCCTCATCTTACCCATACATTCTTTAGAACAAGTAAATTTACCACTTTTACTTCTTGCTATTCTACTTGGCTTAATATAAATAGGTTTACCACATGCAAAACATTTAGTATTAGGCTCATGTGTAACCTTTTTAGCAGCAGCAGCACAAGCAGGAGAACAATAAGTATGAGTACCACCATAACTTGGTTTATACTCAAATTCTTTTTCACAATAAGCACAAATGGCTTTTATATTAGCAACTACATTACTAATTTTGCTTTGTACTCTTTTACCATTTTCATCTTTATTTCCAACATTTTTAGAAGCAGATGTAAAACCAAATTTAATATCCATAACTATTTTAATTTTAGAGTTCTCGGCAAATTTAGCAAAAATATTAGAGTTACCAAAGGATTATGCAATTTTTTTAGAGTCTAATGTTCCGGGACTATTTTGCATTATGGCCATAGTTTTAGTATTACTACTTCTTGGACGAATTTCCATTTCATAATCTTCAGGAAGTTTAAAATGAAGTCCTGTATGATAAACTATACGGTCATCTTTTTCTTCTATACTATGAACATAAACGTCCATACAAGCATCACCTTGTTTACTATAGGTAGGAAGTTTAACTGTTTCATCTTCACGATAAACTTTAACACCAACATGATCTAAAGTATCAAACATTTTAACTAAAGTATCATAAAGAGTTCCATCATCTGGAGTTGTTGCTGCATAATAAACAGCGTCTGCTAAAACATAAGGTATTTTACTCATTTTAATTTTATTGTTAAAAGATTGTTACATATTTATTAATATATTGCCAGCAAGTTCTATCTTTTTAGCTTTACTGCCATAAAGAATAGAATCCATACGTTTAAGTCCATTAGAATTATCTATATTAGAATAATAGCCAGTAACAGCATTATAAGCACCCCATTTAGTATTAATTATTTCTCTTTGTCCAATACCACTATAATAGTAATTATTCATTTCTGCAACAACGTTAACTTTTTTCATACTAATTTCAGCGTCATTTATTGCAGAAAAATCTCTCATAATAACTTGTTGAATATTATGTCCAGTTTGATAAATTCTACTATATTCATCATCGGTAAAAACTACTTTACCAAAGAAACTTTGTACTTCTTCATCTTTTATAGTACTTTTATGCATGTAATTATACACTTCATTAAGAAAATTAATCTTAGATTTAGTAATACCTAATATTTCATCAGCAATATCTATATTATTATGAACAGATTTAGTATGTCTAAAACTAACATAACTTTCAGCATTTCTAATTGCAGCATTAAGAGTATTTTCGCATACAACTCTTATAGGTGTTAGTAATATTTTAACTCCAGTAGAACCATCATGGGAAGTAGTAAATACAAGATAATTATCTACAACGTCATCTTTAACAAAAATATTATTAGGTAATTTAGCACTAACAAATATTCTTTGACCATAACCAAAAGCACCAGCTGTTTGCCAAATAGCTTTATTTTTACCAATAGCTTTATCAAAGAATTTAAAAGCATCAATATTTTGAACAGTTGTATATCTACCTTTAACTATACCTAACGGAATATTTTTATCAGTACGATAAATGCCATAACTATTATCTATAGGGGCATAATCTACACCATCTTCGTTAAAGCTATCTTGAATAGGACATTCAACATTCCCATTAGATAACATAGCAGCATAAATATAACATTTATCAACACTCCAATCTAAATCAGCTTTTTTAATAACTTCTTCAGAAGTGGTGCAGTTTTCAACATTGACTGCACCTTTAGTTCTAAATGGAACACCTTTAACAATATATCTACTCATTATTTGTTAATTTTTTATATTTACGAATATCATATTTTTTATTTTTAATTTGTTCATTAAATCTAAAAAATACGTCATAAAAATCTTCTAAAACTTTAAGTTTAGGTTCTCTATGATCTACTGTTATAATACCTTTACCTTCATCATATATCATAGAACAAGGAATATTAATAATACTTTGAATAGTAAAACATTTAGTGTCAATAATATTTTTTCTAATTTTACAAGAACTTATATAATCTCCTGTAATAAATCCTCCTTTATTAATATAAATACAAGGATTATATGAAAATTCACTACTTCCACGATTAATTTCTTTACAAGAATTATGATTATATACTTTTCTTATAATAGCTTTATAAGCATTAGTATTAATTATATCATTATCTTTAGTTTTCTTAATAAAATGATAACGAAGATTTTCTTTAAGTCCATCAACATTAACTATTTCAGAAAATTCATCATCTTGTAAAGTAAGAGGAGATAATAAACCTACATTATAAAGCTTATTTAAAGTATTAAATATATATTTAAGTTCTTCATCGCTTTCAGGAGAAACATTATCTATAGCTTTACAAATAGTTAATATATTATCAAATTCTTGTTTTTTATTAAGAAATATGGAACTATTTTTATCCATATTTCTTAATATAATATTAGCTTCTCTTTTTAAAGCATAAGAAAAACCATTTTCAGTAACATAATATTTATAAATTTCTTCCATATATTATTTAAATTGAACGCTTTGATTATTAACTAATATAGCTGTAGTAATAGCTTCATTATCTGGAACATTTGTATTATTAAGAATATTAGCAATATGTGTTTTAGAAGTTTCATTTAACATTTTAGTACCAAATATATCTTTACCTAAATGTTTTAATATATCTGGATAATTTTTTAAATAATTTTCTATAGTATGAGTAGTTGCTATAGTAAGTTCTAAATTAGCTAAATCAGCCATTGTAAAATTAGAAAAATCATCTCCATATTCCGCTCTACACCAAGCATTAATAGTAGCTAAAATTCCTTCAATATCGACATCTTCTCCTGTATATAAAACATCAGCAGAAACAACTTCTTCAATAAAATGTCTAAATTTTTCAATAAGAATTTCAATTCTTGGTTCATTAAATTCGACAGAACTATTATTTCTTGTAAAAATTCTAACAGTAGGTAATTCAATAAATTTATTATTTTTACCAACTTCTCCAAAATTATTAACAGCTTCTAAAACAGCTTTTTTAAGTTTTTCTATACGATTTTCATAAACTTTTTGCTTATCATTAATACGTTTCTTTTCAGCTTTACAAAAATCGGCATCTTTTTTAAATTCAGTAATAATATGAAAATAAGAAGTTAATTTTTCTTCTAATTCATTTCGTTTAATACAAAGTAAATTATATTGTTCATCTGTTATTTCTCCTTCTAATTCTTCTACATCACTAAATATTCTAAGAATATCAGCTGAAATATTATATAAACTTGCCATAACTCTTTAATGTTTATTATTTTTTAAGTTCTTCATATGCTTTCTTTTCAAGTTCCAGAGTAACATCTTCAAGACGAATGCCTTTTAAACAAGAAACTTGTTTCCATTTAATATTATAATCAATACTAAGTAATAATAATTCAGTAGAATCAGCAGAAACAGCCATAATCCAATTATCAGGAGAAATCTCTACTTCAACACAAGGAATTACTCGTTTTGACTTAGGCATATAATTTTTATCTATTTCGTGATTCCAAATGTTACATATACTAAAGTAACGACCTGTAAGAACATTATCTTTATATTCAAATAATCCATCATGCCAAGTAATATCGCTATCATTCTTTTCCCAAATTTTAGTATCAAAACGATAAGTACTAATAGGTTTGTTACTAAAAGCATTTATATCATAAATAAAACCATCAGAATCTCTAAATATAGAACTTTTACGTTTATTTTGACAACTACCGTCTTCACTAATTTGAATCCATTCATCGTCTTTAAAAGTAAGAGGAGAAATAATATCCCAATTACAAAGTTTTTGAACAAGACTTATTTCCCAAGGAGCAGAATTATTAGAATTATTATGAGAAGCAAACACAGCAACAGCTTCAAGAATTTGTTGATATATCCAATCGTTAGGACCTCCTTCTCCATTACCATAACCAGCAAATTTAAGTTCTTTAACAGCATGTTGACAAATAGGACTTTTACTTATAATATCATTTAATGATTTTTGATTAATAAGTTTATTTTTAGATTTAACCATTTTATTTATATATTTATTATAGTTTTAAGAATAATAACAATTAATACAAGTAGGGATACTAATTTCTTCCAATATTTTATGTTCATCTTCAATAGTAATATCTCTAATATGTTTATCTTTTATAATAGACGTAAATTTCCAATTAATATCATATCGTCTATTTAATTTAATCATGTTAAGATTATCTTGTCCAATAAAAAACATATAAACATATTCTGAAATTTGAACTTGAGTACCTTTTAAAATAATAGGTTTAATAGGAATATAATATTGATTTTTAATATCTTTATCTTTAATAAAACATTTATCAAAATATCTTCCAGTAGCAATATTATCTTTCATTTCAAAAATAACACTTTTCCAAGACATATCTGTGCTATAGTTAATAATTGTCTTATTACTATATAATAATTTATACATTGGAGAAGCTACAAAAGCATTTTCAACAAATATTTTATTATTCATTTTATATAAATGTTTATATCTATTATTTACATAAACATCTTTACTATTATTAACTAAAGTAAATTCGTTTTCTTTTAAACTAAGATAAGAAATTGGAATAAAATTACATAACTTATAAAGAATATCAACTTCGTTTCTAATACTATATTCAGATTCTTTATGTTCAGATAATAAACAAATAAGTTCTACTATATTTTTATATAAACAATAAGAATTATTAGTATTTATAAAACCAGCAATATTTAATTCATTAATAGTATATTTAATTAATTCATCATTATTATAATGTTTTATTTCCTTTATATATAAGTTTTTAAATAACTTATATAATTTCTTTATTATTTTGTACTTTATCTTTTTCATTTAATTTAATTATATTACGAGGATATTCAGAAAGCATATAATTACATTCACTTTCTTTTAAACCATATTCTTCTAAAATATTAGGAACATCTTCATCTTGGGTATTTATAGGAATATTTATATGAAATATTTTACTTCTATTATAGTCAAAAACATATAAATGTTCAGTATTTACAAATTGTTTATTAAGAGCTTTATAATTATTATCTCCAATTAATTGAAAATCTTTTATTTTAATATTAATAATATTTTTATATTCCATAATAATTTAATCATTAGAATAAGTTTTAAGATAGAAATTAAATTCGTTATTATTGCGAACATAATAAATATCTTTATAATTATCATATTGTAATAATCGTTGAATTTGTTCTTCAACTTCATCAGCAATATCTATATTAGCACTTATTATGTGATCTATAGTATTAGTCGCAAAATTAGGCTTTTTAATATATTTAAGTAAATTATAATCAAACACATCAGTTAAATCACTTAAAAGGAAATCATGAACTAACGTAGTAATATAATACTGATAAGCAGGGTGCTTAATAAATTCAATTAAAGTCATATCCTAAATTTTCAAGTTCTTTTTTAATCATATTAGAAATTATTTGCGCATTAGGGTGAGCTGCACTATCACTTCTAAGTTTTATAATATGTTTCCATTCATTAATAGAATAAGTATATATACATTTCGTAGCAGTATCTAAAGGAAGAACACCACGAGCATCTTGACGAGACATACCGTTATTTACAAGACGTTTATACCTATTCATGTCTAAACATACTCCAATGATGTTTTTAAGCAAAGTATTAATAGTAACATCATCATTACCTGTTTCTTTACCATAACAAACTCTTGCACATTTAGCAACATGAGCTTTAACGTCATCACCTTGTTTCCAATGTTCTATATAAGGTTCAATTATTTTCATATTAACTTATTTAAAAAATCCTATTTGTTTTCCAACATTTTCTTCTATAAAACAATAAGACACACCGTTATTTGTTTTAATAATAAATTCTGGTTTATCAACAAATAATTGAAAATCTTTACGAATTCCAACTACTTGTCCAGTACGATAAGGATTATTTGGTTCACTTTTAGCTTCATCAATAGCAATACACATTACAGCTTCATCTTTATATTTTGAACAATCTTCACAAGCAGTTTTACTATATCCAATAGCTTTACCATGAACATTTTCTATTTCTTTAGCATATTTTTTACTAAGTACACTATTCATAAGTATTTGTTCATTCATAGGTTTACCACAAATAGGACAAATTTCATGTACTAAAGCAAATCCTATTTTATTTTCTGACATATTTCTAAAACTTTATAAAATAATTGCATTAAATTTCCGTTATTATCAATCTCAAAGTCAACATCAAAATTAATACGTTCGCTATTATGTTCATCAAGATCTTGATTATCACGATTAATTTTAATCAATCCCCCGTAGAGGAGTTTATCATTATTACGAATAGCATTAGCTTCATTAGCAAATCTAACATCTGGTATGATACATAATGTTCTGCTTATAGCAATATCTATAACTTTAGACATTGTAGAATTTATCCAAATATTATTGTCTATATAATTACGACAAATATCAGTACCAAAATATTGCATAAGTGCTCTAAGTTTAATATAAAGATTTTGTTTTTTAGCAGCAGAATATTGTATTATATTACTTAAATTATTATTGATAAGATTATCAACTATATAATAATTTTTATTTCTAATTACTTCACCAAAAGTAATAAACTTACGATTAAAATAATCCCAATATTCATTATCTTTTTTTACTCTATCATCAAAAGCAGAACGAGGAATACTAAAAATAATACTCATAGCATCTTTCATACTATCAGCAAAATGAATAATTCTATCTTTATGAGAAATATCTATACTTTTTCTTCGTATAACATAATCTGCATAATTAGAACGAGTAATACCTGTTACAAATATATAATTAATCATACTTGCAACAGTATCTTTACCAGAATTTTTATGACCAACTATACCAATAATACACTCTTTCATATAAAAAACATTTATTCTTTTAATAACGAACTTAATCCTGTTTTTAGAGTATTAATAAGATTTGTAACAGAGTTTCGCATTTCAGTAACAGCAATTAATTCAAGATTATTTTTCCACATAGCTAAACTACCTTCAGGATTACTAACACTATTCCTAATAGCTTCAAGATGATAAATACTTTTAGCATACATTTCAGCTTTATCAATATTTTCATCAAGAGCTTCTATGTTTCTAATATAATCTGAAAAATCTTTATTATTCATATAAGTAACTTTATTATGTTTAATACAAATATATAATATTTTTCTGAAATATATTAATTATTTTGACTCAATATAAAGCCATTTTTAGCTATTTAGATATTACGTTGAACTATTTATCATTTAGCATAACATAATTCAATATAAAGCTAAAAACAGCTATCTATAGACGTTTTATGTAAGAAAGTAAACTATAATAACAAAAAAAGTGGAAGCGCTATAAACACTTCCACTATAAATAACACACTAAATAATAGCAAAGACATCATAATCTCTTTCACTTTCAACATATTCTATTTCAATATTTCCTCGACGTTTAGTTTCTTGAATAACGTAATCTTTAATTTCTCCTCTTAGATTAATTTGACATCTGCCATAATTATCAACATGACAAATTCTACAATTATCATTAAATTTTCTATTACTAAGTAAAACATAATACTCTCTTGCAAAAGTATCTTTATTGTTTCTTGCAACTTCAATATAATAACGATAATTGCTTCCATTTGCAGGAAAAAATAATAGTTTACGTTTTATATCATAAAACGGTCTTTTAGGACTTATAACAGGATTAAGTATCTCATAATTATAAATACTCATAAATTATTTGTCAATAATATAAGTTTGTTTAACATGAAAAGGTACTTGAGCTACACCACTTCTTTCTCCATATTCAACAAACATTTCTTTTCCAATAAAATCTTCTTTATTATCTAAAACATATTTTTGATAACTAAAAGAACCTCCAAGATGAACTTCAAAAGTTTCATTATTTATATCATTACGAAGTAAAAATAAAGGAATATCTTTACGTTTAACACCTTCTGGATAAATATCAACAATAGTAAATTTACCATCAGTAGATTTCTTATATTTAATCATACTAAGATTACGTTTACCATATTGATATTCAGCTTCAGGATTACGCATAATCAGACCTTCAAATCCTAAATCAATAAATTTATTTCTACGTTCATAAGCAACATCTTCATTACAAATATTATATTGAGGAAGCAATATAAATTTATCGTCATTATTAAGATGATCTTCTTTTGAAGTAAATATGGTATAATAACCTCCAATAGTAGTATAAAGATAATCTAATCGATTATATTGAGCAACATCATCAATAGCAATATCATAACACCAAAATTGAATAAGTTTATTTTCTTTACAAGTAGGATCTTTAACAAAATGATTAATTTCATTAACACTATGACCCGGAAGATATAATTCTCCATCAAGAATATAATGTTCTTCAATCATAGCATCAATTAGTTTTTTAGGAAATATATCTAAAAGATAACTTTCAAGAACATGTAAACTATTCCAATAAGTACCTTCTCTACTTTGAAATTTAAGTCTTATAGAACCAAATAAATCATTATTATTACGATATGCACTAATAAAACAACGAAGACCATTAATTTTATATTGCCCAATATATCTACTAACTTTTTTAAAAAGTTTATTATTAGTATTATCATAAACTTTAGCAAGCATAGGCAAAAGAGTACCGTCAGCAGTAGCACGATGAATAGGGAGATATTTATCAAGATATGATAATAGTTCTCCCTCTACGGGGAGTTGAACATTATCCTTTATATCCCATAGATTTTTATATCCAACTTTTAATTTAGCATTAATACGAGAAGTAATTTCTTCTCTTGGTTCTCTATTAATATAAATAATATCTTTAATAATAGTTTTACCTATAATACCATGAAAAACTTCGATAGAATTATAATCTAAAGGACGAGCATACCAAACACAAGGTTGTCCAAAATTATTACGTCTATAAAAACCTTTATTATAATCAAATGGCAACATAAATAACTTATTTTTCTTTTTTAAAACTAAAAGTCATAGAACTAATAGGAACTCCAACTTCTTTTTTCTTTTTAATTTTCTTTTTCTTAGGAGTATTTAATTCTTCAAGTAAATTAGGATTATTAGAATTAATTTTTTCTAATGTTCTAAGATTTTCATAAATATATGTTTCTTTTCCTGTAAAAATATCTTTAGTAGTATATTTAATAAATTTATTTTCAGGAAGTTTATTTTTAATTTTAAAATATGGTTTAACAGGAGATTGAACAAAAGTATTCATAACTTCAAATAAAATATTATTTATATGACAATTAATAAGTTTATCAAAATATTGATTATAAATAAATTGATTAGCTATTTTAATAAGATAATAATAATACTCGTTAATAAACATTTGATAAACAGGATAAGTAGTCATAATAACTCTTTTTCCTTCATAAACTCTTTTACAATTAAGATTAGTTAATATTTTATCAAGAATACTACAAATATCATTATCTGTATTAAATTCTTTTGTTCTTTTCCAATCATTATATTCAATATTAGGATATTCTATTTTAATAATAATATTAATTTCTTCATAAGTATTAGGATTAACTTCTTTCTTCTCTACTATCATAATATTCAATATTACAATCTTTATCAAAATCATATAATTTGACAATTACATGATTTTTCATAAAACAACCGAGCCCATTAACATTTTTAAATTTATTATTAAAAACTTCTTTTGCATTATCTATATCATCAGTACAATAATAAAATTTAGTAATTCCATCGATAATAACTTCTACAGTGTAATTATATAATAGAACGTCTAACATTAGCTAATTTCTTTTTATTAATTTTATAAATAATAATACGTTCAGGTTTACCAATTAAACAATGATTAAATTGAAGCCATTTAATATTATTAGTAGTTTGATACCACTTAACCTTATTTTCTTTTAAAACAATAGTTCCTTTATCATAATTAAAACCAGAATAAACAAAGCTATTATCGTTATCTAATAAATGAAAACGATTAAGTATATTGCAATCTTCTTCACTATTGAAGTTAATTTCACCATAGACACATATATCTTTTCCGTCAATAATTTGTCCATCTTCTTTAGTATGACGTATAGAACCAAAATATTGTTTAGATTTATCAATACGAGCTTCTTGTTCTTCAGTAATAGCTTCCATAACAACTATTCTATTACCTTTACTCGAATCAGTAAGGCATAGTCTCGTCATATTGAAGATTCCCAGAATCTTTATTTCTTTGTCTTTTATCATAATTATAAATATATTTAATTCCTTTTTTAATAATAGATTTAAGTTGTTTAAGTGAATTATTAGAAACTAATTCTGCAAAATCTTTACTTTTATATCTTTTAGGAATAATAACAGGAATAATATTAAAATTTTCATATAACCAATTAGATTCATTTATTCCTGTAACATCATTATCCATAAGAGAACAAAGTTTACCTTTATTATCTTTAAGTTTACTTTTTAACCAATCATATTCATTCTGACGAAGTTTATAAGTTTCATGAGGAATATTAATAACTCCAATTTTATCTATATTCATTCCCCCGTAGAGGAGAGACAGTCTCATCAGTGTTGCTCCTATACTAACTCTATCTTTAGTAGATTTAGTAATTACAATAATATCATAATCACTATAATTAAGATTATAAATACCTTCTAAATGATTACAATTAGTTATAAATCTTGTATAACTTTTATCTCGTTTAGGAAAATATAATTTAATATTATTAATACCATTTCTATCTTTTCCTAATAAATATCCATAACAAGGATCGTTAGTATTATAATAATACTTTGGTTCAGGATTAACATTTCTATTAATATAATATTGTTCTACAGGATAAATAAAATTGATATTTAGAAATTGTAATGGAACGCCAAATTTATCCCAATATTCTTTATCATTATTATTCCATTCTCTAACAACTAATTCAATATTAGGTTTTTTATGTTTTATATTAACAATAGCTGTATTTATTTCATTAACAAGATTAATATCTTTTTCTTGTCCATAAAATATATCTTTAAACGTAAAAGTAATATGACGAAGAACTTTTATAAAATCTTCTTTATTACGAATATTATATTCTCTATTATAAATATTGCTCATAATATAAGCAACAATATCAAAAGCATCACCCCAAAAGAAACCACTAAAATCTCTAAATTTTAGTTTTCCTTTATTATCATACTTAAAACCACAAGTAGGGTGAATATCTTCTCTTATAGGAGAACATATTAATTCGCCAGTATCAATACAATGTTGAATAATATTATTAGATAAATTAAGATAAGTACTAAAAATACTAATTTGAGAAATTTTATCTAAAATAGCTTGCTTAGTAAGTTTGGAAGAATTAATATTTCTCATAAGATAAATATAATTAAGAAAAAGAATAAGTTATAGTATCTCCCTTACTTAATATTTGTTTAATAATATTCATTTCATTTAAAGCATCATCTCTATTTTTATAATAAGATGTATTATAAGTAATTTTTTGATAATTATATCGTCCATAATAACGATTTCTTTTTTTATCAAAATAAACATTATCGTTATTCATATTAACTGCTTTAGAACAAGATTTATTTCTATTTTTATTGTTATCAGAACGATTTACAATTCTAAGATTAGATTTTCTATTATCAGCTCTATTTCTATTTATATGATCTACTTCGTTATTTATATTCCAATCATCTAAACCTAAAACAAATCTATGAAGCCTAATTCTAAGAATTTTATTTATATTACCATAAAAATAACCATTAGAATACATACCCCATTTAAAACGTTTACATTTATTTACATCATCTAAATCTATAAGTGCTTTTCCTTTAATAGCACCTTGTTTATTTCTAACAATGATTTCAGCATAATCATCATGTTTAATAATTTCATTTTTATCATATATAGTATTAATAATTTTACCATAATGTTGAATTTGAGCATAATGTTTAGTACAATATCCTTTACAAAATATAGGATTATTACAATTATCAACTGAACATTTAGTATTAGTTTTACAATAACTAAATTTCTTTTTATAACTACTAAAATCAATTTTATATTTGTCCATAGTGTAAGTTATTTATTAAACAAATATAAAAAAAGGACTAATACTCCGAAAAGTATTAGTCCAAAATTGCATATCCAAAAAGTTAAAATAATTTTAATATGTTAAAAAATGTTAAAATGGCATGTCATCTATGGTCTGACTGGAAATATCTGTACCCATAGGATTCATAGTTTGGTCTATAGCAACCCCACCCATCATAGGAGCCATTCCTCCAACAGCAGGCATATTAGGAGTTTTTGGCTTTTCAACATTCATAATAAGAATAGTTTCTTTAACCAAATCTATTTTAATAGAAGGAATAGCATTTTGTTGATAAATCTCAATACAACCTTCTCCAACAAATTGAGGAAGACTTAAATCTCCATTATTAATAGGAGTCCAAGATTTTCTACTCTTAACATAACGAAGAAGTTTAAGCCAAACAGGAATAAATTTATTATTTTTATCATGATAAACAGGTTTACCATCTTTACCACGATTCATAATATTTTCAAAGTTTTCAAATAAAACTTTCCAAGCATTAATAACAATTTCTGTATCTACAGAAACATATTCACCTTGTTCATCAAAATCTTCAAACGTTAAAGATAAAGCAGCAGCTTCTTCATCTGTTAATTCACGACCTTTAAGATAATAAACATTTAAAACATGTTTAAGCCAATCAAAAATAGAATTAACTTTCCATTCTTCTTTACCGCCCGGAATAGTATTTACATTAGATTCAACGGCAGTAAATGTTTTAGAAACATAATGACGTTTATTTGGATCTTCTTCATTAGAAGCAAAAGTCAAAGTAAGTTTAGGAATTTCAAAACCATTAAAAGAAGGCATTCCTGTTTTATCTTCTCCGATAGTTATAGTACTATATTTAACTTCTTCGAGATGACCTAAAAATAAACCATTAGGTTTAGCTTGATCATTGCCGAACTTAAGACGTGCTGTTCCACGAGCAGAACCTAAACCACGACGAGATACTTTTTTAACTTCTTCAATAGGAGTTTCTTGATTAACTGTTTCTTTTGACATAAAAATTCGTTTTTAAAATTAAGCTTAATTTATACTAATATGCCCGATAACATACTTATTAAAAATATATTATCGGGCAATATTAAAAAATCTATTATGACAAACAATAAATTACTCTTCTACTTCAGATTCACCTTCTTCTTTTGAACCAACACGAGCAGGAGCTTTATCAACAAATTCCTTAAGCAGATAAGCCTTAACAGTAATAACTTCATGACCATTATCTACAGGAATATCTTGAATTTCGTCCAAATTAATAGTGTAAACACGATTCATTTTAGTAGCTTCATCACCCATATCAGCTTTAAGCTGTTTCCAAACATTAGCGTCAGTAAATGTAAGAGAAGTACCAGTACCAGTCAATCCAGCAGGATTAGCGGTTTTAGAACCTTTATATTTAGGCAATTCACGAGGTTTAACAAAAGAAGAAAGAATATCCATTTGTTCTTCTTTAGTAACACCCTCACGACTCAAAGCGTCTTTAATTTCTTCCGGAGCATTTTCAAGAGCAGAAGCTAACATTTCTTCAAAATGTTGGGAAACAAAACGAAGTTTATCATGTTTAGTAAGACGTTCAGTAGTCGTTTTAGCATTACCTTTGCTATCATATACTACAAAACCTTTGGCAACAGCCCACATATCAAATTCTTTATGAATAGCAATAACAGATTCAGGAGAACCAACTTCCAAACCATTAGCTTCACAGAAAGAAGTATAGGCTTCAGCTTTAGTATCAATAGCCACATTAATTTCATCTATATTATGCAAGAAAGTAACATAATCTCCAGAAGATAAACCAAGTGCACGACTTACAGGAGGAGTCATACGGAAATTACCTTCAGTAGAAACAGCAATAAGTTGCGGTTCAACAGCTACATTTCTTTGACCAGCGTTAACAGCAGAAAATCCAAAGCTCATACCATTTACAGTTTTCATAACTTTAAGTTTTTAAAAAGTTTAATAAATTTGTTATTTAAAAATGTTTTGAAGATTAATAATTTCTTTTCTTATAACAATTTCTAAATCTTCAATCAAAATTGTTATATTTTATTCAGATACAATATAACTAAAATCTTATATTTCAATAATATCTGAATCAGTAATATCAATATTATTAATTTGCTTTAACTCAGTTGTTTCCATAACACCCATAAGAAAATCAGAAGCTATATCACGAGCAGCATATACAAAAGCTCTATGACCAACCATAACTTTCGGATATTTTTTATAAGTATCTTTTTCAAAACAACCAGCAGTACAAGCATCAAGATAAGAAAAACGACCAATACTTCGTGTTTCAACAACTTTACCAAATATTTTTCTATATCTAATAATTTCGTATTCGGTAACGTAATCAATAGGTTGATTAGCAATACGAATTACAGGAATTTTACCAGATTGAGAAATAGCAGCAATTTGTTGTTTATTAATAGCAATACCAAATTGTTTAGAATTTAAATTATAATCTTTATAAATATTACCATTTAAATCTTGATAATAACGAGTAGGATATAAATAAATATGTTCTCTATCAGTATCTTTCTCGCTTAATTCATCAGCTTCTTTCTTATCTTTACAACGAATAGCATAATCAGGAAGTTTATCGTCAGTATAAGCATTAATGCCATCTGTATATTCATACAGAGGTTGATAGTCTTTAACACATCTCCAAAAACAACCTGCCTTTGACAATAGTGCTTTAATAATATGAATATCAATACCTGTTTTACCGTTAATAACGTGAATATGTTCAAGACAAGAACTAAAAGGAAGTTTTAAATCTTGTGCTCGCATTAGTATTGCAAGTCCTTCATTAACACTTTTAATTCCTCCTTTTTCACTTCTTGAAATTTTAGTAAGAAAATTCTCAGCAGCAATTAATTGTTTTTCATCAAACAAATTAATAGCATTAATAGTGTCTTTATTAACTTCTATAACTTCACGTTTAGCAACAGATACTTTATCACTGACTTTTTGTAATTGAGCAGGAGATTCATTCTCAACTACATTAGTTTCTTTTTCATTGTTTGCCATAATGTCAATGAGCACTTGTTTGTTTAACTACATTACAATAATAACACATTTTTCTATAACTACAAAATAATATCGCCCGAAATTTCATCTATCATTAAATTATTCTCTGTATCATTTATTACCATAATAGTATTATTCATCTTCTCCTTTAATAGCTTTTCTTCTTCGATAGTACTATTACAATATACTCTATATGTTTTAGTAATATTATCGCCAAATTTAACATTACTAAAACGAGTTTTAAGTTCAATAATATTATCACATAACGGAGAAGTAAATATAACCATGTCACAAGCTATTTTTAGCTCTACATTGGACGATTGTTTGATAGATAATATACTAATATTCCCATTGTTAAATCGCTTCTCATTAAGCGTCGATTGGGCTTGCGATTTGAGCATTCTAAATTGTCCTTTATTAACGCCAGACTTAACATAAATAGGATTACCTTCATCATCAGTAGCAATACAATCAGCAATACAATCATGATAATCACCACAAATTTTATAAACAATACCATCAGCAGACAGATTTTGATTATTATCATTTAAAAATTTAGTGATTTGCGCAGCAAATTCTCCACGCTTAGACACAATTAGTATTTTCTTATCTTTATTAGCATTACAAATATCATTAATAACACTTAGTTTATCAACATTATCAGTACATAAATCTCTTCTTAACTTAGCAATACTATAAAAATTTCGAGCTTTTTCTTCTAAAATATTAGGATTATAAATATCATCAATTTGCTTATAAAAAGCAATATTAGTATCTAAATCATGTCTCCAACCATTTTGCTTAGCAATGTTATTACGAAATTCAGTAGCACTTATATTTAAAACTTCATCTCCATATTTACATTTTTCAATAGTTTTTAAATCTCCAAAAATAGAAACACAATCATTTATATAATTAGTATATTTATCATAAGTACTTCTATCAGTATCAGACATATCTACTCCAATCCTGTGTTCCTCTACGGGGGAATGAATATAGTCATTCCTTATTTTATTAGAAATATTATCTACATCAATATTAGGAAGTATTTCACGAGTACGAGTAATAAAATCATTATCCATAATATTCTCTGTAAGAATACTAATCATAAATTTACTATTATCGTATAAATGATTAAGTAACATGTATTTATCATTTATGCCAACAGTAATAATTAGTTTATAAGAATAATGATATTTAGGATTAACATAATCAGCACTTAAAATTCTAATATTATAACCATCTTCCATGGTCATATTATTAGCTTTAAAACAATCAACTAATTTCTTTCTTGTTTCATACTTATCTACAACGATAAAAATAGCGTCATCTTTATTTTTACTATGAAACTTTAATATAATATTAAATACTATATCAGGAATAATATCCTTAGTAAAACAATAAAAACTTGCACGACCTTTAAGACGTTGAAAACCATCAAGAACTTGTTGAATAACTTTTTCTTTAATCTTCATTATCGTCAAATAAAGAATTATACATACCAGAATGTTTTTTAATCAACATTTTACCAGATTTAAGTTTAGCTTTAACATCACCTTTTTGTTTAGTACTAATACCTAATTTAATAGGATCAATAATTTTTAATGCTTCTTTAAAATAATAATTATAATTAATATTACGATATTCAATACGTTTATCGTCTAAAGAATTTAATACAGTTACTTTATAACCAACACAAAGATTACTTTTTATAAGAGTATTATTGTTGACTTTCTTTACACTACCACCTTGATTAGATACATAAAATCTAACATTTCTTTGAAGTTCTGTACAAGTTACTCCATCATCAAATTCAACATGAAATTGACGCCCAACATTCTGAGACTTACAAAAATCAAGAATATTAGTACATTCATATAATGTTTCTAATACAGGTTTATTATAAAGAAAATAATTAACAACAGCTTGTGCTACAATAGGCATATCATAACCTTTACTTAAATCAATAGCATACATTTTAGGATGTAGAGCACCTTTATATGTAGTTTTAGAATTAAGTTCTTCAACAATATAATTATTGCTTGTTTGTTAATCTCTATTTTCATAGAGTATCGGACTATATCTTCAAAACATTTATCATAATACGTTCTACTTTATATCCTTTACAATAAACAACTTTTGCAACTTTTCTAATAATATCTTTATTATTTTTATTAAGAATTTTATCTTCTTTAGCAAAATATCCTATAACAGATTTAAGACCTATATCAACAAGTTCTTTATAGTAAATATGTTCTTTTATTAAAACATTTTCTTTATAAATATTATAAACATATTGAGTTAAAATATCACTAAAAAATTTACTTTGTTGATTTTTTCTATTAGCATTATTTTTCCAATATTCTTTCATAATATTAGAATGATTACTTCTAATACCATTATTCCATTGTTGCTTTAATTGTTTACTTTTAAGAATGCGAGTAGAATTATTACAAATATATTTACCATTTATATCTAATCTTAAATTATATCCTATATTAGGATTTATAGAATTATATTGAATAATATATTTACTTTCATTATTTTTTAATTCTATATTAGAAATATTTTTATCATATTCTTCAATAATATCTACAATAAAAGAATTAATACCATAAGAAATAATATCTTGGAGAAATTTTCTATTATAATGTTTAAGAGGATTATCTTTATAAACATCATTTCTATAATGATTTATTCTTTTATTAAGGTTTGTAGTAGCACCAATTAATATAAGATTAGTTATAGTATTTGTAATTTTATAAACACAACAAACATGTGGTATTTCATCTGTAAATTTCATAACAATAATATTTAGTTAATTAATAATTACATAAATATACAACATATTTATTGAAAATACATAATTATGATATAATTATTTTGCCTTGCGCTTCGATATTTAATAACAATATCTACTCTACTAAGTTCAACATTGGTAATATGTTGCTTTTCGATAGTCTCTGAACCTTCATCTTTATTAAGATGCTTGGCTGCTGATTGGCATATATTTCTACTTAGCGTTCCAGCAATTCACAAGGTTAAGACACCAATAATTTCAATGTCTCTATTAATATAACATTTATATTCTTCAGCATCAGCATCTAATTTAGTGAGTTGTTTCCAATTATTAGAAATATATTCAAATTTATCTTTATCTTTCTTATAAAGTTTAACAACTATACCATCAGTATTAACACTTATAACTTCTATACCAGCTAATTCAAGTTCTTCACACAACATTAAAATCATTAATTGTCCATTTATGGTAACTTTAAGAACAGCAAATCTATCATAAAGACTACCAGATTCAAAACCTAATTTACCATATATAGAATTAATAACAATCTTTAATGCTTGTGCAAGAATATCTTTTGGAATACCGTCAATAAGATCTTCTTCACTATGTTTAGCAGCAATACGGGTATCTTTAAGCCAACTAACAAGTTTTGTAAAAACACCTTCGTTTAAATGTGCAGGAGCAATATGATACACAGACATAATACTGGGATAAAATGAAGAAATATCAAAATGTATATAAATATAACTATCATCAGTTATAATATCCCATATAGATGGAGCATCTTTATCTTTACAATCACCTTCTTTACAATCAGATAATGTTAAATTCCCCGTAGAGGGGGAATCAATATAAACCAGCTTACTCTTTAATTCTCTTGGAATATCTTGACTATGAAGTCCACCTGTTGCAATACTATAAACAAGTTTATTAATAGTTATTTCAAACCAGCCAGTATCATTATTAGTTTTAAGATATTTAAATTTAGGATATTTATTAGATACTTCTTTAAGAGCTTTTTTGCTTGTTGAATAAACAACAACTTTTTTCATTTCTTCAAGAAGTTCTTGACATTCTTTAGTTTTAAATTTAATAAAAGGAAAAATAACTTTTTTAAAAGCCATAGCAGTACGTTCAGTTTTATTACCTTGCCATTGATTTGGAGTTAAACCACTAAACTCGCTATAAAACTTTGTAAAAAGTTTATCAGCAATATTACTTCGAGAACTACTTAAAACATCAACTCCATAAGCAGAAGATATACTATAACGTAAACGAATTTCATCTATATAAAGTCTTATCATTTCACATAGAATAAAAGAATCGTTCATATTATAATACATAGTAGGTTCAATCCATTCATCGATAATATATCTATCCCACTTTTCAACTAACTTATTAAGATTTTCAACATTTATACCTTTAAGAGTATTATCTTTTTCATAAAAATGTTTATCTTTATCAGATATAGGAGGAAGTTCATATTCAAGTAATTCATACCATTGAAGATTAATACTTGTTTGTTTAAGACTTTTAGGAAAATAAACAGTTTTTCCATTTTTATCAACTCCTTTACCAACTTTATTAAGAGCAAATACAGTCATTAAATCAACATCTGTATAAGGAAGTTTATACTTACTTAAAGTACCAAGTAAATAATCATGTTTAAATATTTCATAATCATTTTGAGAAGAAATAATCTTTTTTGAAGTTTCATATAATTTAGTAATAAGTTCTTTAGTATTATCTGTTTGATTAGAAAACATAAGAAAAGCAGCAACCATTAATCTATCGTATTTAGAACTATTAAAACCGAACATATCAGTACGAACAGGAACTTGTTTTTCAACATCATTCTCTTTTTGTATTTCATAATGTGGTCTAAGTCCGTTAATAAATCCAAGCATAGTTAATAGTTGAGAATCATCTTTATCAGTAATATAAAAGCTATATTTAACTACTGAACTAAGTTTTTCTTTAATTTCTTTTACAGTATATTTTTGAACTAATGGAATAGGAACTTTTTTCTTATCATTTTCATCATAACAATCTTTAAATACTTTAAGATAATCATTAACTTCAATTATACTTATACTAAAAAAGTTTTTTAAAATTTCAACATCATAAGTATAACTACGTATCATATATAGCCTCTTTAAATTGTCTTACAAAAATATCTTTAAGATTTTGATTATCATAATATATAACAGCAGGACTAATAACAGTTTTAACAATATATTTTCCTCTATTATAATTATATAAACCAAAATCATATAATTGTTTATCAAAAATAATTAATTTATTAGGTTTTATACGACTAAGTTCATAATATAAATTACAAATACAATTTTTAATAGCTTCTTTTTCCAAATTAAAATCTGTTTTGTTAACACATTTAATAGTGCGAGTTACATAACAATCTTCAAGAAGTTCTTTATTTGTAATATCTTTATACGTATCTCGTGCAATTTTTAATATAGTATTATAATTAACATCAGCATTAATATCATAAGAAGGTAAAATAATCATGATATTAGTAACTCTATTTCCTGTACCAAACACAATAGTATCATTTTCTTTACTACATAATTTTAAAGGACAATTAGAACAAATGTCTATTTTATTGATAAACAGCTGACTACTATAATGTTCAACACTTAATTTAATATTTTTAGTTTTACGTCTAATTCCCATAACATAAAATTAATTCTTTTTTTGCACGAGAACATGCTACATATAGTCTACGAAGCAAATCATCTTGATTAGAATAAGGACGACCATTTTTATCATAAACAATATCATTGACGTCCACAAATACAACATCATAAGTAGAACCCTGGCTTTTGTGACTCGTAATTGCAAAGCCATAATCTAAATCTCTACTATAAATAATCTTTCCATTACGATTAACTATATTAGCAGCGATAAGATATTTCTTTTTAAAATCATAATATTGTTTCCATTTACTCGCACGAGTACCACCTGTAGCTTTTTTAGCAGTCTCGATTAAATCTGTAATAACTTTATGATATTTTAATATAGTAAATTTATCTCTATGGTCTATAACAAATAAAGGTTTAGTAATATTACCTCCATGTACTAATTGAAACTTAATTAAAAAACCTTTAAATCCATAAGTATCATCAACAAAATTAACAATATCATTAATTATATATTCTTCTGAATTATTAATAATGATTTCCATAAATTCATTAACAATAGTTTCATAAGACATAATTAAATCATTTTTAGTAATAATACTCTTATCAGCGTCTTTTATTATATTATTACGAATATAATTATTCCAATTAGAAACGCAAGCATTAGTATATGCAATAATTCTATACATATCTATGTTATTAGTATATTCTTCATTTGAAAAACAACTATCTATAGTATTATTAAAGTTAACTTTATTACATATACTAAAACCTTCTCCAATTTCATTATATACAGTAGCACCTATATTTTTACTTATATATTCTAAAAAAGTATAACTTTTATTAGTAATATCATTTCGTAATAAATCTAATAAATTAGAAATAGGATTAGTTACAGATTGTCTAACAATTTCTTTTAATACAAAAACTTTATTACATTTATAAAAAGCACTTGACTTATTTTCATTAACAGGAGCAAGTTGACTACTATCACCAATAAATATAAGTTTAATATTTAATTGTTTACATTGTTCACATATATAGTTAACAATTTTAGAAGGAAGCATAGAGGCCTCATCTACTAATAACAATTTAATATCGTCAAGTTTTGGTTTAGCCATAGGATTAAATTGAGGATTATTAGGATCAAAATCTTCTAATCTTAAATCTAATCTTAAACCAAGAGTACTTTGAATAGTATCAACAGGTCTATTTCCAATAGCTTGGCTAAACACTCTACATGCTTTATGAGTAGAAGAAGTACATTTAATTACACTATTACTATATTTACAATTATTAATAATATATTTAGTAATAAAAGTTTTACCTGTACCACCAGCTCCAATTAATCCGACTATATATTTAGTCGGATTAAAAGGAGAAGCTATAAAATCAATAATACCGTCTATAGCTTTTTGTTGGTCATTAGTAAACTTATATTTATCATTATTATTTACACGTTCACCAATCTTAAATTCATTCATTTCTTTCTCTCAATATTTTATCGATACGAGCTTGATTAAGTCCATCATAGTTATCTTTATATTCTTTAAAAATATTAGATGCTTTATCATCTTCATAATCAATATAGCTTTCTTTAATATCAAAATATTGCTGTTTATCGTAATTATTAACAACAATATTTCCTTTAACAATACAACCTACACAAAAAGGCAAATAATATAAAATATCAAGTTCTTGATTAAGATTATCACATCTAATATAAATATTACGAATAGATTTCTTTTCTAATTCTTGCATATAAATATTAGAAGCACCTTTACAAGTAAAACATTCTTGTTTAATAGGAACAATACTATCTTCCATTAAAACTTTATAAGAACCATCTTTATCAATAAAAACAATTCCTTTAGCTTTTCTAACTTTAATAGTATATTTTTCTTTAATAACTTTATATTTACCTTTGTTATTCTTTTTAACAGGAGTTGAAAAATCAAATATTGGCATAATAATAGTTTTAATAGATTATTTTTTTATTATTTTCTTAGTAAACTTAACCATATCAAGTTTAAGTTGTTTTCTTTCTTTTTTAGAAATTTTTCTATCATCGTCATTTCCAAATTCTCTATTAATAATTTTTCTATTACTATTAATAGTTTTAGATATAATATAACTATATCCACAATAATGACAAAGATAATCTATTTTTCCCCAAGTACCATTACCAACTTCATTAGAATCTTTTTTAACTTGTACTATTTTATTGGCGTAATCAACAGAAATATCTGCTTTTTTAGTAATACTTCTAATAACACTCACTTCATCATAATTTTTCTTTTTCATAACTTTACGTGATTTAATTTGTTTATTAATACTATTATTTATATTTACAATAATGGCTCGGCTTTGCCTCGCCACACTATTCGTTCCCCCGTAGAGGAGTACATCGCATACCAGCTTTATATCTGCTTACTATACTACATAATAATTACAAAATAAAACTTTTGGTTCAGTCTTAGCTTCAACACCAATATCTTTTAATGTATCAATCTCCATATATTCTTTAGCTATACTATCTTCATAAACATGAATTAAACCTATAGCTTCTTCTTTATTTCTGGCAGCAATAACCATACTACCACCTCTATATCCTGCACCAACAGTTACACTATATAGTTTACAATTAATCATAATTAATATTTTTAGATTATGATAGCTGTTTTTAGCTTAATACAAAGATTTATGTTTAATTAAATGACTTGTATTACTTCATATATGATAATTCAATATTAAGCTAAAATTAGCTATTATAAAACGTTTAACAAATTAAGTTTGCTATATCTCGATAATCAATAATAAACTAACATAATAATTAACATTATAATCAATAATATAATTACAATACTTATTATAAATAAAAACAGGAACTTGTTTCACAACAAATCCCTGTCAAAACGGATAGGTAAATCCACAGTTTGGTTCATAACAACATCTCTTTTCACAAAGAGTTTTATTTTAGCAATAATACTATTATGAATATCTATAGTAAAAATAAATTGAAACAATGAATAAACAAACTATGATATACAATAATTATATTATCGCTATTATTTCAATTTTGGTTTTTTTCTGGTTCTTCTTCATCAATAATCATATTAATAAGATCTTCTTTGCAAAGTTTACTTAAATATTCTTTAGTAGGCTTATAAGAATATTTATTATGACGTTCATTTCTTTTGTTAATAATATCTTTAATATTATCTTTAACTTGTTTGCAAATACAATAGCTATATTTACCTAAAATAATTTCAATATCATTAACAAGCTTATAATAACTATCTATTTCATCTGCGTCAAGAAGTTCTAATTCTTCTCTACTAACTTTTTTAAGATTATTAAGAGCAATAATAATATTTTGATGAAGTAAATTGTCAACTTCATTATAATCTTTACCCCAATCAACAAAAAGTTTAGTATCAGCAATCATATCTTTAAATATATCACTTTTACTTTTATTAAAAGACTCTTTAATACTATTAGCAATTTCATCTATTAAATTACTAATACTTTGTTTAGAGCTATCAAATTCAATTGTTTTTAGTTTCATAATAAATAAGTTTACTAAATTAATAATTTAAAAGATAGTGTTACTATTATCACTAACCGTAACACTTATAACTGTGAAAGTTCTAAAACAAGCATGTTCAATTATCACTAATTCCCATACTTTAAGATTTCAGGTTCAATCACAAAATGTATCAAATTCTTCGTCATCTTCATCTGGCATATCATTCCAATTTACATCATCATAATCTGTATCATAAAGATAACTTGGAATTTCAACTTCAACAGATATATCGTTATTATTATCTTCCATAATCATAATCATAAGATTAAGTCTGAATCCCCGTAAAGGAATCAATTATATATCGTTCTTCTCTACGGGGATTCAGACTAAATATATTTTAATCTTCAACATCAACAGTTTTAATATCTGCATTCTGTTTATTAAGTTCGATTATCTTATCAATATTAGCAGAAGAAATATCAGTAAGACAATCATCATTTAATTCTTCAGAACAAAACTTATTAATAGTTTCTTGTGCACTCTCTGCAAAACATTGGAAAGAAGCAATTAAACTGTTAATGAAAAAAGTTTCATTATAATTATACTCACGATTCAAACCGTTAGTATTTACAACAAACTTATTCCAAAGAAATTTAACATAAGGACGTTTAGCCTTAATTTCATCTCTTGTAAATAAAGTATTGATAATACCTTTTGCAGTAAATCTACGAATTTCTGCATTAAATTTAATAATAAATACAATTTCAAGAATATGTTTAGGAAGTTTAGCATATCTTTCAGGAACATAAGTACGTTTACGTTCTTTTTTGTCTTTATTATCTTGTTTACTTCTATAAGAACCATTAATAGGTTTTATAGTATTTTCGTTAACACCTTCATTTTCTTTTTGAGAATTAACATCGTTATCGTTAACAGACTTTCTTAAATTCTCAACAACAGATTGTTCAATGTTCATAATTTTGTTTGTTTAAAGATTAATAGTAAGATTAATATTTTCTGTAAATATAAAAACAATTACAATACCATACAAGATATTTAATATATTTTTTTCGTCATATGCTTAACTTCTTGATTATAATCATGCTAAAAAGCATATTATAGGCTTAACAGCATAAATAATGTAATAATATCAACAATAATCATATTATAAACAATATAAATATTAGTAGTAACAATATTTCTATCATTACTACTAATATTATATGTTATAATTAGAAGCCCATCAACTTGTCTGCAAATCTCGCAGCCATCTTTTCTCCAGTTTTACCAAGTTTAAAACCAATAATATGATTAATAATAACATCATGATCATAAACTTGAACAGTAGCATCATTTCTTGTACTAAATGGATTAGTAAATTGTTCTCCAGCAACAATTTCTTGTTGAAGAATATCAACACTACCTCCATTAAATATCAAGTTAAGAGCTTGAGGATTATCAAGAAGAGCATTAGCCATCCAACCAAGTTCATCATCTTCTTTAAGTGCTCCAACAATAGCGTATAAAGAAGTAAATAAGGTATTAGTCATACCTTCTTGATAAGTAATACCATTATCGTTACTTACAAAGCCACGAATAGGATTACTAAGAGTAAAGCTAACCATAGTATAGTTATCTTTCTCAGTAAAATTAACGTTTTTAATTCTAACAGAATTAATACGTTTACAACCAGCAGCAATTAATTTCTTAATGCAGTTTTGATAACCAACATTAATCGTTTCATTACTTGCATTTTCAGCACCATTTTCAACTTGAACACTAACTTGTTCTACAGTTGCAGCATTTTCTTTAGCCATAACTAATAATTTTTAATTGTTAATAATGATAATTATAATGATAACGTTAATAAAACTATTAAAAGTCTTATCAATCACATATCCAAAATTTATTATGTTATTGTATGAGGTGAATAAATATATTATTCAATAAGTAAAGCTGTTGCTAAACCTATTGAATAATATAATAATCATAAATTTTGTATTACTAATACTGATGTAAATAGAAATACCGCTAAATATAATACTATTTTTATAGTATCTTTAAGTTTTATTGAATCTCCTATTTGTTTTATTTTTACAAAACATATTGCAGTTACCACTGCATATATTATTCCTAATAATATTAATTTGATCATATCTGTTTAAGTTTTATATTGTGTTACACAAAAGGTTTTATATAAGAGTTATAAACTGTAACTTACTATAACTTAATAACATAAAGTTATACGTAGTTAAAGAGTGAGTCTTAAACTTGTTTAAGATGAACCTAATCAAACAAAAGCAAATAAAGCTCTTAAAAGAGTTATTAAATAAGCTAAAACAGAAGCTAAAACAAAAGTTTTAAATAAAGCTGTTTGAGTTGTTATTTAAACTATTGTTAATAATATTATTGACAATAGAAATAAAAATAAAAATAATCAAGCTAAAATTAAAGTTTTAAGATGTTTTGATTAGCTTGTTGTTTGGCACAGTATACTGAAGTCTTGAAGAGAGAGATAAAGAGGGAAAAGAGAGAGGAAATAACAATGTTCCTCCTATTGCTACTGCCACTAATGCTCTAAATAGCCTCAAATAGCTTAATTTCGCATTTTCTCTTCTCCTTACTCTCTATCATATCTTATTCAATCGTTCAATATAGAGCTAATAACAGCTATCTACGAGCATTTAGATTTAATTAACTTTAAAACCTTTTGACAGTCACTAACTGCATTAGCAACATCTCTATCAATTGCTTGAATATTATACATGATTACACCAGCTTCATCAACTGCGCGTCTATCATTACTCAAATCTTTATTAATTAGCTTATTAAGTTTATAAACGATCTCTTTAACATACTCGTGACACATGTATTTACAACTTGCAATAACTTTTTTGTCAGTTTCAGTTAATTCCTCAAAGTTAACCTTGTCAATATCTTCAATATTAACAGTGTCATTTTTATTATCTTTTAAAATAATATTTTCGTAATAATTAAGAATGTATTCTTCACGAGATTGATTATTAAGATTAGCATTATGAGTAATATAATTATAAGTTTCATATGTATTTATATTATATTTATGCATAACATCTTCATAAACAGCATTAATAATTTCATGACTAAGTTCAACATTTGTTTTCATAATTGTAATATTTAAGTTAGCAATATGTTTAATAAAAGGCTTAATAGAACAGTTAATTGTATAATTAACTTGTTTCCAAAATTTATTATGTTATAGTATGAGGTATTGAGTTTGAAAAACTCCAACAGCAGGAACTTAATCCTGCCATTGGAGTATAAGCTCGAATTAGATTTCGAGCATCTTGTCAAGCATGTTATCGAGCTTTGCCTGAATACGTTCAGTAACACGAATATCTACAATAGAAGTAGAATAGCCGTCGTGTTCGTGAGCACAAACCTCGCCGTCCGCTGTAACGTATTCTTCGCCAGTACTGAAATGTCTACGTTCAAGTTGCATTTTCGCATTACGAAGAACAGCTTGAAGTTCAGCAGCCCCAAATCCTGTCACTCCATTAGAACGAAGACCAGCTTCTTTCTTCTTGGTATACAGAATATCAAGACCTTCGACAATGTTAAGACATTGAGCAATCAAAACAGAAGGAGCGAAATCGATGTAATCAATCTTTGTAAGATTGTAATCGCCATTCATGTCTTTTGCATAGCCTTGAAAAGGACTATCAAATTGAACACGATAACGAACATTGTCGCCTGTTGAGTAAACTTTAACAGCTTTAACAACTACGTTGATAACACTCACTTCGTTTTCAGCTTTTGAATTAGCCATGACTGTAATGCTCTCTCTCAAAGTCTCACCAATTTAACGACTTGGTTGCCGAGCGTTTGGTTAGTAATAACAGTGTCAACAATAACGCCACATGTTGTACACCAAGATTTATTATGCTATAGTATGAGGTATGCAATATAAATAAAAATAGCTAATATAACAAGATTATCTCTCGCTGTATTAGCTATATTATAATTACGATAATAACCAAGAAGTCAAACACCAATAAACTCCATAACATAAAGCAATAACAAATAACACACAACCAATTAAGTCAGCAATAATCGTTATTACATGTTTATCTTCATTTGTTAACTTCTTGAATAAATTTAATTTTAATTTCATAGTTATCAATGTTAGTCTTTCACTAAACTCTCTGCCTTGTGTTAGTAATAATATCAGCTGTGTCATGCAGTGCAACACTATGATGAGTATAATATTTATTATACCAAGATTTATTATGTTGAAGTATGAGGTGTTTGGTACTTTCATGACGGGGGTATTCAAACTTTTCGATAGCACCTGGGGTAGTCTACTACATACCTCCCCGTACACATTCATAAACCTCAAATTTTAAATTAATATTATCAACTTTATTATCAACTTTATTATTTCTTATATTTTCCCCACTATTTTCTTTATCATTTTCTATTTTATAAACCTCAAATTTCATAGTAGCATCACTTTTCATTTTATTTCTCATTTTATCTTTCTACATTATCTTTCTTATTATTTTCTACATTATTTTTACTATCTTATTTATCATTATTTCTTCTATTATTTTTATTATTTTCAATAAGATTATTTTCTCCAGTATTACTTTTTGTTACTTTCTGCTTTACGTTTGTTTTAAAACAACAATCGACAACAGTTTGATAACTATTGCCGATAACTATAACCTAAAACTATTAATCTTAATGCTCTAAAATAATCTTTCCATTACTATCAACTTTGCAACCATCAGGATATTTAATTTTATATTTAGCAATAAATTCTCCAAGATTGCCTTTAAATATCATATTATGATTAACAACATAAATAGATTTACGAGTAGTACGAGCAATAATTTTATTATTAATGGCATCTTCTATAGCATTATAAAAACAATCTTTTTGAAGACCAGAAAATTGTATAAAGTCTTTTTCTGTAATTTCAACATAATTGCCATTATAAATAATATTAAGACGAATAAATGAAGCGAGAAGCAAAGTATCTCTACGAAGTTTATACGCAATTAAATCAAATAATTCTCCAGCAATACTATATTTAATTCCTTTAGTACAAGATTTATTAATATAAACTTGATAATTATTAACAATACTATTGAGTATTTCTTTTTCTTCTATTTCAATATCAAGAGAAAATTTAGTAGGAATAATTTTAGCAGCATCTTCTTCTGCATAAGAAGCAACCTTATTAGCATAAATTTTATTAGCTTTAGTTTCAAAACTATATCTCATAATTTTATCTATTAAATGATTAATATAATCATAAATATAATAGATTTTTTCTGTATATGCAGAGATTATGTGTTAAAAATTTAGTTAAATATCTGTATATACCGACATTTAACATTTAATATCTATCTGTAAATCAAGCACTTAGCTCCTAACAGTATTATCTTATAAATACTATAATATTCACTTCAATATTCGATATAATATGTAATATAATGTTATTGATTATAATCTAAATTATTATTATGTTTTCGTTCTAAATCACAATCAATAATATTAGTAAAAGAAATAAATTCAGTTCTAACAATAAATGTTTTCTTAATACAATCATTATGTTCTAAATCATAAGAAGAATGATTTTGCATAACAATTTCAAATTGATTATAATTATCTTTATTAATAAAATTCATATTATAAACGATTGTTATCTGTTATATAATAGATTATAATTTATTAACTATTATATTTAGTATCATAATTAATACATTATCGAGTAATAGAATCATCTATATGAATAGGAATATCCACACTCTTTTTGTGAGCACGTTTATATTCTTCTAAACATTCTTCACAACAGAATTGTTTACCTTTATAACAAATAATATTATCTTCATTTAAATCTTTAATAGTAGGTTTATAAAAGGTGTGATTAATAGTATGACTACAATTATCACAACTAATTTCATAAATTTTTTCTATCATATTATTAACAGTTTAATTATTATTTCAAGCACAAGATAATAAAAAATTATTATTTATCCTTGTTAATTACCAAAAAGTGGTTATATTGCTTACCAAATTTGGTAAATATGGAACTTAGTATTGATAAACGTACAGTTGACATTCTATATGTAGATAAAGAAAATCTACATAATTTTACTGGTACTGATATTGTTAAATTTATTACGAATAATGATATTAATGGTATCGATTTATTTGTAGCTCTTTTAAGTGGTGTTTATAATCTTAAACCTGCTGAGACTAATCTTCTGAAAGTTGTTGTTAATTACAATCGTAAAGTTTCGTCGCCTATTGTAAGACAAAAAGCTAAAGACGAATATGAGATTTCTGCGACTACTTATTTCAGAAGTCTTTATAGTCTTCGAGATAAAGGTCTTGTATATATTGATATTGATAACAATATTGCATGTGGTTCTGCTGTTCAAATAAATAAATATCGTCTTGAAAAAGCAAAACTTTTTGCTGTTGAACTTAATCCTAAAAGTAATACTAATAAGATTCTATAACCATGCGTATATTATATAAAAAGCACGTAAAACGTATTATAATATATAATATAAATATTATATATTATAATACGTTTTACGTGCGTTACAAGTATATATAATATATTTATATATTATATATACTTGCTATTATATATACATGTTGCTCGTGACGCTGCTACTGACGCTGCTGTTGTTGGCCATTATAAAGGTGGTTGTACATGTGTTTTTAATGGTGCTGAACTTCTTAATTAACATATTGTTAAACAAATTATTTAAACTATGATTGAAATTAAAAGTAAAAAGAAGAGTTATGGAATTAGAATTCCTTCTTCTATTGGAGAGATTACTCCTGAAGTTTTAAATACTCTTGTTAAAGGAGTTAAACTTCCTAAACATTATTGTATTGTAGCTCTTTGTTTTGATACAAAACTTTTTGATTTTATGACTTCTATTAATGCTAAGAAACCTTCTACTGTTGCTGTTTCTCCTTTACTTGCTGCTATTAGCGATGAAGATGCTGAGTTTATAAATGCAAATATTGGCGATAAACTTATTCTGAATAGAACAGCTATTGAACTTGGAACTCAAGTTAATATTAAAACAATGGCTGCATATAATAATATAGCTGAATATATTAATTCTGACTCAGAACTTATTAAAGCTATATACGATAAAGATGAAAACGTTATTAAAGTAGACAATAATTTAAATAAAGGTTTAATGATAGCTAAATCTCCAAGAATTATTGTTCTTGAATTTAAGATAATTGCGGTAAATGATATAAGAGGAGCTGTTGATGTCAATCATATAGTTACAGATCCTTTTATTAATAAAAGTGAACTTAATTAACAAACATATGACAGTCGTTATAGAGAAAAAGCAAGTGATGAGTGAGATAGTGATGAACTTCTCTACGGGGGATTTGCCCGAACGCAGTGAGGGCATTCATGCTTAATCTGTAACGACTGTTATTAACAATAGTAATCAAATGGATAAAAACGTTATAGATAATATATATGATTCTGATTTAAATAATGAGCTTGAAGTTAATACTATGAAAGATATTATTAATAGTATTGGTTTTAAGTCTGAAGAAGATAAATTAATGTGTGAAGTTATTATTACCAATCTTGAGAAATATGCTGCTGAAAATATTAAGCAATCTAAGACTGTTAATATTCCATATATCGGTTGTATTCGTAAAAGCCCTTTAAGAGAAGCTATTGTTAGTCGTAGATTTGATTTTAAGAAAGCTCGTCTAAGTATGAGTAAAGAAGAATATAAAGATTATGTTAGACAATCTATTGATAAACTTAAAAAGGAGGAGCGTCGAAAAAATGATTTAAAACGTGAACTTTATAAGATTCAAAAAATTAATCATAAACAGTATAACAAATTGTACGAAAGTGTTGGTAAAGCGTATGCTGATTTTTATATTTTTGCTATATATTGTTTAACTCCTGTTGAACATAATGAAGAGTTTGAAGAATTATATAGAGAACTTAGTAATAACGAACAATAAAATAATTTATATATGATAAATGGTTTAGTTATAGATAAATTATTGACTATTGATGATACTGGTATGCCAAAAGCTCCTACTCTTCGTCAATTACAAGATAAAGATGTTTTATTACTATGGCAAAGAGATACTTCAAAGGATAAACATAAATATATAGCAGAAGTAGGTGTTATATATTATCTTGGGGATCCTAAATCTCCTGCTAAACAACAAGGACTTAGTTATGAAGAAAGTCTTAAAATGGCAATAGAAAATTATGATTTACCTAAAGATTATAAACCCGATTCTCTTGTTAAGAAACTTATTGATAAATATTATGTTCGTAATATTACAGAAGCTGGAGTTGCTTTAGAAGCATTACAAAAATCTGTTCATTTAGTTTCTATAGCTGCTGTTAAAATAAACGAACAATTAAATAAAAAACTTAGTGGAGTTATAACAGACGAAGATATTACTCCTATTCTAACTTTAATGGATTCTGTTAGTAAACGTATCGCAGAAATTCCATCTTTGACTAAAGCTCTTGGTACAGCTTATGATAATCTTCGTAATGAAGAAGAAGAACAATTTGCTCGTGGAGGACGACAAATTCTTAGTAGTATGGACGCAGATGAAAATAATTTTTAATATAATATGAAAATACCTGATAATATAACTATTGGTGGTCAAATTATTGACGTTAAACTTATTGACCATTTAGATAATGGTTATCTTGGACAAATATCATTAGGAGAAAGTGAAATTGTTATTGCTCAAAATTTTAATGGTCATGAACAACATCAAGAAAGTATTAATTCTACTTTTATACATGAAATTATACATGGAATTTTAGATACTATGGGAGAAACTGAACTTAGTAGTAATGAAAAATTTGTTAATACTTTTGCTGGATATTTGTATCAAGTTATTAAACAAATAAAAGATTAATAACCTAATTTAAATTGTTTTATTATGTATAAAGTTAGACCTATTTATGACGATATTAGATTATTTTTTGATGAGCCTTCTCATAAATATACTGATAATCTTGGTAATGAGTATATTTCAACTACTACTTTGCTTCATAATTATAAGCCAAAATTTGATAAAGAATATTGGCTTAATAAAAAAGCTAAAGAACTTCATATTAGCAAAGAAAGACTTGCTAAGCAATGGCAAGAAATAACTGATGAGGCTTGTAAACGTGGTACTAAAACTCATAATGGTCTGGAAGATAGTATTAAAGATACATCTATGTTTTATAAAGCTGTACAACATATTAAACGTAATGATAATAGTATGACTACTGTTGCGGATATTGAAACTATAGACCAATATGTTAAACCTATTATTCTTGATGACTTTATACAAAAGACTGAAAATAAATATCCTAAAGTTTATGAAATATTTGATTATTATATAACTAATGGATATAAAATATATTCTGAAATTGGTGGTTTTATACCAGATTTATTAATTAGCGGAACTATTGATATTCTTATTCTTCGTGAAGATAAATTTATTATAGGAGATTGGAAAACTAATCGTGGAGGTCTTAAATTTGAAAGTGGTTATTATAAAAAAGATAAAAGACAAAACCCTCATCAAACCACTGATGTTTGGGTTTCTACTAATAATAAACTTTTACCTCCTGTTGCTCATTTAGCTGATTGTAATGGAGCTATATATAATTTACAACTTTCTATGTATGCTTTTATGGTAGAATATATTTTAGGACTTCCTTGTGCTGGTTTATGGCTTTGTCATATTGATTCAGACTTTGTTCTTAATGAATATGGAATGCCTAAACGTTTTCCAGATGGTCTTTATCATCTTAAAAAGAATCCTAAAGAAATTGTTACTGTACATAAAATGAAATATCTTAGAACTGAAATAATTAATATTCTTGAAGATAGACGTAAGAATATTGCTGCTTCAAGAATAGCTTCTAAAACTTTATTTTGATAACATTATGAGAAATATAATATTTGCCGTTCTTGCCGTTCTTGCAGTTTCTGCTTGTGTTCAATCCCCCGTAGAGAAAGAAATAATATATGTACCTGTTAAAGATACTATATCTGATAATTCTAATGTTATTAGAATTGTTAATCTTGAACGAGAACTTCAATTAACAAGAGATAGTCTTAATAGTGTTAGAGATTCTATTGGAGAAGATTTATTTGTTGCAAGATATAAACTTAGTCGTATTAAATATTATACAAATCTTGTTGATAAAAAACCTTCTCAAATGAAATTTTACAAAGGTTGGATTAATCGTGTTTTGAAAGGAGAATAATTATGGCTAATTTTGATGAAGAATTTAAAAAAGTAATAGTAGTTGAAGGAGGATATGTTAATGATCCTGATGATGCTGGTGGAGAAACTTATCTTGGTATAAGTAGACGATATAATCCAGATTCTAAAATGTGGAATATTATTGATGATATTAAAAAACAATTTGGTACTAAAGGTATTAATAGTAGATTAAAAAATAATCAAGAAATTACTAATGAAGTTAAACAAATTTATAAAATTAATTATTGGGATAAACTTGAACTTGATGATATTCCAAGTCAAAAAATAGCTCATGAACTATTTGATACTGCTGTTAATTGTGGAATAACTACTTCTATTAGACTTGCTCAACAAGTTTGTAATATGACTATTACAGGTAAATTTACTCCAGAACTTAAACATAATTTAATGCAATATGGAAAAGTTTAATAAAATATTGTTATTATTAATTGTTAATTTAATAGTTTTTTCTGTTGGCTATACTATTGGTTATAGAAAAGCTAAAAGTAATATTAATGATAACATTGTTATACAAGATACTACATATAATTATATAATTTTAGATAGTATAAAACATCGTTTGATTGAAAAAGATAGTATTATATACAATATAAAAGAAGATTTGAAAGATGATATACAAGAAGCTATTAATGCTAACAATAGCAATGTTGTTAAGCAATTTTATGAGCTTGTTAGCGAATGATAAATATGATACTTCTCTACGGGGGATTGAATGGAAGTCAGACACTATTAAAGTTGCTATTCCTATTGAATTACTCCGTAAAGCTAATATTAAAATGATTGAAAGAAAATATTTTAAAAAGATTATTATAGAACAAGATTCTATAATTACTCTTAAAGATAAATATATTCTTGAACAAGAAAATATTATTAATGATTTTCAAAAAAGACTTCTTGTAAACGCTAAATTAAATGAAACTATAAGAAAAGATTTAGAAAGAGAAAAAGTTAAATCTAAAATATTTGGTGGAATTGCTGGAGTTGCTGTAGTTGTTACTATAGTGACTATTTTAATAAAATAGTTTATTATGGAAAGTTATCCTTTTTTGGACTATATTAATGAAATTGACAAAGAAAAGAAATATAAAAAGGCTTCAGAATGTGGCTTTTACGATCCTTATAATTATTTTCTTGTTGGCGATAGCGGTGGGTTTTTAATGAATATTGATCCTACTGCTAAATTTGTTAATACAGAATTACTTCAAGAAGTAGGGATTTATTTTGATAATAATAGAAAATATACAGCTTATAAAGAAGATTCTATTCCTCATAGACAATTTAGACGTAGAGAACAATATAGACGTAAATATGGTTTTGATGCTCCTTGTCTTAAATTAGCTAATGGTGAAATTAAAAATATTCATATTACTGGTAGTCATTATAATTTTCTTAATTATTGTAGAATTGAACAGCTTGATGAATCTACTGTTGTTAATGGTATGAAGTCAACCGCTAAAAAGAAATATGCAAGACCTTTATTTATTGATAGTCAATGGTGGATTTTTAATATACTTGAATTTGCTGAAAAAAATGGTTTTCATTTATTGATTGATAAAACTCGTCGTGGTGGATTTTCTTATATTATGGCTGCTGATAGCGCTAATGCTGTTAATTGTGAATCTCGTAAAGTAGTTATTCATGTTGCTGTTGATAAAAAATATCTTACTCAAACAGGTGGTCTTACAGATTTTGCTGTTAATGATTTAAAGTTTTATGAAGAAAATACTCCTTTTGTTCGTGGAATACTTAGTACTGTTAAGTCTGATTTTCGTTTAGGATATAAACTTCCAAATGGTGTTGAAGCTGATAAATCTTGGCGTTCTGCTCTTATTAGTGTAAGCGCAGCTAATAATCCAGATTGTGCTATTGGTAAAGATGCTATTAAAGTTAAAGTAGAGGAAGTTTCTACAATGGAAAATTTTGATGATTTTATGAATGTTACTGAACCTGCAATGAGAACAGGTGCTTATACTACTGGTATGTTATGTGCTTGGGGAACTGCTACTTCTGGTAATATGCAAATGTTTGAACAAAATTTTTATAATGTTAAAGGTTTTAATTTTATGCCTTTTGAAAATGTTTGGGATAAAGATTGTCGTAATGAAACTTGTGGTTTCTTTAAAGCATATTGTTGGGGTTTGCAGGGAGAAATAGACGGTGTTAAAGGTATAGATAAAGACGGTAATAGTAATATACTTGTTGGTCTTGAAATATCTCGTCGAGAAAGAATTGAAAAGAAAAATAGTGTAAAGAAATATTCTGATTATATTAATTATCTTGGTCAATATGCTAATTTTCCAGCTGAATCGTTCAGTAGTGCTTCTGAAAATATATTTAGTTCAGAAGAATTAACTGCTTGGGAAGATAGACTTAGAATAGATACTGATTTACATTTTTATGTAGACGGTAATCTTGAAATTGACGAAAAAGGTAAAGTTATATTTAAAAGTAATGCTAAATTACATTCTGAAAATAAGAAAACTTACGATTATATTGTAGGCGTTCCAAGACGAGGACATGAGGATCCTCATGGTTGTGTTAGACGTTGGTTTACTCCAGAATATGTTGAAACTAAAAGAGCTGATGGAGCAGTAATAAAAGAAATACCTGTTGGTTTATATAGTATTAATTATGACCCTGTAGGTGTTAATAAAAATAAAGATGAGGTTACTATGAAACATTCTCACAATAGTATTATGGTTTGGCAAAATCCTCATTATCTTAACGGTTTTAAACAAAAACTTGTTTGTACTTATTATGGTCGTCCTGATACTCTTGAAGAAGCTGATAGAATTTGTTATCTTTTAGCTAAATATTATAATTGTATTGGAACAACTAATGTCGAAGTAAACCGAGGTGAAACTGTTTCTAATTTTCGTAAATGGAATGCTTTAAAATATTTATCTTGTGAACCATTAGAAGTTTTTGATCCTACTTTTAAAGGAAAAATTAATACTACTTATGGTTATAATATTTCTGGTGAACAACATAAGTTAGATTGTATTCGTCTTACTAAAGAATTTCTTTATGAAGAAATTGGTAAAGATGAATTTGGAAATACTTTAAGAAATTTTCATAGAATATATGATTATCAAACTATTCTTGAATTAAAGAAATGGAATGTTAAAGGTAATTATGACCGTGTTTCTTCTATGCTTCTTAGAGGAATTGAATGGAAAGCTATGAATCTTAAAGCGCAAGATGAACTTAGTAATCGAAAGCAACTTAATAGTGAAAATATTGATGATTATGATAGTAATATATTATCAAGACCGTGGTTTTAATTAATAGTATAATTATATGAGAAGTAACATACAAGAATTTGATTTTCCTTTACAACGCATTCCGAGTGATAAAAAAGACGCTGCTTGGGCAGCTAATTGTTGTGATTGGATTATAGCTCAAGGTATTGCTAATAGAGGCGATAATTCAGAAATAGAAATAAAATATGCTATTCTTAATGGTAATATTCCTGATGAATTTTATAAAAAGATATTAAATCCTTATAATGCTACTCAAGAAAAATTTAAACGTTTTCCTGCTACTATGCGCAATTATGATTTAATGAAAGGTATTATAAGAAGATATGTTAGTGAATATATTAAAAATCCTCATGATTTTATTGTAGGAGCTAATAATCCAGAAGTAATGCTTGCTCGTAATCGTAAACTTAGACAAGAATTATCTTTACTTGTTCAACAACGTATTGCTGCTCGTATTCAACAAAGTTATCAAGAATGGATTAACGGTGGTAATGATCCTCAACAATTTAATCCTCAAGATTCTATTGATGTTGAAGCTTTTACAAAAGAATTTAATGAGAATTATGTAGATGATATATCTGCACAAGGTCAAGAGATTCTTAATGTAATTCGGGATATTACTGATGATGAAATATTTTATGCAAGAGCATATTTTGATTTTGTGAGTTTTGGTGAGTGTTATACTTATGCTGATGTTGTTGGTACAAAATTAGTTAAACGAAATATTTCTCCAAGAGATGCTTATCCTATTAACACAGATAGTTCTTTTAGAGAAAATGACGATATGTTTGCTTGTAGACGTAAAATGTCTTATCAACAAATTATTGATGAATTTGATGATTATCTTGACGATAAACAACGAGATTTTCTTAATACTTATTATGCTAAACATTCTCCAGCTAATACTAAAGATTTAGTTTTTTCCACTTATGAAAGTTATTTTCCAGATGTTTGCCAAAAATATAGTATAGCTGATAGAGAATTATTTAGACGTTCTCCTAATATGCAAAGAGACTATAATATGGATTTGTATGATGTTTGGCATGTAGTTTGGAGAGGTGAAGTAAGAAGAGCTATTGTAACGTTTGTTAATGAAGCTGGTTTAATAGATAGTAGAGTTGAGAATGATGATTATGTACTTAATGTCTCTACGGGGGATATTTCATTAGAATATGTGTATGAACCACAAGTTTATGAAAGTGTTCGTATTGGTGGAAGACATGATGCTATTTATCCTTATGGGGCGAGAGCTATAGCTTATAATCGTAATGGAAAATTACCTTATAACGGCATTAATGAAGTTCTTCCGGGTTTTGGAAAGTTTAGTATTGTAGATATAGTTACTCCTTTTCAAGTATTTTATAATATTGTAGCTTATCATAGAGAAATGGTTATTGCTAAAAACAAACTTAATATTCTTATGATAGCTAAATCTTTATTAGGTAAATATCCTGAAGAAACTATTTATAGAATGCTTGCTGATGGTATTTTGTATATTGATGATGAAAATGATCAAGGAATGCTTAGAGCACAGCAAGTTCGTATGCTTACTGCTTCTTTTGGAGATTATATTGCTCAATTAAGTTCTTTACTTAATGAAATTCAACAAACTGCTAATATGCAAGTTGATATGACTCCTCAACGTTATGGTGAAATTGGTAATTATGCTGGAAAAGCGTCTACCGAAGAAGCTATTATTAGAGGTAGTATGGGTAGTGTTATTATAGAATTTATGATGGATAATCTTCGTGGTTATGATTATAATCGAGATATGGATTATTCTAAACTTGCATGGATTGACGGTCTTGATACTGCATATAGAGATTCAGCAGACGGTAAATTAAAATATATTAGTCTTGATGTAGATAAGCATATATATGCTGATTATGTTATTAAAGCTAAAAATTCTACTAAAGAACAAGAAAAACTTAATCAACTTAAACAATTTGCATTTAATGCTTCTCAAAATGGTGATAGTATGATGGCTATTGCTGCTATTACTGGAGATAATGTTGCTGCTATTAGTAAACTTATTAAAAAGTTTCAAGAAGAAAAAGATGCTCATGAACAACAACTTAAACAAATGGAACAACAAACTGAACAAATGCGTCAAGAATTTGAACTTAAAAAGATTGCAGCTAAAGGAGAAGAAGATAGAAAAACTAAAGAACTTGAAGGTTATATTGATCAACAAATTGAACTAATTCGTGCTGATGCTAATATGATAAGCTATAATGCTGAAGTAAGTGATGCTAACAAAGAAGCTGGTATTGATAGACTTAATGAAGCTCGTTCAAGAGTTGAACAAGATAAAGTAGCTTTAGATAGACAAAAGACTTTATTAGACATGGTTAATAAAGAACGAGATAGACAAGTTAAAATGCACGATATTGATACTAAATATAGGATTGCTAAAGAGAATAAAAACAGATATGATTTTAAAGGTAAATCTAAGAGTAAAAAGTAAGTTATTGATATAGTTAGTTATATTGTTGCCCTATTTTGATGTATCAAAAGCGATATGTTGGAATAGGGCAAATTATATTCATAAATAGCTATTTTTAGCTGTAATTTAGACTTTCTTTTTCAACGTTATCAAATGTTCAACGTAAATAAAAAATCAAGCTAAAAATAGCTTCAAAAACAGCTTATATAACATAAACAGTATAGATAATATTATAGTTGTTGACGATTATACTGTTTATGTTTTTGAAATAAATATTGTTTGTGATATAGTTTGTGCTTATATTCGTGATAGTAAACTATAACAAAATAATAACGATTATGGATTTTAGTTTTGGTGATGGCCAAATGCAAACCGATAATAATAACGGTGCTGGCAATGTGAATAACACAAAGAATAATGTTACTAATATTACTAATCAAACTGTAGCTCCAGACGATGATACTACTAATCTTGATGATATTAATAATGGAGATAATAGTAACAATAATGATGACAAAGGAAACAATAACAATGATGACAAAGGTAATGACAAAGGAAATAATGATGGTAATGATAAAAGTACCGACAATGATGATTCCGAATTATCGCAAGGAGATGTTGTAGAAATTGGAAATAATTCTTATACTGTAGATGATAAAGGTAATCTTGTAGATGCTTCTGGAAATATATTTAAAGAAGCTAAAGATGTTAAGTCTTTTCTTGAAGGACTTGATAAAATTGACGATAATACTGAAGAATTAAATATTCAAAGTATTCAAAATGCTATAGGAATTACTGTTACAGATGAAAACGATAAACCTGTTGAATTTGAAAATACAGTAGAGGGAATTAAATCTTATATGAACGCAGTTATAGAAGCTGCTAAAGAAGAGCATTATGAAACTGCTATCAACACATTATATCAACGTTATCCTATTTTAAATGATGTACTAAATTATTATATTGCTAATGGTAATTCTCTTGAAGGATTTGGAGAAGTTCCTGATAGAAGTGGAATTACAATTGATGATGCTAATGAAGCGCAACAAGAATATATTATTAGAACTGCTTGGAGTGAACAAGGAAGAAAAGGTAATGTAGATAACTATATTGCTTATCTTAAATCTAATGGTACTTTAGCTGCTATTGCAAAAGAAGAACTTGAAGGTTTGCAAGAATCCGATAGAGCTTATAAAGAAGAAATGGAAAAGCAAGCTAAAGAAATTGAAGATAAACGGATTGCTGATACTGAAAAATATTGGAACGGTGTACATGATGTAATTAAGAATCGTAATATTGCTGGTTATCAAATTCCAGAAAATATTATTATTAGTCGTAATGGTGAGAAAATATCTGCTTCTCCAGAAGACTTTTTTAATTATATTTATAGAGTTGACGAAAATGGACAATCTGCTTATGTAAAAGATTTGTTACAAGAAACTCCTGAAAGTCGTAGAGATGATGAAATTCTTCGTGCTTATCTTAAATTTGTTGGTGGAAATTATTCTAATCTTGTAGATATGGCTATTAATAAAGCTACTGTAAATAAACTTCGTTTTAAAGCTAAAGAAAAGTCTACTTCTTATAGAGTAACTAAGCCTACTAATAATAATCAAAAGAAAGATATTAATTTTAGTTATTAATATTATTTTAAAAAGAATTTAGTTATGTTTTACAAAATGCGTGTACTTTCGCAGGGAAAGTATGATGATAGAGGATATTCTAATGAAGATAGTATCTCTTATCTTCAGCTACAAAAACCTGCTGAAATAAATGGATTTATTACTTATAACTACGGTATGGACGATGACCGTTTTCCTTTGACATTTATGACAGAAGGTCAAGGGCAAGCAGGTACTGTTGATGTTCATACTGTTCAATGGGTTTGGAATACTATGGGTCGTATGAAGTTTACTGATTTCATTACTCATTGCGATATTCCTGCTGGTGGAAAAGCTGGTCTTGGTGGTGCTGAAATTGAAATTCACACCAGTACTCATTGGTTTATTGAACAATATGGTTTGATTGGACCTGATGGTCGTACTCAAGTTCGTATTCAGAAAGATCTTGGCGAGTCTCCTTATGGATATGCTTATCTTATTAAATTGACTAATCCTGATCCCAATGCTTATATTTCTGATGAATTGCTTGCTGTAGGTAAATATTGGAGTTTGGCTGCCCCTACTGTTTCTGAATCATATTCTAAAGGTAATAGAAGTAATTCTATGGGACCGGGTAAAATGACTTCTCAACTTGAGTTCCATCGTTATTCTAAAGAAATTGCTGGTAATCTTGCAAATACTGTTACTGAATATGAATTTAAAGACAATAATGGAACAACTAATCGTCTTTGGATTAACGAAGAGATGCGACAATTTCATATTCATATGCGTATTATGAATGAAGAACGTCTTTGGCTTGCCGAATATAACCGTAATATGAATGGAGAGATTACTCTTAAAGATCGTGATAATGGTAAACCTATTCCTCATACTTCTGGTATGCTTGAGATTTGTCGTGAATCTAATTACGATACTTATGGAGAGTTTTTGACTCTTAATAAGATTAAGCGTATAGTTGGTGATGTACTCGATAGAGATACCGATAGTGGAACAATGGATATTGTTCTTATGGGCGGTAAAGGTTTTATTGAAGATTTTGATGATGCCATGAAAATGGACGCTAAACAGAATGGTTTCTTGACTCCTCTCGGAGATAAAGAAATTGGTACTATGAGTGGTGGTCTTGAATATGGCGCATATTTCCGTAAATATAAAACTGTTGAAGGTCATACTATTACAGTTAAACATTGTTCTTTCTTTGATAAAGGAACTATTGCAGAAGCTGCTAAACAGAATGGTGAAATTCATCCTCGTACAGGTCTTCCTATTACTTCTCACCAAGCATGTTTTATTGATTTTAGTTCTTATGATGGAGAACGTAATGTTCGCATTGTTCGTCGTAAAGGACAAATCTATAAAGCTAAAGTGTTTAAAGGTATGAGTGATATTCCTGCTTCTTGGGGAGTTCCTGATAGTAATTATATTTCTACTGAAATAGATATGAGTAGATATGAAATTATGTCTTCTCTTGGTCTTCAAGTTAATAATTCTACCAAGATGTTCCTTATTAAGTGTGAACTGTAATTTTAACTTATAAATTTAATTCATATGCAAAATAGTTCTGACAGTGGTATGACATTTGGATTTAATAAACCAAATACCGAAATAAATAAACAGACAGTTAATGATTCTGTTCAATCCCCTGTAGAGGGAGTTGATACTGTTCAACAACCCACTACTTCTAAGATTGATATAGAAAAAAGTGCTGACAGAGAAGATTTAAGTGAAAATCAACCTTATACTGATGTTCGTTCTATAACGATTATGCTTGTTAAGAATACTTCGTTGTATCGTAAAGCAAACGATAAAGTACTTCCTAAACGTATTGATTATATTGGAAGTTGTTTTAATTCGTCTAAGGTTATTTCAGCTAATCAAGAAGAAGTCAACGCATATTTTCCTAATCTTGTCGGTCTTTCTCCTAATGATCCTTCTTTTATGTTAAGAGTAAAACAATATCTTAATAATATTCGTATTCCTGTTGATGAATTAGGAAAAACATTTGATATTAGTTTTTATTATTATCATAAGAAAGATTATTATAAATTTAAAGCTAAAGAAGAGGCTATCGAAGAAACTTATCAAAAAGCTCCACGTAGAGGCGATGTTGAAATTAAAGCAGCTATTAAAGCTAAAGTTAATGCTCTTAATCTTCTTGAATCTCAAAAACATAAAGTTGGTTATCCTATTAATGTAGAAGATTATCTTATGTATAGACACTGCTTGTTGTATCATAGTGTAGCAAAAGATATGTCTATTATTAATTCTGATACTTCTATACGTTTTTATTTTAAAGATGATAAGAAAGAAGCTGATAAACTTCGCAAATATAGACTTGAAGTTAATAAAGCAAAATCTAATTATGTTGCTTGTATAGCCGATAGTGTTTTATTTGAAGCTGTTTATATTCAATATTGTGTTCTTAATTCTTTACCTGTTCTTACTTATTTGAATAGACCGCAACTTGATAAAGAAATTGATTTGGATAAATTTAGTTCTAATGAACCTGTTAAATTCAACAAAATAGTATATAATAAGGATATTAAACTTATGGCTGTTATTGAAAAACTTATTGCTCGTGGAGAGTTAGTTCGTTCTCAATATAGTCAAAATATTACTACTACTGATGGAGAATTAATAGGTGCTAATACTGGAGAAGCTATTGCTTGGTTTAAAGATCCAAAGAATGCTTCTATGGTAGCTGCTTATAATCATAAATTAAATCTTATTTGATATGACTATACAGGAAATGCACAATGAGTTTAGAACGTTTGGGCAAGTAATGGGTTTACAACTTGTTAGAGGTATTCTTCCAGAGTCTATAGACGTATATCTGAATGCAGCAATTAATGAAACTGTTAGAAATATAATTAGTAAAAATGTTGCTAATTCACTTCAAGTTGGAATATTACCACAAGCTGCTTCTATTACTCCAATTAATGCTTTGAGAACTCTTTATAGAGTTCATCATACTGATATTACAGAAAGTGATTATTTTAATGATAATCCTTTTGAGCTTATTGTTGATTTCCATAATGTTTTATTATATACTGATTTTTATATTGATTACAAAAACGGCAAAAAAGATGTACATTGTAGACTAATAGAGCCCGATAGACTTTCTGACGCTTTGACTGATTATTGTACTCGACCGACAATTAATGAACCTATTGTAACAATGTTTACAGAAGTAGCTGAAAATTATCTTACTGTTCTCAAAGTTATGACAGGTCAGACTGAGAGTGATGACAAAAAGGTTATTGATGGAATAAAGATTTGCTATATTAACAATCCTAAGATTGTTAAATATAATGTTGAAGGTCAAAATGAAGGTGTTGATTGTGATTTACCTGAATATCTTCATGAGGAAATAGTTCAGTTAGCTGTTAAAAAGTATATTGCTTCTATTAGTCCAACGATGTCTCAACAAAAAAATTAAACGATTTTCTTAATTTATTAAAATAGTTATAGAGTTATGCGACAATTTCTTTTAGGTAAAGACGTTGCTTATCCTACTACTGCTTTAAGCAATGATAGTGTAGTTGATGGTGCGATTGGTTTTTATTTTAGAAAATCTGATAAGACTATTTCTCCTACTGCTACTGGTGCAGAGATTACTAAAGATTGCATGTTGATTGTTAATCGTCCTGTTGATAAAGGAGGTCATGTTGTAATTCCTATTCATAAAAATAAATTTTCTTATGTAAAAGGAGTTTATCAAGCTGGTAAAGTATTTAAACAAGTATTTACTATTCCTGCTCCTACTACGATTGGTGAGTATTCAATGATTGTTGCTCTAAAGGGTGTCGGATTTAATCAACGTAATAAATGGACTGCTTCTGTTTACGTTAAAGATGTAAATAAGACTGCTAATGAGCTTGCAGAGGCTTTGGCTAAAGCTATTAACAATAATACTGTTGGCTCTAAAGTTGTAGCTACTGCTTCTAAGGCAACATTGACTATTGATGGACAAGTTGTAGGTATGGATTATGAAGTAATTCCTGCTGATTTACTTACCGGTCTTGCTGTTACTTCTACTCAAAAAGGAGAAGCTGCTTATGGAGATGCTCAATATATTATTGATTTAGCAAATAAAGCTGCAGCTGATGCCGGATTTGAATATACATATCAAGAAGCTGGAGAATTAATGAGACCTCATTATCCTCTTAATCCTCTTGAAGTTTCAGATGCTGCTGATAAAGGATTTACTATTTTCACCTTGTCTTTTGCTGAACCTCGAGATGTTAAGACAAGAGATGAAGTTGTTAATCAAATTGTACAAGTTGCATTTCCAACTGGTGCTGAACAAATTACTACTTTTGAAACTGTTTGTAAAGCGCTTGCGGGTTAAACTTTTAAAATAAAAACTATCGTTATTGCTATTAAATAGCTTAACGATAGTTTTCTTATAGCGTATGGGAGAATTATTAGAAAGTTTACGTTTAGGAATAACTCCCGGTATTATTGTTCTTATTTATCTTATTATAATTAAGATAATTGATACTAAAAAGGAATCTAATGCCGTTAAGATTAATAAAGAAGTTACTGAATGTTTTCGTAAATTAAACTCGTTTTTAGATTATATTACAAAAGATATTCTTAATGACGCTGAAGAAAAACGAGATTATGCTATTAAAAATTCTTTCAAAGCATTTGCAAATTCTATTGTTCGTCATGCTACTTCTGTTGTCATAGCTAATAATATAGATAATAATAAAGAAAATATTATTGAAAATATTCATTATATTGTAGATTCTAATTATTATAGGCTATATAATTTAATGTTTCTTTATAAACTATGTGCTTATATAAAACCTGAATGGAAAACAGAAGTTAATGAAGATATTGTCGAAATTATATATAATAATAAATTTTCTAAAGAAGAAAAATTATATAACATAAATAATAAAATTAATATAAAAGTTGACGGGTATATTTCTATTGTTATGAAACAATGTCACACTTATGTCAGATAGTTATTTAATCATAAGAGATATTAATAATAGAGTTAATCATATTGCTTTGACGAATATTGGTTTTGTCCAAAATCAATGTTGTGAAACAAAGAATATGATTATTCCTGTTTTAATACATTGTGTAGAAAATAGTCAATTATTTACAGAAGAACAATTATATAATCTTACTAGTATTATTAATAGTTTAAATATAAATTGTGTATGAGCGATGTTAATTATGTTTATTTGACTATTCCACAAGATTATATTTGTATATATCATAAATTACTTATTTTAATGTCTAATATAGGTAGAGAAATAATTAATGATTGTTCTGCTACTTGTAAAGGTAATAATAAAATTATAATTGATTGTTGGAATACTTTTCAATCTGCAATAGCTTGTAAGGCATTAAAAAAAGATAAAGAAGCTGGTTTACTAATAAAATATATTACTTCTCAAATTGACAAACTCTATACTGGAGATGATTATGTTCAACAAGATGTTTTTGTTTATTTGGATAATAATTATCTCAAAGCAAGAGTAAGTTGTGAAAATAATATTCCTAAAGTAGATGTTGATGTTGATAGCGGATATTTACAAGTTATTGAAGATTCTAATACTAAAGAGTTTGTACTAAAAGATGAAGATTTAATTGTTAAAGATAAATGATATGGTTACTAATGAGAGGAATATAGGAAAAGTAAGTATTAGTTGTGATGGTGTATGGGATATTAGAAAGGATTATGATAAACTTTGCTTAGTTACTGATGGTTCTTATAACTATATATCTCGTAAACAAGTTCCAAATGGTACTGATATTACTAATGAAGAATATTGGCAAAAATTGTATAGCGTTATTTCTAATAATGGTTTTTATCGTATTCCAGGTAATATTGAAGATATAAATATTAATACTAATCCTGAAGGTCTTGAAATAGTTTTAGGAGATTATTTAAATTTAAAAAGTGCTGTTTTAAGTAAAAATATTATTGTTACAAGAACTTCGATTCTTAATGTTGTTATTGGTGGTATTGATGGTTTAAGTGTTCTTATTGATTATATGTATTTTGGAGAAGATAAAATTTCTAAATATCAATATTTTTTACGAGTTGACGAATATTATAAATGGAAACAAGTTTCTTCCATACAAGAACAAATATTTTTAAAAGTAGATGTTGTTCTTGACGATACTTCTAACAATGCTGTTGCCAATAAAGCAATTACTTCAATAATTAAAAAGATTATTAATTGGCATTAAATTATTAATCATCATTTAAAATATAAAAGTAATGAAATATAACGATTTGCGAACTAAAATTCTTACCGAATTTACAGGTATATTGTTTAGTGGTCTCAAAGCAAGTTATAAACCTGCTGCTGATCATTTAGATAAACTTTATTTTGCTACTGATACTCACGAGCTTTTAGTTAATGGTACTTCTTATTCTGGTGGTGTAAGAGCTGTTAGTATTGAAGGAACTACTCTTAAAATTACTATGGTTGACGGTTCAAGTAAAACTGTCGATTTAGCTGAAATACTTAAATATAAATCTGCTTTAGCTAACGATATTGCTACTGTTAATGCTCTTGGAGGTATTCCTGCTGGAACAACTGTAGCTCAACTTAAAAATAAAACTTTTTCTCAGCTTTTTGATGAACTTATATTTCCTACTGTTAATCCTACATTTGAGAATCCTACTGCTTCTTTAAGTTTGAAGAGTACTTCTACTACTCCTACAATTCAAGAAGTTGGTACTAAAGGTGCTTCTGTTCTTGTTGCTGCAAGTTTTAATACAGGATATAATCCCGGTGCTATTAAAATAGCTGGAGTTAAAAAACAAAATAGAGGTGGTGATTTGAAATCTAATGAATCATTTATTTATATAAATAATGTTCCTACTAGCACAAGCTTTCCTACAGAAATTCTTGAAGGTAGTGTAATTTATAAATATAGAGCAGCTTATGCTCAAGGTCCTCAACCTTTAGATAGTAAAGGTAATAACTATCAAACTCCTCTTCCTGCAGGAACAGTTGATAGTGCTGCTGTAACTATTAATGGCGTATATCCTTATTTTACTAATAAAGATAATAATGAAACTTTTGCTAAATTAGCACTTACTACTTCTAATACTCTTAGTGCTGTTAAATTTAAAGCTGAAGGTCCTAACAAACATACTTTTAAACTTCCTGTAAAATATACTTTGACTAAAGTTGAACTTCTTAATACTTTGTCTGGCAAATATGAAAATTATGGTACAGATAAATTTACTAAGACAACTGAAAATATTGCAGTTCAAGGTAAACAAGTTGGGTATGCAGTTTATACTCGTAATGACGCTGGATTTAATGGAGAAAGTACATTTAATATTACATTTAGTAAATAATAGAAAGGAGTTAATAGTATGGCAAGAGAAAGAGGCACGTTTAATTTTAGTGCGAGTCTTGAAGTAAAAAAACAAGCACCACTTGACGCAAGACAAACGTATATTACTTATGAAGAATTAACCCAACAATCTACATGGGTTGATAGTGATGGTAAAGTTTGGCTGTTTAAAGGTCTTGTTGTTCCTGTTAACTATAATGGACAAAATGCTTTGTTCATGCTTATTAATCCCGACGCTTATACTTCTATTTCTTCTTGGATTCGCATTGATGGTAATGCTGGAGAATCTCCTATCTATACAATTTCTGATTTAAGTACTTTATCTAAAAGTTCTGTTAAAAGTGAAATTGTAGATATTTTAGGAGAATATAGTGATTTTTTAGATGCTTATAATAACAATAAATTACTATTATGTATTGTTGATAATTATTATACTGTTGGATCTATAAATCATGAAGGATCTGTAGTTGGAGAAGGTAAATTTATTATAACTATTAATAGTAATTCCAGCGGTAATCCTATAATTACAAAATATGTTATTAAACATAATAATAATGATTGGCTTGAATCTTTAGGTGTTGAATCTATTACTCCACAAAAATTAGCTGTTGCTGAAGATTTAGAAAGATTAGATAATATATATTTTCTTGGAGATATTTTAACTCTTACAAACGAATCTGTATCTACTATTGCCACTATTCTTACACCTTATGCTAATTTTAAGGAAGCTGTTGATAGTAAAAAAATATTTATTGCTAAAACTCAATATGGGCAATATTATGTAAGAGTATCTAAGATTAATGCAACCGTTTATTTAATTAACGCTATTGTAAGTGGTGAAGATATTGATACTCATATTTTAAAATTTAGAGCTACTTATTCTGGAAATAATTGGGCTAGTATTTCTAATCTTACTAAATACTCTATAGCAACAAGTGATGATTTAACACGTAAAGTTACAAGAGTTGCAGCTGCTGCTAATAAAGGTATTGAAATAGGTGGTACTGAACAAACACCTACTGTTGGTATTAAACTTGATCCTACTCAAGGAAATGTTACTCTTAGTTTAGGGACTAATGGTCTTAAAGCTGAAGATACAACTGCTCTAAGAGATGTTACAGGTCAAAACTTTATTAAGAAAAACGGTACTAATGTAGAAGGTCAGCTTAATCTTACTTATAATACTGAAACTAAGAAGATTAATCTTGAAGGTTTTGATTCTTCTATTATAGCAAGTATTGATGCTACCGCGTTTATTAAAGACGGTATGATTAATACTGTTGAGCTTGTAACAGATCCAGAATCTCATGACCCGGGTACTTATCTTGTTATTACTTTTAATACTGATGCTGGTAAGGATGCTATTTATCTTGATGTAACCAGTCTTATAAATGTTTATCAAGGAACTAATGGTGTTAGAGTAACAGGAAAATTTATTCATTTAATTATAGATCCAACATCTGAAGCTTATCTTTCTTTAAGTGATGAGGGTATTAAAATTAAAGGTATTAACGCTAAAATAAGTGAAGTTGTTGAACAAGCTATAACTGAAGCATTTGCTTGGCATGAAGTATAAAGTATAATATACATACAAATCATAAAAAGTATTATAATACAAATCATAAAAAGTATTATAATACTTTTTCTAATTAATATAATAGCATGGCTAAAAGATTTAATTTTTATACAACTTTTTCTAGATTTTTAAGCGAGAGAAATATTGTGTCTGAGGAATTAGCTGTAGTTGATACTGGAGCTAATAATTTCCCTAAAAGAGGATTATTTTGTAGAGGGAATTTTATTTCTAAA
>ERZ779898.59-NODE-59-length-56640-cov-9.161138_pt1 | contig 56640 bp, 49 predicted proteins | sample MGYA00511902_ERZ779898 | MGnify/ENA primary metagenome ERZ779898 (study PRJEB29588, sample SAMEA2144588) | human gut metagenome | biome: human gut; feature: human-associated habitat; material: faeces | place: Denmark | collected 2008/2010 ...
TGCTTATTAGTGCCATTATGGGAAATCTGTCGGGGATGTTTGAGTCCGTCAACAATCAGGTTGGCGAGATAGCAACCTCCGTGGGCAGAACTCCGGAGAGTTTCTCTCCGGAGATTTTTGCTATGGTTCGCAACATCTCCGAATCAGTAATTATTCCCATAGCAGGCTTGATTTTAACATTCATAGCCTGTTATGAGCTGATTCAGCTGATAATTGACCACAACAACCTTGCTAATTTTGAAACCTGGATTTTCTTCAAATGGGTTTTCAAGACCTTTGTTGCGGTCATGCTCATCACCAACACATTCAATATTACAATGGCGGTTTTCGATGTAGCACAGCACGTTGTAAATGCCAGTGGCGGCATTATAGCCGGTAACACAGCCATAGACGCTTCTGGACTGGAAGCGCTGGAAGAAACGCTTCAGGGAATGGACTTAGGTCCTCTGATTGGCTTGTTGCTGCAATCTTTCGTTGTGCAGATTACAATGTCTGCCCTTGCCATTATCATTTTTGTCATTGTTTATGGCAGAATGATTGAAATCTATTTAATGGTGAGCCTTGCACCCATTCCATTCTCAACTTTTGCAAATCGTGAACAAAATCAGATCGGGCAGAACTATCTGCGCTCTTTATTTGCTCTCGGTTTTCAGGGCTTTTTAATCATCATCTGTGTTGGTATTTATGCGGTACTGGTACAGTCCCTTGCATTTACAGATGATATTATTGCGGATATCTGGGGAATCATGGGCTACACCGTATTGCTCTGCTTTACCCTGTTTAAGACAGGAACACTTGCAAAGAGCGTATTCAATGCACACTAACAGAGAGGAGGTGTTTGTTTGGCAGCATATATCCCTGTCCCTCGTGACCTGACGAGGGTAAAATCTAAGGTGTTCTTTAACCTGACAAAACGACAGCTTATTTGCTTTGGGGCAGCGGCGCTCATCGGAGTGCCGTTTTTCTTTTTTCTCAAATCTTTTGGCAATGTCAGTTTGGCAGCATTGGGCATGATTATCGTCATGCTTCCACTATTCTTTCTCGCAATGTACGAAAAGGATGGACAGCCGCTTGAAGTTATTGCACACCATTTCATTCAGGCGAAGTTTGTACGCCCCAAAATCAGACCGTATCAGACCGATAATTACTATGATGTACTGTTTCGTCAGTACCAGCTTGAAAAGGAGGTAGAACGCATTGTTTTTCCAGAAGAAAAAACAGACAAGAGAAATAAAAATGCCTGCCCATCTCAATCGAAAGCAGCAGAGAGAAATTAAAGCTGTTGTCGAACGTGCAAAAAAAGATAACGGGATTCCGCAGACTGCTCAACAGTCTATCCCGTTTCAAAGGATGTTCCCCGATGGAATTTGTCGTGTGACGGATAACTATTACACCAAAACTATCCAGTATCAGGACATCAATTATCAGCTTGCCCAGCAGGAAGATAAAACTGCTATTTTCGATGAATGGTGCAGCTTTCTGAATTTCTTTGATAGTTCTATTCATTTTGAACTATCTTTTATGAATATGGGAACCGATGCAGAGAGCTTTGAAAAGAGTGTCCGTATCCCATTTCAGAAAGATGAGTTCAATCCCGTTCGTGCGGAGTACAGTCAGATGTTGAAAAAACAGCTTTCTCAAGGAAACAACGGTTTGACTAAAACAAAATATCTGACTTTCGGTATCGAGGCAGAATCCATGCGTCAGGCAAAACCGAGACTGGCTCATATCGAAAACGACCTTCTCAACAATTTCCGCCGTTTGGGTGTTGTGGCAACTCCGATGGACGGCAAAGAGCGTCTGCGTCTGATGCACGCTATGTTCCACATGGGGGACGATGATAAGTTCTTTTTTGACTGGAAGTGGCTGGTAGAGTCCGGGCTTTCCGTAAAGGATTTCATTGCCCCTACCGCCTTTGCATTCAAAAACAACCGAACTTTTCAGATGGGCAGTTTGTACGGTTCTATGTCTTTTCTATCCATTTCGGCATCTGATCTCAGTGACCGGATGCTGGCAGATTTTCTGGATATGGAATCCAGTCAGATTGTTACTATACACATTCAGTCGGTAGATCAGACCGCTGCTATCAAAACCATTAAGCGCACCATCACCGAACTTGATCGTAGTAAAATTGAAGAGCAGAAGAAGGCGGTTCGTTCCGGATATGACATGGACATTATCCCAAGCGATCTCGCCACCTATGGCAGGGATGCCAAAGCTCTGCTGAAAGAGCTGCAAAGCCAGAATGAGCGTATGTTCATGGTCACGTTTCTTGTTATGAATACCGGACGCACAGAGCAGGAGCTGGAGAACAATGTGTTTCAAGCACAGAGCATTGCTCAGAAGCACAACTGTAATCTGCGTCGATTGGACTTCCAGCAGGAACAGGGGCTGATGAGCAGCCTGCCCCTGGCGCAGAACCTGATTGAAATTCGCCGTGGATTGACTACAAGTTCTACGGCTATTTTTGTACCGTTCACTACACAGGAACTGTTCCAGAACGGCGGAGAAACGCTTTATTATGGTCTGAACGCACTGTCCAACAACCTGATTATGGTGGACAGGAAGAAACTCAAAAACCCGAACGGACTGATTCTTGGTACTCCCGGTTCTGGTAAGTCCTTCAGTGCAAAACGTGAAATCACCAATGCTTTCCTGGTAACTGACGATGATGTTATCATCTGTGATCCCGAAGCAGAATATACTGCCCTGGTTCACAAGTTCCACGGACAGGTCGTGAAAATCAGTTCTTCCAGCACCAACTATATTAATCCGATGGATATTAATATCAACTATTCAGAGGACGACAATCCGGTGGCATTGAAAGCAGATTTTATCCTGTCCCTTTGTGAGTTGATTGTAGGTAGCAAGGACGGATTGCAGCCGGTCGAAAAGACGGTCATTGACCGTTGTGTGCATCAGATTTATCAGCGATATTTTGATGATCCCAAACCGGAGAATATGCCTATTCTGGAGGACTTGTATAATGCCCTTTTGAAGCAGGAAGAAAAGGAAGCGCATCATGTTGCAACTGCCCTTGAAATCTATGTTAAAGGTTCTCTGAAGGTGTTTAATCACCGAACCAATGTAGATATTCAGAATCGTCTGGTGTGTTACGACATTAAGGAACTGGGCAATCAGCTGAAAAAAATCGGGATGCTGGTTGTACAGGATCAGGTCTGGGGACGTGTCACCCAAAACCGTAATGCAGGAAAATCTACTCGATACTATATCGACGAGTTCCATTTGCTGCTCAAAGAGGAACAGACCGCAACTTATTCCATTGAAATTTGGAAGCGATTTCGTAAATGGGGCGGCATTCCGACCGGTATCACCCAGAATGTAAAAGACCTGCTTCGTAGTCCGGAGATTGCCAACATCCTAGAAAATTCGGACTTCATCTATATGCTCAATCAGGCAAGCGAGGACAGAACCATTCTGGCTCAGCGCCTGAATATCTCTCCCCATCAGCTCTCCTATGTCACAAACTCCGGTGAGGGCGAAGGACTTTTGTTTTATGGCAATGTGATTCTTCCGTTTGTTGACCGGTTCCCGAAGGACATTGAGCTGTACCGTATTATGACCACCAAATTGTCTGAGGTATCCAAAGAAAAGGAGGGGTAATAGATGGCGAAAAGACCTACCCGACTCCGTTTTACTGAGGATGATTTGTCCAGCGATGCGGTAAAAAAGGCTGCTGGAAAAGCGGAAAAAGCCGCAGCGAAGGCAGAAAAGGCAGTGGATAAAATCACTCCAAAGAAACACCGCAAGTTGCGGCAGGAAGCTGATGTTTCCGCTAGCAGAACTGCAAAACTTCGTTTTGGCAAGGCAAAGGCAGATGATATTCCCCCAAAGCCTTCCGGTATCAAACGAACGGTAACTCATGCACCGGTAGATACCCTGTCTGCGAATGTCCATAAATCTATCTCTCGATATGAAGATGATAATGTGGGCGTTCAGACAGCCCATCAGACAGAGCTTGGTGCGGAAACTGCTTACCATATTGCCGATCATGCGGTTTACAGTCATAAGCTGAAAGCCTATGACAAGGCAGAAAAGCTGGTGAGCAAATCAGATAAAGCAAATGTGAATGCACTGTTTGAAAAGTTTAAAAAGGACAATCCCAATGCTTCTTCCAATCCTCTTTCACGATGGCGGCAAAAGCATAACATCAAGAAAGAATATGCCGCAGCACGAGCCGGAAAAGGCGGAAAGGCTACGGCAAAGGGTGCAGGAAAGACTGCAAAAGGAGTAAAAAGTCTGACACAGAAGATTGCCGATTTTTGTGTATCACACAAGACCGCATTGCTCTGGGTTTTGGCAATAGGGCTGTTATTCATGGTCATATCTGGAATGTTCTCCGCCTGCTCTACCATGTTCCAGGGCGGTACTCAGGTAGTGTTGGGGACTTCTTTTACTGCGGAAGATGAGGATATTTTGGGGACAGATGAAGATTATACGGCTTTAGAAAATGATTTGCGAAGCCAGGTGGACAATATTGAGTCCACCCATCCGGGATATGACGAATACCGTTATGCTCTCGATGAAATCGGACACAACCCCTATGAGCTGGCAGCTTATCTGACGGTTGTTTTTGAGGACTATACACGTGAAGAAGTACAGGCAGAACTTGTTAGACTATTTGAAGAACAGTATGATCTTGAACTTGATGAGGAAGTTGAGATACGCTCTTATACTACTACCGATGAAGATGGCAACACATCAACTGTTTATTATGAATATCGTATTCTGAATGTTACCCTGACCAACTACGGACTTGGCAATGTAATTGCATCTTCTAGACTGACCGCAGAGCAATGGGAACGATATAAGGTGCTGTTGGAAACGCTAGGTAATCGTTCTTATTTGTTTGGTGAAGATGTTTCCTCTGCCCCTGGAGGTGGTGGTGAATACACTGACTACGATATTCCAGGTGAAGCACTGACGGACACTGCTTTTGCCAACATGGTTAGAGAAGCTGAAAAATATTTGGGGTATCCCTATGTTTGGGGTGGTTCTTCCCCTTCTACCAGTTTTGATTGTTCTGGATTCGTCAGCTGGGTCATCAATAACTGCGGCAATGGATGGAGTGTCGGCAGACAAACTGCGAACGGGCTTAAAAACCTCTGTGATATTATTCCGCCTTCTGAAGCAAAACCAGGAGATCTGATTTTCTTCCAGGGAACCTACAACACATCAGGAGCTTCTCATGTAGGTATTTATGTGGGCAACGGGATGATGATTCACTGTGGTGATCCGATTTCTTATGCTTCCATCGAAACAAATTATTGGCAGCAGCACTTTTACTGCTTTGGCAGAATCCCTTAAGCTGCCGGAAAGGAGAACTATGGGCGCAAAATTAGAAAGGCTTGGTGCTGAACTTGCAAAGGCACGAAAAAAGAAAGCGGAATGGGATTCCAGGGTAAAGGATTTGGAGCGCAGATACCGTGAGGAGGAAAACTCCGAGATTCACGAGATGGTACACGCCGCCAACCTGACCCCTGACCAGCTTTCCGAACTTCTTAAAATGTTTGCGGAAGATTCCGCACCAAAACCGGAAACGATTCAATCTGTAACAGAGGAGGAAACTACACATGAAAATTAAGTATTTGGGCGCTACCTGTATGGCGCTGCTTTTGAGCATCGGGATATTTTCCACAACGGCATTTGCCTATGCTTCTGAGGCTCCTGCTGAAACTACGCAGGAGCAGACAGAAGAAACCGTACCGGAAACCAGTGAGCCGATGAAGCCGCTTACACCGGATGGCAATATGACACTGGTGGATGATGAAGGAGAACACCCTTCTGAGGGAAAACAGTTTATCACCGTTGTAACAAAAACTGGGAATTATTTTTATCTCATTATTGATCGTGATGATGAGGGTAAAGAAACAGTTCACTTTTTGAATCAGGTCGATGAAGTTGATCTGATGAAGCTGATGGATGAGGAAGAACTGGAGCAGCTGAAACCTGTTGAGGAAACCAAGCCAACTCCTGAGCCGGAAACCAAGCCGGAGACTGATACTGAAGTTCAAGAACCAGAGCCGGAGCCGGAAAAGAAACCCAATGTTCTTCCTGCTATTTTGACAATTCTCCTGCTTGCTGGTGGCGGCGGATTCTATGCTTTCAAAAAACTCAAGGGTAAGAAAGAAGAAAAAGCCCAGGAAAAGCCCGATCCGGATGCTGATTATGTGGACGATGACGAGGATTATGGCTATGACGAGGAAGATGATGGCGACATCATTTCCGACAGTGAGGACAAAGAACTGGTGTAATTGAAGTCTGGCATTGAGCCTGGGGCAATCTTCGGATTGCCCTTTACATACACACTTTCAGAAAACAAATATTTTCACGTTTTTGAAAGCGGCATCTTGCATATACTATTTGAGGATTGTATAATGAGAGTAACAGTTTAATTTCAAAACTCAAAAAATTATCAACTTTTGAAAGCGGGTGGATATATGAAAACGATTGTGCGAAAAAAATACCTCGATAGAATCATCGAGTTAAATGGTACGCCGGACATCAAGATCATCACAGGTATTCGCCGTTCCGGTAAGTCCAAGCTGATGCAGGCATACATGGAACACCTGAAAACAAATTGCGAGAATATCAATATCATCTTCATTGACTTCATGGATTTGGAATTTGAAGAAATCAAGGAATATCACGCTCTCCACTCCTATGTGGAGCAGCATTATGCAGAAGGCAAAACCAATTACCTCTTTATTGACGAAGTTCAGATGTGTCCGAAGTTTGAGTTGGCTATTAACAGCCTTTATTCCAAAGGCAAATATGACATTTACATGACCGGTTCCAATGCCTTCCTGCTGAGTGCTGACCTGGCAACCCTTTTTACCGGACGATATATTGAAATCCATGTGTTCCCATTCAGTTTTCAGGAATACTGCAAATACTACGATAATGTCACCGACAAGGATAAGCTCTTTGATGAATACTCTTTCAAAGGTGGTTTGGCTGGCTCTTATGCCTATCCAAACGACAGAGATCGAATCACCTATATCAAGGAAGTATATGAAACCATTGTTACAAGAGATCTGGTGCAGAAATACGCTTTATCTGATACAACCGTTTTGCAAAGACTGAGCGAGTTCCTGATGGACAATATCAGCAATTTGACTTCTCCGAACAAGGTCAGTCAGCTTTTGAATGCGAATGATATAGCGACAAGTCACGTAACGGTGGGCAAATATATCAAATATCTGTGCAACGCTTTTGTTTTCTATGATATTAAGCGATATGATATTCGTGGCAAGAAGTATCTGGAAAGCTCCGAGAAATTCTATCTGTGTGATACGGGGATTCGTTATGCAATCCTGGGCAGCAGAAATATGGATTACGGCAGAGTTTATGAAAATATGGTCTGCATCGAACTTCTGCGCCGTGGTTACGATGTTTATGTTGGAAAGCTGTATCAGAAAGAAATTGATTTTGTAGCCCAGAAAGGCAGTGAGAAAATCTATATTCAGGTCAGCGACAATATCTCCGGGCAGGAAACCTTTGAAAGAGAATATTCTCCATTGTTGCAAATTCGAGATGCGTATCCGAAAATGATTATCGCACGAACCAGACATCCAAAGTACAGCTATGAAGGGATTGAGATTCACGATATTGCAGAGTGGCTGTTACAGGAATAAATAATTCCGTTATCTCCGTCATTTGAAAAAAGAATGACGGAGATATTTCATCAATGAGGGAGATAACCCCCTGTTACATAGCAGTCTTACATTTCGGTGTATGGCTGCTTTTTTATTTTCCAGAAAGGAGCAGATGCAAATGAAATTAGTATTGGCTGAAAAGCCATCAGTGGCACAAAGTATTGCAAAGGTATTGGGTGCGACAAAGCGTGAGGATGGATACCTGGAGGGAAACGGTTATGTAGTCAGTTGGTGTGTGGGGCATCTGGTAGAGCTGTCACAGCCTGAAGCCTATGACGAGAAATATAATAAATGGGCGTATGCAGACCTTCCTATTTTTCCGGATCAGTGGAAATATCAGGTGTCTGCTAGTACCAAAAAGCAGTTTGGAATTCTCAAAAAACTGATGGCAAGAAAAGATGTAGAGAGCCTTGTGTGTGCGACAGATGCCGGTCGAGAGGGAGAACTGATTTTCCGTCTGGTTTATCAGCAGGCTGGATGTCGAAAGCCCTTTGAAAGACTCTGGATTTCCTCTATGGAGGATTCCGCTATCAGAGAGGGATTTGAGCAGCTGAAACCGTCAACAGAATATGATGCTTTGTACGAAGCGGCATTATGCCGGGAGCGAGCCGACTGGTTGGTTGGAATTAACGCTACCCGGCTTTTTTCTACCCTTTATGGACAGACGTTGAATGTGGGTCGGGTTATGACGCCCACTCTGGCAATGGTCGTGATGCGTGAAGCTGCAATCTCAGCTTTTAGACCTGAGCCTTTTTATACAGTAGAACTGGCTTTTCAGGACTTCACTGCATCTGGCGAGCGGATGAAGCAAAAAGTTCTTGCGGATGATGTTGCCCGGAAGTGTGTTGGTTCGGTTCTGAATGTCACAAAGGCAGAAAACAAGGAAAAATCTGAAAAGCCGCCTGCCCTGTATGATTTAACTTCTTTGCAGAGGGATGCAAACCGGGTGTTGGGATTCACAGCACAGCAGACACTGGACTATACCCAGAGTCTATACGAGAAAAAACTGGTCACTTATCCCCGTACTGACAGCCGTTATCTGACAAGTGACATGAAGGATATGCTTCCGGAATTGATAAAGTCGCTTTTCAACATTTTCCCTGTGGAGGATGTGAAAAACGTTCCGGTTCATGCGGCGCAGGTTATCAATGACAAGAAAGTTTCTGACCACCACGCCATTATCCCCACCAAAGAAGCCATAAAATGCAGCCTGGATGATCTGCCAAAGGGTGAACAGGCAATTCTCAGGTTGATTGCCACCCGCCTGTTTTGTGCGGTCGGTGAGCCTTTCCGGTACAACGAAAGCGTGATTGAACTTTCGGATGGAAATTATATCTTTTCTGCAAAGGGCAAAACAACAGTACAGTCTGGATGGAAAATTTTCTCCGGAAAACCTGCTGATAAGGATAAAGAGGGTGAAAAGCAGCTCCCTTCTCTCACAGTTGGTGAGGGCTTGAGTGTTTATTCCACTGAGGTAAAAGAAGGAAAAACATCACCGCCCAAGCATTTTACAGAAGACACCCTTCTGCAAAGTATGGAAACTGCCGGTGCAGATGAAATGCCGGAAGATGCGGAGCGCAAGGGATTGGGGACACCGGCGACTCGTGCTGCTACGATTGAAAAGCTGGTACGAATCGGTTTTTTGGAACGTAAAGGTGATAAGAAAACCAAGCACCTGATTTCCACCCATAAAGGAACCGCTCTGGTAACCGTGATGCCGGAACAGATTCAATCTCCATCCATGACCGCTGACTGGGAAGAAAAGCTGCTCATGATTGAGCGTGGAGAATATGACAGCAATGCTTTTCTGAAAGAAATTCAGGATATGATTTCTGCACTGGTGCAGACCTATGAAAAGGTAAAAGGGTCTGCTGTGCTTATGGCAAAGGAAGTGCAGACAGTGGGTGTTTGCCCTGTCTGTGGCAGTTCCGTCACAGAACGGCAGAAAGGATTTTTCTGTTCCAAAAGAGAATGCCATTTCGCTCTATGGAAAAACAGCCGTTACTTCGAGAGCATCGGAAAAAGCCTGACATCAGCGGTGGCACAAAAGCTCTTGTCCAATGGAGAGGTTAAGCTCAAAGGATGTAAATCTGCTAAGACCGGCAGAATGTACGATGCAACCGTTGTAATGACAGTAACGGAGGAAGGGAAACCGCAGTTTAATATGAATTTTGAGAACGGAGGAAAAAGTAAATGATGAATGAGTTTAATCCGGATGGCAAGGACATTCGGTTCATTGACAGCCATTATAGAGATTTGTTTCGCATCCCGGATGGCGGAACGATTCAGGTACACTACTCCGATGATTCAGTAGTCATTAAGCCCTGCAAGTTTATTGATGAGTACCATACACAGATTGGAAACAATGTGTTCCACATCTGCCAGTTTGCAGAACTCCTGGAGCGTAACGGAAGCTATTGTCAGGCGGAACCGGAAATCATGGGTGATGAAGCTGCATGGCAGGTTGGGCGAGATCAGTATCTTGCAATCCAGACCTGTGAAGATGGTTATGACTATACGCTCTTTGATAAAGAATTTCATGAGATTGATGGCGGTCAGTTGGACAATCCAGAGCTGTCTATGCTGGAAGCACGAGCTGAAATTCTGGCTGGATTTGGACTTCAGATGAGAGAACTGCGAGTACAAGTATATGAAGAAGTCATGGAAAAAGCAGAGGCTGTTGAAGCTGTAAATGCTTCTTTGCTTGACCTGGCAAAACAAATTGACCAGTTCTCTGATGAGTACGATCACTATGAATATGCTGACAGAGTTGATGATAAAAAGAGCAACATTGTTGAGATTTATCATGATCTCACAAATGGAAACGCTGCTCCGTACCGAGATTTTTTAGAACAGGTTATTGAAGATTCGGATGAAATTTCTGTGGTACAGGCAGCAACACAGTTAAAGAATGAGTTGGATAAGGCGGTTTCTCGACCTAAAGAATCCGTAATTGATCAGTTAAAACAGATTTCGGGACAGACAGTACCATCTAAAATGTCGCACAGTTTTAAGGAACCCGAAAGATAAGGAGGATAATCTATGTCACAGGAAAAGATTGAACGTTGGAATGAAGTCGATGGCAATCTCGATAATGGTGAAAAGCTGCAAGCATTTTTGGACAGTACCACGGATGCGTATGCGATTTTGCAGCTGCGCCGTACAGATGAAACCGTTTATGAACGCTTTGAATCCTATGAAGCCCTGAAACGTCAAGGAAAAGAGCCGAACATTGACCATTATGATGTGGTTTATGTGGCTCCGCTCTCCTCTTATACTGACCAGACTGCCATGCTGGAAGGGCTGTACACAAAGTTTAATGTGGAGCGTCCAGAGGATTTCCGGGGGCACAGCCTGTCCGTCAGCGACATCGTGGCACTGAAAACCGATGCTGTGGTATCTTTTCACTATGTGGATTCTATCGGCTTTCAGGAGCTTCAGGGCTTTATGAAGCCGGAGAACTACCTGAAAAATGCAGAGATGGCGATGGAGGACGATTATGGGATGCTGGATGGCGTTATCAATAATGGCAAAGCACCTGCAACGGAAGAACGTTCTTCTGTATTGGCACAGCTGAAAGAACAGCCTGTTCTGGATAGTCCCCATAAACCGCCCAAAGCCCGAACAGAGAGGGAGATGGAATGATGGATTTAACCATTGATGAAAAAATGCTGATACTTCTGTACAGCCCAGGAACCAGAATGGGGCTGTATGGAGCATTACAGCAGATGAAAGAGCAGCTTGAGGAGGATGAAACAGAATTGTTGGATTTGACCAACTCTGTTTTGCAGAAGTTATCAGATATGGATGATGAAGTCTTTGAAAAGCTGAGTCTTTCTCTGGATTTATAAAGATTGGAGGGAAATAATGAATCCGAAAGAGAGGTATTATTCCGGTGTGGCAAGAGAAACGATCCATAGAATTACTGCCAACCGAGAAAACTGGACTTCTTTTCTGGCAACGATGGCTCGAAATTATGATTTCACCTATCCAGAACAGGTGATGATTTATGCGCAGCGTCCCAATGCTACATTGTGCAAACCTTATGAGGAATGGAACACAGACCAGTATCGGCGCTATGTGAAAAGGGGTTCCACTGGTATTGCCCTTTTTGTGATGAACCAGGATAAACCGTATCTGCGTTATGTCTTTGATGTGGCGGACACAGGTGTGCGTCGTTCTTCTCCGTCAATTACGCCGTGGAGAGTGACCGATGAAAACCGCCGTTTTATAATGGATGAGATGGAACGTGTCTTTCAGGTTCCGTCAGAGGGAATTCTGGAATATCAGCTGGAAAATATCGCAATCAACCTTGCCAGAGAGTATTGGGACGATTTCAAAAAGCCGATCCTCGACATCGTTGCAGATAGCTTCCTTGAGGAGTATGATGAATATAACATCGAGGTAGCATTTAAGACCGCAGTGGCAAATAGTGTCTCCTATGCGATGTACAGCCGTATTACCGAGAATCCGGATAACTATTTTGAGCATGAAGATTTTCAAAATGTATTCGACTTTAATACCCGTCAGACGGTAAATGCTCTGGGTACGGCGGTCAATGCAGTCAGCTCTCGAATGTTTGGAGAAATCGAAAAAGCCATAGAAGCCTTTGAACAGACAAAAACCGTGGAAAGGAGCCATGATTATGAACGAAATGACTTACACACAGGTCGGGGATTACCGGATTCCGGACATCGAACTGAAGAACACCGAAACGAAACCGTTGGGCAAGTACGGCAGAATGCGGAGGGCGTTTCTGCAAGAGAACAATCCGATGTTGCTGAACGATCTGATTCTCAGCGAGCAGCTGTTCCCGCATCTCCAGGAGATCGACGAGACAGCGCACCGCAGAGTGGAGCAGCTGATGACAGAACTGCTGGAGAAGAATCCGGCACCGGACAAAGCAACACAGCAGATGGCATGGGTGAAGCACATGAACAGCCTGAAAGCACAGGCAGAGGAAATCGTGACAGCGGAGCTTATCAACAGCTGAGTTTGAACCTTTTCCTTTCAGAATCAGAACAAATCAGCTTTATTGACGAAGCAGAGAGCAAAACGCTCTCTGCTTTTTCTTTATCTGAAAATCAGATCGACCAGGTGCTTACTGTTGGCGGAAATGAAGCTAATCTCCGAATGATGGTGGCACTGGAATATATGAAAGGAAAATCCACAGAGGAGATTGCAAAGCGTCTGCCTGCACTCTATCGTGGCAGCAATGGCTTTAAATTGGATAGTCATGAGGTCAGCGCATGGTTTGATGAGCAGTGTATTCATCTTGCCAGAGGAAAGACTGCCCGTTTTGCACCGTCCAGACAGATCGTATCCTGGCAGGAAGCCGCCGAGCGTATCGGTAAGTTACTGGAGAATGGCGAGTATGCCACCAATGTAGAGTTGGTGGAGGCTCCGGGTTATGAGAGAACAAAGGTCGCAGAATCTCTTTGGTATTTGTATCATGATCTTTCTGATAATGCCAGAGAACAAGGCTTCTTCCCTTCTTTACAGGAAGTCCGCAGTGTGGGATTTCCGGCAGAAACAGCAGAGCTGGCTGAAAAGCTGAATGATAGTCAATTCAGAGCCGGACTGAAAGCTGAATATCAGAACTTTTTACAGGCACACAATGAGGATTCTTCTTTGCTGCGATTCCATTATCACAAATTGGAACGCTTGGCACAGCGACTGGATGAGCTTGATCTGCCACTCAGAGAATATCAGAGCAGTATGACCATGCCACCTCTTGTCCGTCAGTTTATTACGGATGATGAAATCAATGAATCCCTGTCCGGGGGCAGTGGTTTCTCTGGTGGAAAAGCCCGTATTTATGAGTATTGGCAGAAAGGACATTCTGCAAAAGAAAAAGCGGACTTTTTGAAAAATGAGTATGGGACAGGCGGTCGTTCTCATGCGCTTTCCGGTGCTTCTGGCAGTGGTGAAGATCACGATGCCAAAGGAATCCGATACACCAAAAGCGGCTGTGATAAGGTGCAGCTGTCCTGGACACAGGTTGCCAATCGCATTGATTCGTTGATTAAGCAGGAGCGTTATATTTCTCCTGAAGTTTTGAAAGATGTTCAACAAGAACGAGCATCGGATATAGAAAACGAGCCGAATCCTGTGGGACGCATTGAATATCTTGGAACAAATGGCAGACCGGGTGAAGTGATTGAATATACTGATCCGGAACAGTTTATCAAGAATATTGAAGATGAAACATTCTATGGTGTTCCATTCACTGTTGTTCTGTATCGGGACGAACAGGGAAACACCATCCCACAAGATTTTCTCAGCGAACTTGACCCACCGCCGAAAGGCTTCCGTGTGGAAGATGCTCCGGTAATCGACTTGGAGGAAGAAGCACCCTCTGTGGATGAAGCAGAAGAAAGCCCGTTTGTTGCACAGGTCATGCGTGATGTAGAAGCTATTGCTGCCGAAGAAGAATCCTATGAGCGATTCAGTGTGATTGAAACAGAAAACGGTTATGCTGTCTGGGATGATATTCGGGATGAAATCTATGTAGATGATGAGGGTGTCAGTGAGGAATTCACCAGTGAGTGGCAGGCAAACGATTATTTGCAGGAAGTCAAAAAAGCGGTTTCTGCCAAAGAATCTGCGGAGTGGCTGTACAATGAACGCTCTAAATTTGAAGCAACACAGGAACCGGTTTATCAGGTGGGTGACACTGTTTTTCTGGAGGGAGAAGCATACAATATCACTGCCATTGGAACTACTGATGTACAGTTGCTGCCTCCAGGAATGGTGTACCCAATTTATCGGGCGGAAAGCAAAGAGAATTTTGAACGCCTTTTAAGACAGGATGAACGCAATGCCCGATTTATTTCAGGTGAAGAACCGGAAAAAACTGTTGCCACAGCTGAGCCGGAACATTTTATCGACCATTACTATGTGGTAGAAGATTTGCAGGTTCGAGGGGCGCTTCAGCTCAAGGAGTACAGCACATTCGAGGACGCAATGAGAGCATACAAGTCCCTTCCATCTGAAAGAATGAAAGCTCTGGGAGTGCAAAACACACGGACTCCATTCCCCGGTAGCCTGGATCTGATTCAGTGTAAAGATGGCGAAGATAAACTTGTCCAGGACTACACAAAAGTTGCTGGTTGGGAAAACCCTGAGATTCTGGACTTGGTTCAAAAAATTGAAACTGCAATTCAAACAAAGGAAAGTCCCGATATTCCAGCAATCAATTTTCACATCACAAATGACCATCTTGGCGAGGGCGGAGCGAAAGCAAAATTCAGAGCCAATATGGATGCAATCCGTGTCCTAAAAGAATTGGAGTTTGATGAGCGAAATGCTACTCCGGAAGAACAGGAAATCCTTTCCCAATATGTCGGTTGGGGTGGGCTTGCAGCTGCTTTTGATGAAAACAAGGCAAGCTGGGCTGAGGAGTTCAGAGAACTTTATACAGCCCTGTCTCCGGAAGAATATGCCGCAGCACGAGCTAGTACCCTGAATGCCCACTATACCAGTCCTACCGTCATTCGTGCCATCTATGATGCGGTCGGACAGATGGGATTTGAAACAGGAAATATTCTGGAACCTGCAATGGGTATCGGTAACTTTTTCGGTATGCTCCCTGACGCCATGCGAAACAGCAATCTCTATGGAGTGGAGTTGGACTCCATCAGTGGGCGTATCGCTCAGAAACTCTATCCTAACGCTGAAATCAAGGTGGCGGGCTTTGAAACTACGGATCGCCGGGATTTTTATGATTTGGCAGTCGGCAACGTTCCGTTCGGCAACTATAAGGTTTCGGATAAGCCCTATGATAAGTTGGGGTTCTCTATTCATAACTATTTTTTCGCAAAAACGCTCGATCAGGTTCGTCCGGGCGGTGTGGTTGCATTTGTGACCAGCCGTTTTACGATGGACTCAAAAAATTCTGATGCCAGAAAATATATGGCACAGAGAGCGGAACTCCTGGGAGCCATTAGACTGCCCAATACGGCATTTAAGGCAAACGCCGGTACAGAGGTTGTATCTGACATCATTTTCCTGCAAAAGCGTGACCACCCCATCGACATCATGCCGGACTGGGTGCAGCTGAATACTACACCGGATGGTTACACCATGAACAGCTACTTTGTAGAGCATCCGGAAATGGTTTTGGGAGAACTTTCTATGGAAAGTACCCAATATGGTAAGGATGATCTCACAGTCCGTCCCCGTGAAGATATGGAACTGGCTGACCTTCTTCGTGAAGCTGTTACCCGTATCGGTGGCACTTATGCTCCTGCGGAGCTAACTGAAGAAGCAAACAGCCAGGAAAAAGAACAGATTACCATTCCTGCCCGCCCAGATGTGAAAAACTTCTCCTACACGGTTGTAGACGATGAGGTATATTTCCGGGAAAACTCTGTCATGCGTCTGGTAGAGCTGAACGACAAAGCCAAAGAACGTGTCAGCGGCATGGTGGAACTTCGCCGCATTGTAAATGAACTGATTGAATATCAGCTGGAGGACTATCCGGATGATATGATTCAGGCAAAACAGGTAGAGCTGAATGCTGCCTATGATGCGTTTACCGCAAAAAACGGGTTAATCAACAACAGAGCCAACAGTCAGGCTTTTGCTGATGATTCCAGCTATTATCTTCTGTGTTCACTGGAAAACTTGGATGAGGATGGTCATCTCAAGAGCAAAGCGGATATGTTCACTAAGCGTACCATTAAACCGGAACGTAAAGTGAACAGCGTGGATACACCGTCTGAAGCACTTGCGATTTCTATTGGTGAGCATGGCAAGGTGGATTTGCCTTATATGGCAGAACTGCTGGGGACTCCCGGCGAATATGATTCCATTAAAACCGAGCTGCAAGGTGTGATTTTTAAAGACCCAATGGCTCCGGATGACCCTGTTTCGGGCTGGCAGACAGCCGATGAGTATCTTTCCGGCGATGTGAGAAGTAAGCTGAGGATTGCACAGATGGCTGCACAGAAAGACAGTTCTTTTGAAATCAATGTGCAGGCACTGGAAAAGGCGCAGCCGAAGGATTTGGATGCTTCTGAAATTGATGTCCGTCTGGGCGCAACATGGATTGATTCTGCCTATATCCAGCAGTTCATGCAGGAAACTTTTGAAACTCCGTATTATCTCCGCCGCACGATTGAGGTCAAATTTTCGGAACTGACAGCAGAATGGAGAATCAACGGAAAGAGTTCTCCGAGCCAGAATGATGTGGCAGCATACACGACCTATGGTACGGAACGTGCCAACGCCTACCGTATTTTAGAGGAAACTCTGAATCTGAAAGATATTCGTATCTACGACACCATTGAGGATGCGGATGGCAAGCAGAAGCGTGTGCTGAACAAAAAGGAAACTACTCTGGCACAGCAGAAACAACAGGCAATCAAGGATGCGTTCCGAGACTGGATTTGGAAAGACTCGCACCGCCGTGAAGCACTTGTGACCAAGTATAATGAACTGTTTAACTCCACCAGACCTCGTGAATACGATGGTAGCCATATCCGATTTGGTGGCATGAATCCCGATATAACCCTTCGGGAACACCAGCGAAATGCCATTGCCCATGTGCTGTATGGTGGGAATACCCTGTTGGCACATGAGGTTGGTGCGGGCAAAACCTTTGAAATGGCGGCTTCCGCTATGGAAAGTAAACGCCTGGGACTGAGCCAGAAGGCATTGTTTGTTGTTCCCAACCATCTGACCTTGCAGTGGGCAAATGAATTTCTTCATCTGTATCCCAGTGCCAAACTTCTGGTGGCAACCAAAAAGGATTTTGAAACGGCAAACCGCAAGAAATTCTGTGCGAGAATTGCCACCGGTGACTATGATGCAGTCATTATCGGTCACAGTCAGTTTGAAAAAATCCCTCTTTCTCCGGAACGTCAGGAGCGCCAGCTGCGTGAACAGATTGATGAGATTGAGGGAGCGATTGCAGAACTCAAATATCAGAACGGCGAGAATTTCACCATCAAACAGATGGAGAAAACGAGAAAATCCCTGCAAACCAGACTGGATAAACTTCTCTCTACTGACAGAAAGGATGATGTTGTTACCTTTGAACAGCTGGGCGTTGATCGGCTGTTTGTAGACGAGAGCCACGCTTTCAAAAACCTCTTTTTGTACACAAAAATGAGGAATGTCGCTGGTCTTTCCACTTCGGAAGCACAGAAATCTTCGGATATGTTTATGAAGTGCCGCTATATGGATGAATTGACCGGCGGGCGAGGCGTTATCTTTGCAACAGGTACTCCCGTATCGAACTCCATGACGGAGCTTTATACTGTTATGCGATACCTTCAGTACGGCACACTTCAAAAGAAAAATCTGACCCATTTTGACTGCTGGGCATCTACCTTTGGTGAAACAACCACCGCTATTGAGTTGGCTCCGGAAGGAACCGGCTATCGTGCCAGAACCAGATTTGCAAAGTTTTTTAATCTTCCGGAACTCATGAATATGTTTAAGGAAGTTGCGGATATTAAAACCTCCGACCAGCTTCACCTCCCAGTGCCGGATGCGAAATTTGAAACGGTTGTTGTGCAGCCTTCTGATTATCAGCAAGACATGGTAGCAGACCTTTCGGAACGTGCAGCGGCGGTTCATTCCGGTATGGTTGACCCATCCGAGGACAATATGCTCAAGATTACCGGCGATGGAAGAAAGTTGGGGTTAGATCAGCGTTTAATCAATCCTCTGTTGCCAGATGACCCGGAAAGCAAGCTCAATGCCTGTGTGCAAAATGTGCTGCGGATTTGGGAAGAAGGAAAAGCTGACAGGCTGACCCAGCTTCTGTTCTGTGACCTCTCCACCCCGAAAAACGATGGCACGTTTAATGTTTATGATGACATCAAGGCGAAGCTGATAGCAGCCGGTGTGCCAGAGAAAGAAATTGCATTTATTCACGATGCAGATTCTGAAGCAAAGAAAAAAGAATTGTTTGCAAAGGTGCGTACTGGTCAGGTTCGTGTGCTGATGGGCAGTACACAGAAAATGGGAGCCGGAACAAACTGCCAGGATCGCTTGGTGGCGCTTCATCACTTGGATGTGGGCTGGCGTCCATCTGATATGACCCAGCGAAATGGTCGAATTATCCGTCAGGGCAATCAAAACAAGGAGGTTCAGATCTATCAGTATGTAACCGAGGGAACTTTTGATGCGTATCTTTATCAGACACTGGAAAACAAGCAAAAATTCATTTCTCAGATTATGACCTCGAAATCGCCTGTCCGTTCCTGTGATGATGTAGACGAGCAAGCTCTGTCCTATGCCGAAATTAAGGCTCTGTGTGCCGGGAATCCGTTGATTAAAGAAAAAATGGACTTGGACATTGATGTGGCAAGGCTTAAGGTTCTAAAAGCTGACCATCAGAGCCAGCAGTATCGCATGGAAGATAAACTCCTGAAATACTTCCCTGCGGAGATTGAAAGGCAGACAGGCTATATTCGTGGATTTGAAGCAGACATCCAAACGGTTACAACTCATCCGCAGATTGTGGAAGGATTCTGCGGTATGGAAATTTTGGGCAAGCACTATATGGAAAAAGAGGATGCCGGTGAAATGATTCTTGCCGCCTGCAAGGAGATGAAAGCGACCGAGCCAATCCCTCTTGGCAGTTATCGTGGTTTTCAGATGGAACTTTCCTTTGATAGTTTCCGGCATGACTTTGATATTACCCTGAAAGGCGCTGTAAGCCATCGTGTATCGCTTGGAACTGATGCCAGGGGAAATATCATCCGACTGGATAATGCCCTCTCCAGCATCCCTGAGAAGCTGGAGAAAGCCCATGAACAGCTCACCAATCTTCAAAATCAGCAGGAAGCGACCAGAGCGGAACTAGGAAAACCCTTCCCACAGGAAGCGGAGCTTGCTGAAAAAAGTGCTCGTCTGGCAGAACTGGATGCGGCTCTTAATATGGAGGACTCCATGCCGGAGCGTGAGGAAGCAGAACAGGCAGATAAACCTTCTGTGCTGGCAGATCTGAAAGCCAAGTCAGAGCATATTCCTCCATATCGAGCATCTGGTGGGCGTGAGGAGGTGCTGTAATGGGCAGACGGGACCAGGATGTTCACTTCCTGGCATCGAAAGAGGAAGTACAGCGAATCCATGAAAAAATGGATGAGCTAGGTATCCGGAGCATGGGGGCATATCTTAGGAAGATGGCTCTGGATGGATACTGCATCAACCTGGATTTACAGGATGTGAAAGAGCTGGTTTCCCTTCTGAGAAGATGCAGCAACAACCTGAATCAGTATGCTAAAAGAGCCAATGAAACCGGCAATATTTATGAGTCGGACATCAGGGATTTGCAGGAACGATTGGAGGAAATCTGGACAGACATGAAGGAGGTGCTGGTGTGCCTGTCCAGTATTCAGTAATCATAAAAATGGGCTGTGGCAAGAAAATTGCCGCAGCCGTACATATTGACATCATTGTGTTTTATTTTTCAAAACAGTATAATGAAGATAAGAAAGGGGTGTGTTTCTATGAGGTTTCTGAAATTTGTAGGGAAAATGGTCTTAAAGCTGGTTGCGTTGCCTGTGCTGTTCGTATTAGGTCTGATTTGCCTTCTGGCAAAACTTGTCGTGAATGTTTCTTCCTTTGCCATAGGAGCACTGATCTTATATATTCTTGGTTGCTGCATTTACTGCGTTTTTCAATCTCTGTGGTTGCAGCTTGGTCTATTGGTTGGAATTGGGCTGGCGGTTTATGCGGTGTTGTTCCTGTTTGTCCTGTTCCAAGAAATCGGAGAACATATCAAAGAAAACCTACGTGATTTTATCTTTTCATAAAATTACCAATAAGGCTGCCTGCGGGCAGTCTTATTTTTTGAGAGGATGGTGAGAAAATGGCAGCAACAAGACTGATTGCCCTTCATATTAACAAGGGAAAAACGGTAGCACAGTGTCTGGCAGATCGTACAGATTATTCCCAAAATGCTGCGAAAACAGAAGATGGAAAATATATCAGCTCTTATGAATGTGACCCCAAAACAGCCGATGAAGAATTTCTCCTGACCAAAAGACAATATCAGCATATCACAGGCAGACAGCAGAAAAATGACATCATTGCCTATCAGATACGCCAGTCATTTAAGCCGGGAGAGATTACTCCAGAAGAAGCCAACCAAGTCGGATATGAAACAGCAATGCGTTGGACAAAAGGAAAACACGCCTTTATCGTGGCGACACATATTGATCGTTCTCATATCCATAACCATATCATTTATAACTCCACTTCTCTGGACTGTACCCGTAAATTCAAGAACTTTTTTCTTTCCGGGCTTGCGGTTCAGCGATTAAGCGATATGGTTTGTATTGAGCATGGCTTATCAATTATAGAGCCAAAGCCATACCGGGAACGAGTCAAGAGAACGATCTATCCGAAAAAGCGTACCAAGCGTGATGAGCTGTGTGCGGCAATCGACCAGATATTAAAAAAGAAACCAAAAGATTTTTCGGATTTTGTTTTTCAGCTTTCAGAGCTGGGGTATGAATTTAAGGATGGAAAGCAACCGGCTTTCCGGCATAGTGGGGAGAAGCGATTTATTCGTCTGCGCTCTCTTGGAGAGGGATACAGTCAGGAGGATATAATTGCAATTCTGTCCGGTAAGTCTGTTCAGAAAGCATCCAGAGCAAGCAGGCAGGTTCATACTCAAAGAGAGTTTAATCTGCTGATAGATATTCAGGAAAAGATGGCAGAAGGTAAATCAGCGGGCTATGAGCGGTGGGCAAAGAAATATAACCGCAAAGAAGCTGCCCGAACGGTTTGCCTTTTGAAAGAAAAAGGCATCAGCAATTATGAAGAATTGACTGCCTTGACAGAACAGCTCAGTAGCCGCTTTGCAGAGCTATCTGATACTATTAAAGCCAATGAAAAAAGAATGGTTGAGATTGGAGCATTACAGACTCACATCAACAACTATTCAAGAACCAGATCGGTGTATGAAGCCTATCGCAAATCTGGATACAGCATAAAATTCTTTGAAGAACATCGAGAAGAAATCCAAATTCATAAAGCGGCAAAGAAGGCGTTCGATCAGCTTCCTGGTAAAAAGGTTCCTACTAGACAATCTTTGAATGAAGAGTATCATCGCCTTTTATCAGGAAAAAAGGAAGCTTATGCCGAGTACCGACAAGTGAAAAAGGATATGCAGGAATACTTGATTGCAAAACAAACTGTAGAACATATTCTTGGTATTGATCGGAAAAATAGGATTATAACGCAACAGCAAAATTTGGATTAGTATATTTTAAATTGTAGGACAAAAATGGGAAATCGTAAAAACCATAGCGTTTTAACGATTTCCCATTTTTATTCATAATAATGTTATTTAACGATAAAAGCATTTTCTTATTTTATCACCAAAATAGAAGGGACTTCTTGTGCATAAAAAGCAATTTACGAGAATTAACCCCACCGTAATGATATAAATAAGTACTAAGTGCTTTTCATAAAAAGTAGGATTAGCTATAAATGGAAACGGATTTATAATTGATTCTGTTTGGCAATTGATATTCCAATATAGCCAGAAAATACCAGAAAATCCATAACCAATATAAACGTTGCTAAAGATCGTACTAATTGTCATGGATATAGCTGATACAAACAAGCAACCACCTATCACGATTGCGATGGCATTTATTATAGAAATAGGTTCAGCAGACACTTCGCCTTGAAATTGCTGTATTATCCGAAAGATGATATTTTCTACAATAACAAAAATAATGAGAAGTGCCACTGTAATCAAATATCGTTCTACAAAAAATTTGATCGGTTTTTTATTTGTCAAATACATTATTTCTTCGGTATGACTTTCTTTATATAATAAGTTAATATCAGAAAAAAGAACAATACCTACGAATGGCATATAAATTGACGATACGTTTACAAAATCAAAATATGTTGGAACATACATGACCAACGGTATCAATATTACCAATATCAAACAGCTAATCCACTTTATAGGAGAATATAAAATTTTAAATTCATATTTCATATACTTATAACCTTCTTTAAATTAGTTCGTAGCTGCCGATAAACATTACATGACAGCAATAAAAATACAACGCCTAAAACTATATAAAAAGAGCGATTGACAATAAGAGAGCTTATGGTTATGGCATCGCCATCCAAGCGTATGATCGGATTCGCTAGTCTGATCCAACTACTAGTATCATTAAATACACCTGGTGTCATGTTGAATATAATATACAAAATATATATTGGAAATACAGCAACCACTTTTCTTATGAGTAACATAAGAAGCATTATCAAAGAACTAAAAAAGAAAGTAGTCGGCAATAGATATATAACGAAGTAACTGATAAATGGTGTATATAAAACATTATAGCCAGAACCAATAAAGCGAAATACACTAATAAGATTTAATATTAATCCAAACAGATATAGGTATAACATAAAAGGAATAAAAATCCCCAGATAACGATTAAGGATATATTTAGTCGGAGATAAGGGCTGCGCATAAACTACTTCATACATATTGCTTCGATAATCTCTAATAAGCAATAAAAGGAATAGTGGAAAAATCAAAAAGGCAGATATTCCTTGCACATAAGTAATATATTTCTCCATTAAAATAGGACTATATCCTTTTGTACCTAGTTCTGCTTGAATATTACTGTTTACTTCATCCACAGTACCCAACCGATTTCCAAATTGGCTTTTGCTTGCCATCAGCCAAGGAAATATATAGCTATTATCTTTCATAGCTAAATAAATGTCATCAAAGGTATAGTTATCATCTTTGAGCATTGTCAGTACCGGTTCAAATTCTTTTGCATTTTCATCAGATATAGTTCCAGCAGAGATCATTTGCTCCAAATACTGACTTGTCTTCTCTTTTAGCTCTTCGTCCGTGTTGGACACATCAATAAAATCTCGTTCACCAGCACGATCTAGTGCCTGTATATCGCTTTCGCTGTTCACTGGTATGTGGAAGACTTCACTCATTTGCGTAAAAGAGAATACTGTGAGCAACACTAAAGTGATGATAAATGGAAAGCTTGTAATTTGTTTTTTTGATTCAAACCATATTAGCTTAATAGCGTCCATCATTTTCCCCCCTTAATAGTTGTCAAATAAACATAGACTTCTTCTAATGTAGGCTTATATGGTATGCTGCTTGGCTCTGCATCATTTTCACATATTACAGTAGCCCGTACTTGCGTATCATCTCGCTTAAAGGAAATCACCGTATGACTTTCTTCAAACTTGTGTAATTCATCTTTTGTATTGAATCTAGCCTCATAAATTTTCCCTTGCACTGACTTTAACAAATCTTCTATGCTGCCAGAGTATAGTAGTTTCCCGTTGTCCAGGATCGCCAACTTATCACATATATACTCTATATCTTCTATAATGTGAGTTGAGAATAAAACAGTATTCTTTTCAGCATATTCGTTTAACAATTTTCGTATTTTTATTCTCTCTTCAGGATCAACTCCTACAGTGGGCTCATCTACTATTAAAACTGGCGGATTACCAAGTATAGCTTGAGCAAGCCCTACCCGCCGTTTCATACCTCCAGATAATTCTTTATATTTTTTCTTTCGCTCATTATATAAATTTACCTTTTCCAGTGTTTCTCCGATGGTTTTCTTATCAAAATCACGCATAATACATATATACTCCATGATTTCAGAAACGGTAAATTCTTTATAAAATCCAAATTCTTGAGGTAAATAACCAATACTGCGCTTGATTTGAGTTTTATTTGCCGGAGTAATGTCCATACCTAATATAGATGCAGTTCCCCCTGTTGGTTCAATAAGTGTCGTTAATATTCTCATAAGGGTAGTCTTTCCAGAGCCGTTTCGTCCTAATAGTCCAAAGATTCCAGTATCAATAGAGAGCGAAACATTATTTAATGCAGTAACTTTATTACTATACTTTTTAGTTAAATTAGAGGTTTCAATAATCATATTTAACTCCTTTCAGTACTCCTGTTAGATGTTATAAAGATGATAATATATTCCTTTTTGTTCTAAAAGCTGATCATGATTACCATGCTCCATTATTGTGCCATTATTTAGCACATATATGGTGTTTGCATTTTTAACTGTAGAAAGGCGATGAGCAATCAGAATTATGGTTGTATCTTTAAATGAATCTAAAAGGATTGATATTATCTTTTCTTCCGTTTCGTTGTCAAGCATAGATGTGGCTTCGTCAAAAATAAGAATGGGATTTTTTTTCAAGAGAGCTCTAGCTATAGAAATACGTTGTTTCTCACCTCCAGATAGTTTTATTCCATTTTCACCTACCACAGTTTCTAGCTTATTGGGCAGGGTATTGATAAATTCGTGTAGACCGGCTTGAACAAGTATATGCTGTAATTCTTCATCGGTTATTTCTTTGCCTAAAACGATATTATTGTAAATAGTATCGTTTAAAAGAAATATATTTTGACTGACAATACTGATTTGTCCTCGCAAGCAATCAATATCAAAATCTTTTATATCAATTCCATCTACAGTTATAGAACCACTTATACAATCCCATAATCTAAATAGCAGATGCATTAACGTTGTTTTTCCTGCACCACTTTGTCCAACAATCGCATAAATCTCTCCCTTTTTGAATTCCATAAAAACATCATGCAGAACAGGCTTTTTTTCCTCATAGTAAAAAGTCACATCTTCAAATTTGATATTACCTTGTATTGTTTTAGTCTGAGTACCATTTTTAACATCTATTTTAGTATTCAGCAAATTATTTAATCTATTCCATGCTATATTGCAAGTTGTTAGATCGTTATTAAACTGTACAAGCTGTAAAATCGGTGCTATAAATCTTTGAGAATATAAATTAAAGGTAACTAAGCCGCCATACGATAGACTACCGATAATAACCTTATATCCACCATACCCCAGCAGTACAGCAATAGTTACTGCATTTATGAAATTCAGAACAGAATGATTAAGTGCAATAGTATATCCACCTTTAATATTCGCTTTTGCATAATCCGTTTCTAATTTATTGTGTTTTTTTTGAAAAAACTCTTTTAAACCTCCTTCAGAGAAGGAAAATAAATTGCCAATCATTTCTTGAGCAGAGCTGTTCAATTTTCCGATTGCATTGCGGATTGAAATTGTTACTTGTTCTATTTTCTTGTTGTAAAATCTTTGGGCAAGATACAATATAATTTGAAATGCAATTAAAATTAAAAGCAAATCAAATTGCAATGTAATTAGAAAAAACGCTAATCCAATTACAGTAATCAGGTTTGACACAAAATTGAAAAGCGATGTGGTCAATATACTTGGAATTTCTTCTATGTCCCTATACATTGTGGTAAACAAATCTCCACTATTGTAGTTCGACATAAAGTTCCCTGATAATTTATTTATATGTTCAAAGCAGCGTGATCGTAACTTAATAACTAAGGTACGATTAAATTTACTTATGTTTCGCTGGTATAATATTTCGCAAATTGAGCCTATTGCAGTCGTTATAACAATAAGCATGGTATAAAAGATTAAACTGTCAAACCTTAGCTTTGTAATAGCAACATCAAAGACTTGCAATACAAAGAAAGGTGTGGATATTTTCATTATTCCGCTAATAATAACGAGAAAAAAATTTAAAAAGTATGTGGTTCTATATCCCTTTGTAAGAGGAAATAGCTCACGAATCAATTTTAGTCTTTTCATCTACTATCCCTCCAATCAATTTTCCAATACTATTTATCGAGCATAGCGAAGTATATTTAATATTGGAATGGTTTATAGTAATTCCGAACTGCTTTTCTAAGTCAATTATTAATTGCTTGATTTTATTAGTATGTATGAGTCCATTCTTAAATAAATTTGTATTCAAATCAACAACTATATTATCTCCCCATCCCATAATATCACTCAGAATTTGATGTACTGCTACTAAAACCGATTGATCACAAACTTGTTGGTGCCCTATTACATATGTATCTGTAAAAGCAACAATATCATTTTCCGTCCAGTCATTTCTTGTTGCGTTTTTTTCGAGTATTAGACCAGCACTTTCTAAATTGAGTATCATATTATAATCCGTTTCTAACTTGAGTAATAAACCAGAGATCACTGCACACGCTCTACTATTTCCACTAAACATAAAATAGTTATCGAGGGTCCAGGATGTAAAGGTCGGTGAAATGTCTGCTATACATTGGATGTCTTCTTTTGAATTATACCAATACTCTTCAGAGGAACTAAAGAAACTTCCACGTACACCAATTACTGACGGATATGCTGCTGGAAAACTTTGGCGATGTCCATTAGAAACCGATGCAACAATAATTTTTCCCTTTTTTTGTAGCGCATCGCAAATGAGTTTAAGATTTACGCTTCCTACTTCCTCAAGTAATGATAAGCTAAGATTTATAATATGATATTTTAAATCCATGCAGTGCTCTAGTGCTGCTTCAAGCACAGGATAAACCGTTTCTAAATTCTGATCTAATATTTTGATGATATAGAATTGAGTTTCTGGAAATATAGACTTAATAGTATATGCACATGCTGAACCGTGACCATTATCATCATCAAAACTATCATCACAGCATACATAGTTTTCCTCTACATAGAAATGTTTCCCACCAACTAAACAATCGCAAAAATCTAATTTATTTATCCCACTATCTATAAGTACAACAACTTTTTTATCCATATACTTGCATTCCCATCATTTTTTAAAAAAGAAGGCGGCAGTCTTACACCGCCGCCTTCCGTTTCTATATTAGCCGCCTCATTCGCATTTATTAATTATAGTATGACGACAAGTACAAGAAATTACCACTCAGAGATTACCACCAAGTCGTAGTTTTGGGAGTGTAGGCGGTATCATAGTAGACACAACCTTGTGTATTACCGTCGAGTTTTCCAACCCACACTTTTTTCTCCGTGCAATCATCAGCACAACCTTGACCACGAACTTTCAAGTTCAAGTTTGTGTTCTGAATTTTATTGATTTTCATCATAAAACACCACTCCTTTCAAAAATTGACTAAAAGGCAAGGTTTACCACCATGCTCCACGAGCAGTATACCCAATTGTATACCAGCAGCCAGCTTCCCAACCATCAGCTTCTTTTTTGCCAGCCCAGATCTTTTCCTCGCAGTTGTTTGTACAAGCTTGTCCCTGAACCTTCAATGGAAGAGTAGTTTCAATCTTTTTAACCTTCATGTAATTCACCATCCTTTGTTTTTTTGTTTCATGGAATAACGAGGCGACTACTATAAACGACTATAAATTTGCAATATTCCTTTGCAAATAATACTCAGAAAGTTTAACTTTCAAGTTTTCAATACTACAAACAATCGCTGATGGAGTATGAAGACTACCACACATTACTTTATTGATCATTCTACAACGAGTGGTATTACAGTAATTGTATCTCGAGCATCCTATACATTCAGTAATTTCAATTTTATCCCAACCAAGTATCTCCGTTACTTTTTCTTTATTTACCCCCTCCTTAATTGTGCCAACTACAAATTCCGGTATACCAACAGTAACAACACAGGGATATATTACACCATCGGTATCTATGCTAAATGTCGATGTACCTCCGTTACATGGAGAATTAGCCATTTTCGATAAAGCATCGTTAATAAGCCCTACATTGGTTATCTTGTCATAATCTTTGATATAATCAATAATTAACTTTCCCTGATCTAAAAGGATCTCCATGTCTTTTTCTGTCCAGTCATTACAGAAAGTATCAATAACAGGTACAATAGTTGTAAAACCTAAATCTAAAAGGTGCTTTACACTTTCATAGAGTGTCGATGCTGTTTGGGGGTTAATAGTCATTCGTGCCTTTACATCACTACGTTTCTCCAATAATTTTTTTGCTTTTTCTACGACTACAGCATAGGAACCTTTTTTATTAGCAAAAACCCTATTAGCATCATGGGCAGATTGAATACCATCAATACTGACTGATATTTCTGAATAGTGTTGGCTTAAAAAATCAATCATTAAATCAGTCAATAGAGTAGCATTTGTGGTAATTATGTATTGGACATTTTTGACTTTTTCATTCAGCCTTTTGATAAAGTATTGAATTTTATCAAACTCAATCAAAGGTTCTCCACCATGAGTCACAATAGATACTGTTTTATCTGAACAACTTCTTTGCTTCTCTACGATAAAATTCACAATACCGTCTAACACATCGTATGACGTTGAACGTACCATTTTATTACATTCATAGCAGTATGTACAATCCATATTACATTGATTGGTAAAAAATATGGTGTAATTCAATCAATCACCTTCTTATTTCCAAATATTTTTCAAAATCTCTTTCTTATAAGCACATCTTTCCTTGAATTCTTTTTCATCTATTTTATACATGGGATAAACACAAGACCAGCAAAAATAATTTATATTACAATTCTTGCAGGGTTCAAATTCACTTGGCTCAAACTTTTGCACGCAAGGACAAACGAAAAAGCCATCATTCGTATAGAAAAGTTTTCTCAAGTCATCAATTTCAGACATAGTACCAAGTCTAAATTCAGGTTCAACAAACAAATTACACGGGAAAATATCTCCATTGGCTTCTATAGTAATCTGATTATACCCGGCAGTGCAGCAGCAAGTGCGACACTCTGAATTTGTCTTTTTATCTTCCTGTCGTAAGAACTCCGTAGTAACTACATTATCCAAAATATCTTTATTCTCTTTTGCTCGACCTTCGTAAGATAATGCTCTCAGCATAGGAGTTGTATTTAACGATTCATTCAGCTCCATAAACTGTTTAGTATATCTCACATTGTTTGCACTTAAAACCATAGAAATACTAATCTTACTAAAGCCATGAGATTGAAGCAACTTTATGCTTGAAACAACCTTTTCAAATACCCCTTTGCCTCTTATAACAGCACATGACTCTTCATCTGCTCCATCAAGACTAATATCTATGCTATCAATTTGGCTAACGATTTCTTTAACGTTCTTAGGAGTGATCAAAGTGCCATTGGTCATGAGGGTGATTTTTCCATTATATATGCTCCGTAAATATCCCAATATTGTCAAAAAGTCTGATCTCAGCAAAGGCTCTCCGCCTGTTAGCGTAATGTTTTTGGGATTAGCAGCTACAATTTTATCGAGAAACGCACAAATTGTTTTTGTGTCAAAATGTTCTTTATCACTTTGACCAAATGCAGCATTGACCATACAATGAATACACTTCAAATTACATCTATGTGTAATTGCAAAACTAATATTTTCAATAATTTTTTCATCATCATTATATAGACAGTTCATTGAGTCTAATAATTTAATGAGCTGCTTCATATATTCTCGATCCTCGTCATCAGCAAGACTTTCAGACAAGGCACTCCACGACAATCCTTCCTTATTACACAATTCCAAAATATCGTAACACTGTTTTGGAACTTTAATCCACTGACCATTGAGCCGATTGAATATAATAGCTTGATCCTCATTAAACATAAACTTAGCCATGTTCGAAAATCGAATTCTCTTTGTATCCTCCACTTTAATTGCCCCCATATTAAAATTAATCTTTCGAATTGTACGAATTGCACATTCCATGTTGTTACATTTACACAACTAATAGGCGCAAGCAGACATTGGGATTTGTTGTTGTGTACTATATTTCTTATATAGTATACCACTTTATTGTTAGGATTGCAACAATGTATTTGATTTCCACATTTAGAATTTGACACAGGAAAGTTATGCAATACCAACAAAACTGTACCTATCAAGTAACTTTACAGCCATCATCAAAGATGATGTTCGAAGGGGATTGGGGATGTTGCCCCAACAAGCAATTTTTGAAAATTGAGCCAAAGGCGAAATTGAAAAAATGGGTGAACCTGTACAGGTTTACACTGCTTGCCAAAGAGTGTACACCTTGATAGGAATGTTGCACAAAAGTTATATTCGATTTTGTGTGTAAAAATACAAAATGACTATTTTGGTGGTGACAAACAAGAGAATTTGTGCTATACTGATCATAATATATTGATCATAAACAGAGAGTGTTTATTTTGAGAGTGTGGTGATATAGTTGCGAAGTATGAGTATGAAACGTAAGGTAACTATCGGGATGATAGCGTTACTTACTAATATGATATTGTACACCGGCTGTAGTAATTCTAACGTATCGTTATCAAATTCTTCACCGACTTTACCTGAAGTAAATGAAACATCCATTGCAGCGGCTATTGAACAAAGCGCCATGGAGGATGGTGGATATAGATTTGCAAATGCTGAATTTGAATCACAATTTAGTGTTTATGCCACATATTATATAAGGATGGCAAAAGAATATGCTGGTTGGTCGCAGTCCCCAATATCTCCAGAAACCAAAAGTGAAATTGAAGAAAAGTTTTTAAATGCTTCTGACATGGATTTAACGGATATTTTTTGCGCTATTTCTTTACTGGGAAGTAATGAAAACTTGCCTGCAAAAACAAAAGAAAATATTTCATCTTACTTAGATTCACTCTATGATAAAGATTTAAAGTGTTATACACTGTTTTATAATGGCGAAGGTAATGAGTATATATTTAATATATATGCGAACTACCTAGTGGACTTTATTTCCAGCTCATTGAATATAGAAATGAAGCCTATTGATGATTGGCTTGAAAAAGCAATTGAAGAGGTTTTTGTATCAGATGAGATAATTGCAGATAACTCCAGTGCGTACTCTATGTTTTTTGAATTGGCAAAGAATCACAACATAGAAGTTCCGGAAACATCGATAACTGCTATCATCCAAATGTTTGAAAATACTTTAGACAATATGGATGAACTGGACAATCAAAATATATATGTGCCTGTATTCTTAATGGATTATTTGGACTTTTCGAGATTTGCGGGCTATGATAGTTCAAAAAATCACGACAAAGTTATACGTGTTTTATGTGACGAAAATGGCGTAAAGAAAGATGCATTTGTTGAATATGATGCGTATGGTTTGTACGCAACTATACGTGCTTTAAAACTTGCAAACTACAATTTTGAAAGTTGTGTTCATTTTAGAGAGGTGTTTAATGAGTTCGATTCTTTTCTGTTAAGTGAAGATTCGTATATGTCTCCTGGATATGTGGAATCAAATTTTGTGGACACTTATTATGTGGATGCTTTAATTCATGATTTGGGTATAGATTCAAGTAATACTATTAGTCAATATTGTATAGAAAATAAACCCGCAATTCTTGAGAGCGATGTATTAAATATATACTATTTTCTTGAATTGTTGCAAAGGAATGATTTGTTAGAGCTTGTGGACGCTGAGCGTGATGAGATTATACAGAAGCTATCTTCAAGCATTCAAGTCCTAGCTAGTGACCCATCATCCATAAATGCGAACTTACCTAAAATTAATGGTTGTATCAAAGGATTAAAAATTTTAAACGAGAATCCACAATTCTCTGAAGAATACTATGATGCTATAGTAAAAAATTTTTCTGTGAGTTCTGATCAACAACAAAAGGCATATGATTTAGCCGGATTGATTGAGTTCATTTGTTTAGTATCTCCAGATAACATAGACGATTCCAAAGAATATTGCCATCAATTAGAAACAACATTAATTCAATTGTCATCTGAAGATGTAAGTAATAAAATAATGTTGCAAAAAATGGCATTAAATGTTTTTGAATTAAGCAACTATGTTGTCACATCAGAATTTAATCAAATAGTAGTAAACACTTTGAGTCAATCGCAAGATGAAAGCGGTCTATTTAAAGGAGGAGATTCCAATGATGATCTTGTAAGTTTTCGTAGTACCTATGATGCAGTTGTTTTGTGTGAAAGTATTAACTAAAATGTAAGGAGGTAACGTGTATGAAGAAAATGTTAAAAAGTGCATTGGCGTTAGCTATGGGAGCAGTTATGCTCATGCCGGTTACTGCTTTTGCAGCAGAAGATGAACCTACCCTCATTTCTACTCAGGAAGTGGCTTTGAGTCCTTCTGGTGCAAATACCAGAAGTGCTGAAACCAAGGAATTCACCTTGAGCACTTATGAAGATAACGGTAGGACGGTGTATTCTTTTGATGTGGAAGACGAAGAATATCGTCAGGCCGCTATGGAATATATCAACGAACTTACTGGTGATCCGGGGCCTACTCCTCAGACAAGAGGTATTTTGCAGCCTGGAGAGTCTGAGTATCATAACGATACACAGTATGATGGCGATGCGATGTCTTACGCATGGAAAAGAAATACTGCCGGTCAAACAGATAATAATTTTGAGGGCGGACAGTCATCGCTTTGGTCTGGAAGCGGAAATTGTGACTACATCGTATTGAATCAGGGCATTTCTGTAAGTGGAATTGCAGTTTCTATTTCTTGGCCGCCGTCTGTTTCTGGTAGTGGTAGCAGTGCTTCTTGGCAATCTCAGCCGGTATATGACAATGTTGCTGGAGCAAGTTTTAATGGACTCGTAGTTGGTGGCACAGCTTTTTCTTGTACGTTTAGCGAAAATGGCGATGTGTATGTAGGAAGCCGAATCTATCGTCCGACAACCACCATTAAGTTCAGTTATTTCTCCTAATCAGTGGAGGCACAAAATGAAATACAGTAACTTAGGGATAGGATTACTACTCTTTGCAATACTATTAGAAATGTGTTCTAGTGGTCTATCGGCATTATCCTTATGCTTAGGAGTAGTGGGTTTGGTCATACTGGTTGTATCGTCACTAAAACCAAAAGATAAGTACTAATTATTTGTACGATCAAAAGGGGTTATCGGCATTCGCTTGATAACCCCTTTCATTTGCTTTAAGAAACCTTATTTCAATATAGAATACAGCAAGTTCCAACTCTTTTGCTATTCGTATTCAAAATGGTTTGCATCATCATAATCTCCAAGATCATCTTTCAGGAACTTCGTCTTTCGAATGTACATAGGACTGACTAGTTCTCCTTTTTCGTGCAGAAGGCTGAATTTATAGTCCAGTAATGCTGCGGGAACATAAAGCTGTTTAGCGGTTTCAAAGAAAGAATATTTGGATAAGCATTCCAACACTTCTTTGTCTTCTAAAAGAAGTTCAGCTGCAAAGAAATTTGCTTCATCCTCATCTTGTGAGCGACCATCTAATACTTCCATTTCCTGAAAGCCTTTCATCATTGCAATTTTTGTATGAAGCACTGCGTGTCCCAATTCGTGAGCAATCAATATACGTTCTAACACGTCATTTACATTACTGTCAATGACGATATTTTTTTGTCTGGATTGATAGAAGAAGAACCCTTTCAGCTTTTTCTCCAAATTATAAAAATGAATTTTAATTTCCAGGCATTTACAAAGCTCATAGGGATCTCTAGTATCATATTTTTTTACGAGCTTTCCTACGGTTTCGATAATATGTGCTGCCGTTCTCATTTGCTTCACCTCCAAACTGAACACAGAAAAATACAGATAAGAAATCGTCAGATTTCACTTTGCGCAAGCTTCTTATGTTTTCTGTACTTTTTTGGGGTGAACTTTTCTTTGGCATTCTTTTTAGAGTCCATATAAACTGCCATTAATGCCTGAAAGAATACATCCTTAGCGTCCTCATCTAAATCACCACCAGCAAAGAGCGAACTCACACGTCCCAAAACTTCCTGTGCTTCTTTTGCACCTTTAGCACCAAACTGCTCTCGTGCTTCAGCCAAAAACATATCTTCATCTATATGACTTTGTGTATTGGTTTCCTGATCGTCTAATAAATAAGCTACAGAAACATGGAGAGCTTCAGCTAATTTTCTGATATTACCTTTGCGAGGTATGGTTCCCAACTGTTCGTAAGTGTAGAGGGAGCGTTCAGAGATACCGGTAAGCTGGGCAAGCTCGGTTTGAGATAGGTTCATAGCCAAACGAGCTTCTTTAATTTTTTCTCCAAATGTCATGGTAGTATCCTTCCTTTCAAAAAATATTTATTCATAACTTCCGATTATTTGTTGACAAACTTCTGAAAAATGCTATAATGAGAATCAGAGCAGAAGTTTTAGTTCCACTTAATTATATATCGGAACTTTTGCAAAGTCAAGAACTTCCGATTCTCACTTCTGTTTTTAATCATACATCGGAAGTTATAGTCATTCTTGTCCCATGGTATTTGTTTCCCTTTAGCCAAGTGACAGGAGTTAGAAAGGAATTCTTATTTTATGGATTAGGCTGAAAGGAGATTCTGAATGAGCAGATATAATACACAGGTATTAAGCAGTATTCGAATGCTTTGCCGGATGCGGAACATTAACGAGAAGGTTCTGTATGAAAGAGCAAAGCTGATTTTATCCATATATCGAGAGGTGTGCTGGTCTACCATTGATCGTGCGAATGATGTATGTGATACCCTTATTTGTACTTACGGTGACAGCTTAGATGGTGCATTGATTTATCTGGAGAACTTTGCTCCGGATGAAGCGAGAGAACGATTTGAAGAACGCATCCGTAGCTTATTTGAGACAAAGTGGATCATTGAACTGGTAGATATGGCTATGTTGAAAATCAGAGAATATCCAGATAAAGGCGCTCTGTACTGTGAGATTATCTCAAAGGCATATCTCAACCGCTTCAAGTACAGGGAATCAGAAATGCTGGAGGTTTTGAATATGGAACGCAGCACCTACTATGACCGAAAGAAAGAAGCGATACTGTTATTTGGTCTGTCACTTTGGGGAACAGCCATTCCTAAATTGAAAGATTTCCTGGAAAGTGCCAGGGAGGAAGAAGCCTTGTGTTATTGTGAGTGCTAAGACAGGATTTTAGTCCGACTAAAATCCGATGAAAATACGACGGTTTCCCTACTGAAAGTCCGACTTGTCCAGTGTTAAAATGGCTATGCTGGGAGATAACGGCATAAAATTGAATAGAGAGAGTTACGCCTCGTGCCTGTAATGGGTACGGGGCTTTTTTTATACCTGCCTATCTTCCTTCATTTTAACACAAAGGCATGAACGAGAGCTTGGAGCAATTTACTCCGGCTCTTTTTTTATGCCTGCAAGGAGGACAGGCAGATGGCAAAGGGCATTGAGAATCGGGCACGATCTCCTCCTGCTGTTTTTGATTTTGCAACTTCACAAATTCAGAAACACGGAGGAACGAAAATGTATTACGACTTGATCGAAAGCGGAAAAAGAATTAAAGCTTTGAGAAAGGAACATGGGCTTACACAGGAACAGCTTGCGGAGCAGTTAGGTGTTGCTGCAAACACCATTGCACGAATTGAAACTGGAAACAGAGGTATCTCTATTGATTTGGCAATCGAACTGGTTGTGCGCTTTGAGACAACCCTTGATTACATATTTTTAGGTCGTGAATAACCTCAAAACTATACCTACGAGGCAATAAAAACTTGCATGAGGAACAGGTACAATTTAGATACAGCCAAAGAAAATCGGCTGCTTGATCCTTGAAAACTGAATACACAGTCATCGAATACGTTCCTGTTGCCGGTGCGAGAGCATCAGCCACATCAGCGGTACGCCGAGACGTATCGGACAGAGAAGCAGAACGACTTTCTTCTATAAATTAAGTGCTTGTCTCTCTCCCGATGCCAGCGATCAATACTGGCTTGTAAATATTGGGTTGCTCCCAATACGGCCATGAAAGCAACAGGATTAAAGATACTTCTCTACGGAGCTGGCGGAGAACCCGGCAGAGGTTAGATTCCTATGGAACTGATTCGCAATCAGTCGTTCGGTGATTCCCTGAGGGCGTAAGCCCTCTTTCCCAGGGGTGCGTGGCAAATATGGGACACATAGACTTTTGGACTGACTGCCTGATTCCTTTCGGGCAGTCAGTTATTACATACCCAACGAAAGGAGGTCATGGCACATGATGAAAGAAAATTGGGTATATTGCCGTGGTGATATTTATTGCGCCAATCTGGACCCGGTAGTTGGGTCGGAACAAGGCGGCATCCGTCCGGTTATCGTCATTCAGAACGATACCGGTAATAAACACGCTCCCACATTGATTGTGGCAACGGTCACCACCAGAATCCATAAGAAAGCGAATATGCCGACGCACTTTGTTATTTACGACAATCCTGCATTCAAAGAAGCGTCCGTTGTTCAGCTGGAACAGATTCGTACCATTGATAAAAGCAGGATTGATAATTACTTAGGTAAGGTAACGCCCCGTGAAATGGTAGCGATTGAGAAAGCCTTATCCGTCAGCCTGGCAATGGAACAGCTGAAAAAGCGTCCCACAAAACATAAAGCAAAGAGAACGAAGGAGTGAACATAAATGTTTGAAGAAAGAATCGCTGCCATGAATCAGCGCACCGAAGAAGCGATGGCTGCTAACGCAGTTCAGTTTGATAAGAGAACCTATACGGTTGATGAGATTCAGGATATTCTGGGCATCAGCAGAACCAGTGCATACAACCTTGTGAAAAAGAAAGTTTTTCACAGTGTCCGCATTGGCGGCAGCATCAGAATCTCCAAAAAGAGTTTTGATGAGTGGTTGGATCATCAAATGTAAGATTTGTCAAGGGCGTCGTACAACCCGGCGACAAACTTCAAAACATATTGAGAGTTCGATAAAATGTAGCCATGACAAGAAACACATGGCTACATTTTTTACATAGGAGGTTGTACGATGGCGGAAATGAGAAAACGCACGAGTATGTCTGTTCTGGAAATGGGCAGGATGCTCGGTCTTGGTAAAACGGAGTCATACTGGCTCATTAAGAAGAATTACTTCAAAACCATTCTTGTCGGCAACACCATGAGGGTGATGATCGACAGCTTTGAAGAATGGTATGCCAATCAGTTCAAATACCAGAAGGTCGATGGAACCCCTCCCGGCGAGGAATTGAAGAAAACTACATATTCAATGGAGGAGCTTGGACAGCGCCTTGGGCTGAAAGAAGCGACTGCTTACGAACTGGTTGCCAAAGGGCATTTTGATGTGGTCGATGTCCTGGGCAAGCGCAGAGTGACAAAGGAGAGCTTTGAAAGATGGTATGCTTCTCAAACCGATTACCGCACGGTAGAGGATCAGGAACTGGATGCAGATATTATGGCATCCACCTACGGTCTGCCGGAAATGGCAAGAATGCTTGGGGTACATCGTCAGACCATTTACTATATCGTTGCCAATGAAGATTTTGAGCTTATCAAGGTTGGCAGGTACAAGCGAGCTACCAAAGAGAGCTTTGAAAAATGGTATCACAATCAGACCCGCTACCAGTTAGCGGAAGATAGACAGGAAAGGAGCTGATTACATGGCATCTATCGTTAAGAGAAAAAAGAAGTATTCTGTGGTTTATACATACACCGATGAGAACGGCAACAAGCGTCAGAAGTGGGAAACCTTTGAAACGAATGCCGAAGCAAAGAAAAGGAAGTTGCAGGTTGAATATGAGCAGGAGTCCGGAACCTTTATTCCCCCTTCTGCTAAAACCGTCAATGATCTTTTGGATGAGTATATGTCAATCTATGGTGTGAACACCTGGGCGATGTCTACCTATGAAAGCAGAAAGAGCCTGATTGCAAACTATATTCGTCCCCTCATCGGTGATATGAAGCTGGAGGATGTCACGCCGAGAATCATGGACAAGTATTACCGAGATTTGCTTTCTGTCAAAGCGGTTTCTTCTAAGTATGTAAAAGCCCGTACAGAATATCTGACTCCGCATACTGTCCGAGAGGTTCACAAGACATTGCGAAATGCTTTCAATCAAGCGGTCAAGTGGGAATTGATGACCAGAAACCCTGTGGAGCACGCTACGCTGCCGAAAGAAGAACACAAGACCAGGGATATCTGGACAGCAGAAGTGCTCCAGAAGGCTCTGGAAGCCTGTGACGATGATATTCTTCGTCTGGCTATTAACCTTGCCTTCTCCTGTTCCCTGCGAATGGGCGAGCTTCTGGGGCTTACCTGGGACTGTATTGACATTTCCCCCACCAGTATTGAACTTGGTCAGGCAAGCATCTTCGTTGAAAAGGAGTTGCAGAGAGTAAATCGTGAAGCGATGGCAGATCTGGACGGTAAGGACATCATGTTCAAGTTCCCACCGACCTTCGCCAGTACGCATACCGCATTGGTTCTCAAAACTCCTAAGACCAAAACAAGTGTCCGCAAGGTGTTCTTACCGAAAACCGTAGCGGAAATGTTGGTACAGCGAAAGGCTGACATCGAAGAACTGAAAGACCTTTTCGGTGACGAGTTCGTAGACTTCAATCTGGTTTTCTGTTCTTCCAATGGCAAGCCGATTGAGGGGCAGGTTATCAACCGTGCTTTCAATAAGCTGATTGAGGAGAAGGGACTGCCGAAAGTGGTTTTCCATAGTCTCCGACATTCCAGTATCACTTACAAGCTGAAGCTGAACGGCGGCGATATGAAATCCGTTCAAGGCGATTCCGGTCATGCACAGGTCAAGATGGTAGCGGATGTTTACTCCCATATCATCGACGATGACCGCAGACTGAACGCTGAAAGAATGGAAGCTGCGTTCTACTCAGGCAGACAGGCAACGCCTGAGCCGGTTCAACCAGCCGCAACGGAAAGCTCCGCTGATGATAAAGAACTTCTTCTGAAGCTTCTGCAAAATCCGGAAATGGCAGCACTCCTGAAGTCGCTGGCAAAAACATTATAGTAACTGCAAGGGCAGATCCTTTTACATAGCTACAATAGCTGTAAAAGGGTCTGCCCTTATTTTTTTGTTATGGAGGTCAACGAGTATGGATAGAATCTTTATGGACGAGTATTACGAGCATCTGAGAGCTGACAATATCGAGGCATTTTCCAAGGAAAGGAACGACGAATATGTTGGCAGAGCTGAGGAATACAAAGCAGCAAAGTCGGCATTGCTTGAAGGATTGGGACTTGAGCATTTGTTTGACCATAGCCATGAACTGACTCCGAAAGAGAAAGAAATATGGATGCTGTTCGATAGGGTTGATGTAGCAGAGCTTCTTGCAAGGGATGCTTTTGCCAAGGGTGCTTATATGCTCGGCGCTGAGGATAGAGAGATTATGCTGAAATAAAAAAAGACCTGCTTCGGCGGGTCTAAATTACATAGAATCATTGAGTCTGAAAAACCTTTGAAATTCTTAATAATTCTGGTTGAAAAATTCATTTTGAAATGATATATAAAACAGACTGAAATCTGTGTCTAAGGACACCCGCACCCTCACACGAGAATGAATAGGATTTCCTATCATTTCGCATCACGAGAAGTTACATAGTGACATTTACTTGCACTTGCAACGTCCACCAAAAATCGAAAGACTTGCTAATTTCGAGCCAATCGGACGGTGTAAAATCCCTCTGAATTAGCTATCACAGCGTAGTATCAGATGGGATTTGAAATGCTGAAAAACCTTGTATTTCCAAGCATTTTTAAGCATTAGATGCCACTTCCCGATGTCGTATCGGGTCTACTCCTAAGCCCGAGGCCCCCGGTTCGAGCCCGGGCAGGCGTACCAAAAACGCTGTGATCTCAACGGATCGCGGCGTTTTTTCGCTTTTGAGTGCGTTGTTTCAATGACAGCGGCAGCCCCCGAAATTCAGCCGCTGCATCTTTTGGGCACCCCTTTTTCATATCGAACCGGTTTTTGTATTTTTCGCCGTTTGGCACCACCTTGGCACCATGGCACAAATCAGTCATTTGCAACCCTGGTTCGATATGAGCGATGTGAGCGCACTTAAGAGTTCGGGGGACTGGTGGAGCTGTACGATGATACTCTGCACGTCCAATGCAGTCTGTGGTTCATCAGGCGCTTTCACACTGCGCAGATCTGGGTTTGCGTAAAACGCACTTTCAAACTTCTGGGCATTGACCTTGCGGTCTTCATCAAGAATGTGCGCATAGACCTTTGTGACCATATCGGCCTGCGAATGCCCTGTGTCGCCCTGTGTGGCTTTGATGTCGCCGTGATTAAGTTTCAACTTATAAGTCGTGCTGGAATGGCGGAGAGAATGAAACACGACATTAGGGAGCTTGGCATCCCGCTTCAATCTCCGGAAAGCATTGGAAATAACCGTTTCCTCACAGGGACGGCCATTTGGCAGTGCTACAACGAGATTGTAGTCGAGGTATTCATCGCCCAGAAACTCTTTTTGCTTATCCTGAGAGTCCTTCCACTCCCGCAAAATGTAAGCCACTGTTTTTGGCATCCACACCTTGCGAACGCTGCTTTCTGTCTTCGGCGTTTTCAGCACGATCACCGTGCTGGCATTTTCCAAGTACATGGTTCGAGGGAATTTTTTGATGATTTCTTCTTCGCCCAAAATAGCAAGGGAGGATTCCTTCACACGAGCCAGCTCTTTCTCCACACACAGATAGGCGTTGTCGTTGGCAATATCCGCATCGGAAATGTGAATGTTGTCCCAGGTCAGGCCAACGATTTCTCCGATTCGCAATGAGCAGGCAAACGACAGGTTGATAGCAACATAAAGACGCCCATCTTTACATTCATCCAACGCCTTTCGAATCGTCGCCGCATCCCATATCTCACGGGGTTTGCGCTTGACCTTTGGCAGAGTTGTGTTATCAAACGGGTTCTTTGCGACGATGTCCCAGCGTACAGCCTGGTTGAAAGCGCATCGAAGGAGTTTATTGATACGCTCAATATTGGCAGGTGTCATGTACTCCGTTTTGCTGTATCGGTTCTTAAAAACAGGGCATTTCGTCCTTTGCAGTATTGTAATAAACCGATCCGCTGCGATGGTAGTTACGTCCTGCATCAGTGTGCCGCCAAGCAGCGGGGCAATATAGTTGCGGATCAGCCCCGTATTGGCTTCATAGGTGCTGGGGCTCCATTTTTTCACCCCATACAAGCTCACAAAGTCATCGAGAAAGGCGGAAACGGTCGTCTTATTGGGTGATATAAAGGTGCGGTTGCCTTGTTTATATTCAATCTCTGCCTTACGGTGCTTTGCTTCCGCTTCCGTATTGAAGGACTCCCATTTCTGTTTCTTTTCTCCACATTCATTGAAATAGTAATAAACAACGTGATATTTGCCTCTACGTCTTTTGATAGATGCCATAATAAACCTCCTACAACGTCTGTTTATCCAGCCAATTATCAAAGGACACTTTGGAAACTCTGATGGAAGAACCGATCCGCACCACCTTGAACACGCCTGAGTGGGCAAGATTATACGCAGCGGTTCTGCCTATACCAAGGATTTTTGCAATTTCCTCAACGGTATATGTCCGCTTTCCGCCAAGGCTTTTGTTGGTGTCTCCGTGGTCAATACTCATAGTCGCCTCCCTTCTGTGACCACAGCACCATGCTTCAAAAGAATTGTAGCATGGTGCTGTGATACGCGCAAAAAATTGATATGGAATTATATCAGCAGAGGAAGCTCCTATCCTTAACAATGGATGGGGGCTTCCTCTACCGATACATCTTTAGATGCATCTATTTCAAATTCATCTAAGAAAAAATCTCAAGCAAAACAGGCGGCTGGTGGCTACCAACCTCACGGGAATCTCACCCCGGCCCATACTGATGGGTGCGCCGCACGATGCTTTGAGGGCGTCCAATGCGGGAGTATCTTTAAGGGTGCCAGTGGTCATGGCCAACAGAGTGCCGCCCTGTTTCTGAACAACGCCTGTTTCGCTCCCTCCGCGTAGGAGATCCTGGCGGGCGCTGTTCTCTGGCTCACACCGGCACGAACGTACCTGTCTGCTGTATGACGCGCAAAGTGCGCTTTTTCAAGAAACATGGGCATATAGGCCCGCAGCCGATGTCAATACTCTTGACAGCAGCTGCCAGTCTATATAAAACCCACAGCGGCAGCGCCAGGGGTGTGCGCCGCCGCTGTGGGCGGAGGGGGCTAAACCGTGTAGGACTTACTTGCGGAGGAAAGCGGCTACCATATCAATGAACTGCGCGTTCGTCGGTGGCTGCGACAACGGGTGGCCTGCAATACGCTCAAGTAAGCGGTGGTCAGGCTGCCTCCAACACGCCTGCACAAGGGTTCGGAGATTTCTTTCCACGCAGTAGGCGGTAGTATGAAAATATTGTGCCGTCTGACTGTAGAGCCTTTTCGTGATCAGCAGGACATACTCCGGCTTCTCCTGCACCTGTTCCAACATGTACACGGCAAAGTAAAACCCAGACAGCTTTCCGGATACACCCAGAAGACGCAGCAAACGTTCAGCGTCCAAAGACACGTTCTTATCAAGTTCCGAAACGTAACAAACTAAAGGCACTGATGTTCCCTCCTGTCCTGTGTATTTTGAAAGCCAACGCTCGGCGATCCGCGGCGGGCCTCTTGCCGGTGTACATACGCCGTTTTGTTCTTGATATGCTAATTTTACACGACTTTTGGGCATTTGTGTTATATAATCGTTCTACAATGGTCTACGTGAATGCGATGTTTTTTGTATGGAATTGTCGATTTTTTGAACTTCTATGATAAAAGGCACCGCCAGCAAAGCAGCGTGATTGCCGCTTTGCTGGCGGTGCTTTCATTATTGTGATAAAGTTGCTGTTTCAGCTTGGTCGCTTCAGCTTAGGTTTCGTTACCACGAGAATCCCACGTCTGCGCCAAAGTTACAGGTATACAGCCATTCGACCGTATCGCCGTTTTCAAGGAGGATATCTTTCGCACCGCCCTGCACGAACTTCCCGTTGACCGTAAACGTCCATCCGGATTCTGAGCCTACTGCGCCTTCGGGAATACCGGCGATGGAACTAATATATCCAGACGAATCCGCCTCGAAAACAATATCCCTCTTGTTACACGCCTTCCTCAGCGCGTCGTATACCGTCTCACCGTTCGATATGGACACTTCCGCAGAAGAGAGTACCGCACCATCACCCGGCACTTTGCTCCACACCTCTGCATCACAGGTGTCTTTATTATTCAGAATGGTGGCGCAGGAGATTGAAACCGTAACTACTTTTTTCACAGAGGGCGTCGCCGTGCCGGAAGCGGACGTATCGTTATCCTTCGGTGTGTCTGCCTTTTCCGCAGGCGTTTTCTCCACAGATGTTTCTTTCTTCTCAGATGTATCGTCCTTTGCGTCAGGCACGGTGTCCTTTTCCTCTGCAGTATCTTTCCTGACCGCATTGCCCTCCACCGGCTGCTTATCTGCCGTCTGCTCCTGCCGCTGATTGGACTCCTCCGGCTGTGCCGTCGTATTGCCGCAGCCGGCACAGGCAAACAACAGGGTCAGTGCCGTCAGCAGGGAAAGAACTCTAATTACGCTTTTCTTTTTGGCTTTTCTCATAGTCTTGCTCCTTCTCATCAATCATTATTCCTATCCACCGACTGCCATGTCACCACCGATATCATAGCCCAGGTCACAGGTATAACGCCACTCCACCACGTCGCCGTCCTTCACCTGGTAGCGGGAGCAGCCGTAGTTGGGATACCAGCCGTTGACGTTGTACATCCAGCCGGACAAACTGCCCACGTCGAACTCATAGAGGTTATTGATCCCCTCTACATAGGCGCTGTTATATACCGGAGTCCAGTCGGATTCCATGTGGATGGCATTGTCCCTGCAAACCCGCTGGAGGACATCGAATACGCTTTCGCCCTCGCTGAACTCTACCTTCGTGGCAGGAAAGATAACGCCGTCCGCCGGCACGAGAAACTTCTTGCTCTCCACGCACTTATCCATGTTGTCCAGGATCGTTTCGCAGGAGATGGAGAAGGTGCAGGTATGTGTTGTGGTGGTATCCACCGTCGTGTCCTGTGGCTCTACTGGATTAGGTTTCCCCTCTGGGACAGGCTCAGTCATGTACTGATCCTTATCGCCGGTGTCCTCCGGCTGTTCCACCTGCGTCTGTCCGCAGGCCGCGCAGGACAGCAGCAGGAAAAGTGCCAAGAGCAGAGAAAGGATATGCTTGTACTTCGCTCTCATGTCACTGCTCCTTCTTGATGCGGCGGTAGCGGCGGATCATACCGAAGGCCAACAGTGCGACGATGATGACGGCCAGCAATATCACTCCCAGCGGCGTTTCCTTTAAGGCAGAGCCAACGATCTCGAATACACTATTGCCCTTGCCGTCCGGGCCGAACTTGCCGTTCTCGGCGGCTTGGAGGTAGGTTAAGGCAGAGACAGTGCTTGTTACACCCATCGTTGTTTTATACTCCAGCGTATCCAGGCCGTCCAGCGGCGCGTCCACCTCAAAATCGCTGATGAACCCTACGCCGTCCACATAGAACGTCCGCATGGCGTCCGCCACGGTGTTCCCATTCTTAACGAACCGCTCATCGTCTATGGAGATATCCAGCTTATCCATCAGGCTCAGCATCGACAGCGTCACTGCGCCGTTGGGCGTGTCCCCCCAACACTCAAAGCTGCCGTCAGCCAGCTGCACGGAGGACAGGTATGTCAGTCCGGCCTCAATCGCCGCAGCGACATTTTCCTTGTCCCTGTACAAAGCCAACGCACTGAGCGCGCTGATCGTCTCGGGTACGCTGCCCTGCCCAATGACTGTTTGTCCCTCTTTCGCTGTGGCCACGCTGTAACCATAGAAATCATCAAAGCCGCCGTCCAAGGTCTGATCTGCCAGTACGCGGGTGATGAACTGCTCTGCCAGCATATCGCCGTCCACGCCGCGGGAGCGCCACACCTCCGGATCAATGGAAGCAATGTCGTACAGATAGCTGTTGAAATTCTGAGTAGATGTAGGCGCCGCTTTAGAGGTATTCGTCAGGGGCACTATGTAATCCAGCCCGTTGATGTCGCCGGGGTCCATGCCCAGATACTGCATGGCGCGCACCGCGCCGGCAGCGTAGGTGTAAGAATCCCTGCCCAGATAGGTTTCACCGCCGGCACCCACTATGACAGCCATGATTTCCCGCAGCTTCGCCTGCTCCTCCTCGGTCATTTTGATATTCATTTTTTCCCGTGCCAGTAGTTGACTGGAGAACGTGCTGATCTGACTGGAGGTTATATAGTGGGAGCCACCGTCCAGCAGATAGCTGTATTCCTCGATGAGCTTTTTCACCGACAGCTCTTCTGCCAATTCCCCCGACTTTTCTGTGATAAGCTGTTTGTAATCCAGCTCCGCGCTGACACCACCGATGCCTCCGCTCGGAGCGGTGATGCTGCCGCCGACAACGGGGGCCGCCTGCAGCATGACCCGCAGCTGCGCAAGACCGGGAAAGGCCGTTTCATTGATGTAAATTCGTTCCTTCACATGTTCGTCAGGGTCATCTGGGTCATCCATTGTCCTCCATGACGTTATAGCCCATCCTACCGGAAAATATTTTCCAGTAGAATACGACCATCCTATCAGCTCACGGTAAAAGCCCTGTCCGGGGGTCCTCGCCTGCTCCGCATACGTACTCTGATACCAGCCCATCATACCGTCCAGCACGGTGCGGTCGTCCTTGGTGAAGCGCTCGTCCGCGAGGGAAATGCCCAGTGCCGCCAGCATTTCCAGCACCGCAGCGTCCTCCTCCACGTCCTCGTCGCCGTACTTGACGAAGCCGCCGCTGGGGAGCTGCTGCTCGGAGAGATAAGTCAGTGCGTTGCTGACAGCCGCGGAGACCTCTGGCCGGTCCATATAAGGAGTGAGTGCCTGCACCGACTTAGCCGTGAGCAGGATGCAAGCAAAGCGTTCGGGATAGTCATCCAAATTATGGTCATCCCGCATCAGTTTAGGCCACTTGGTATAGCTGAACCTGCCATCGCTCTGCTGGCGGGCCAGCACCTTCGCCAGCATAGTCTCCCTTGCGGTGTTGAGTTCATCCGTTTTGCCGGCATCACCGGCGGCGTCTAGATCCAGCAACATATCCACCTGATCCTCGTCCGCATCCACCAGTTCCGGCCTCTGCATGGCGGCCAGAAGGTCATGACCGGCAAAGTCGGTCACATCCAGCCCCATAGCCGCCACCGTGCGGACAGCACCGGGGACATAGCCCGCCTTGCCGCGCTTTGCCGCAATGTCCATCCAGTTCGCCAACGCCTGTAGGTACTCGTCATAGAATCCGTCCGGCACGTCTGCGCCGGAGGTCCACAGGGCATAGACCACCTTGGCGTTTTCCTCCTGCGTGGCTGTAGCGAGATAGTCTTTGCTCTCGGTGACGCGCTGGATGACCAACTCCGTCACCGTCTTGTACGCCTGCTCCGCCTCATCTGTCCAGCCGTCCATAGGGGCAGCCTGCGCGGTCACGGGCAGGAGCATGACGATTGCCAGCAGTGCGGTGAGTATTCTTGTGAAATGCTTTCTCATTTGCTCTCCCTCCTGCGCCGGACGACCACCGTCACGGCCACCATGACGACCACCGCGCCGCCGATGATAAGAAACAGGTTTCTCTGCGCCGCGTCTGTCTGGGCCTTCACCGCAAGCACGGCGTCCCAGTTCTGGATGAGTTCCTTATCGTGGTCTGACAACGCCTTGTAGCGTTTCACCAGCCTGTCCACGGTGGGCTTCTCGCCCAGTCCCGGTTCGGTCATGGGGATGATTTGGCTTTCTATGTCCGCATTGATGCTCTCTATCTCCGCATACAGCGCATCTATGTCGCTCTTGGCCTGTGTCAGCTTGGTCATGTAGGTATCATAGCCATCGAAGTCACGGCTCATTTTCAGCTTGTTCAGCAGGGCGGTTACCTCGGCATCGTCCTCCGTGGACAGTTTCTTGGGCAGGGCGTCCGCCTGCTGCTGATCGGCCTCGGTGAACTCATAGCTACCAGCGAAGGACACCTCGCTCTCCTCCGGCGTCAGTATCTTGGCGGACACGCTGCCGGGGCGGAAGTCGTACAGGATGCTCATGCCCTGCGCCTGCCGCCACACAGCCGCCAGTGCCAGCAACGCCTGGTCGGTGGCGATACTGTTGCTCTCACCGGGTATGGCAGAGGGGTTGCTGGGGTCAGACTCATAGGAGTGGGCAAAGCCGCCGTCTTCCTGCTGGTAGTAGAACAGGGCATCCAGCAGATTGATGCCGTTCTTGATGAACCGCGGATCGTTCTGCGGGTCAACGCCGATGGAGCACAGCGACACGATGATCTGCGACACGGACTCGGAGTTCCGCGTACCCCAGCTGCGGAAGTCGCCGGTATCCAGCTGCAATTTGGACAAACAATCCAGTGCCTTGTCCACCGGGTCCTTCACGTTGAAGGTGGAGTTGCGGTAGTACGGTGCCAGCGCCTGTATCGCCATGGCGGTGATATCCGGGTCGGCGGTACTGCCCTGCGCAAAGCGCAGGTTGAAGCCATTATCGGGGAGCTGGAAGGACAGTATCTTCTTGATCATCTCCGTGCGGGTGTAAGATGAGCCCGTGGGGATGTTGTACTTCATGCTGTCCAGTGTGATAAGTCCCCACAGCCAACCGTTGAGTCCCTGTGCCCCGATGTCCACGGTCTTGCCGCGATCATACACGCCGTCCGCGATGAGGTTGATGTCATTGCCGTTTTCATCCTTGCCGAAGTGGGTAGGGTCGCCGCCGCAGGCCAGCACAGCGAGGGAGATTCTATGCCACTCAGTAGCCTTCACTCTGTCCAGCTTGTCCGGCTCACGGTACTTCTGCTCCACATAGGTCTGCAACGCTGCGAGGTAGGCGTCGTAATCGTCCTCCACACCGCAGCGGCTCAAGCCGATAGGCAGCCAGTCCGTGGCGGAGCTGCCCGCGTAGGTCAGTTCATCCCCGGAGAGCAAATTGTCGGTTTCAGACAGTCCCAGCGCAGAGCGCTTCTGCGCCACGATGCCGTAGATAGCTTCAGAGATCTCTTTGACCGTGTATTTGCCCTGCGGCACGACCTGTCGCTGGTTCTGTTTCTGCGCCGCCTCCGCCTGCTGCGCCGTCATAGGGCTGACGGTGATGCTTACATTACCAGTGAATGTACCGTTCTTGAACTGCACCCGGCCAATGATATTGGAACTCTCCACCGGCGTGATGCTGCCCCATGTTTCCTCGCTCCACTGGGCATCCTTGCCCACCTGTATCTCCACCGTGCCGGTGAAGAAATCCGGGTGATCCAGCGTCACGGACTGCACATAGTACATCCCATTGATAGAAATGCCACAGCTCGCTTCATCCTCTTTGTTTTTGCCCACGGCCAGCGACACGCGGGCGACCTTACTCGCGGGCAGGGTATGCCCTTCGTTGGCCGTCAGGTTCAGCACATCCGCGCTGTCTACCCCCGCCTTTTCGAACACCCAATAGGGCAGGTCGTTCCCCATTGGGGCGTTGACAGTGATGCTGTATCCCGCCGCGTAAGCTGTAGGCATCATGCCCAGTACCAGCACCAGCGCCAACAGAAACGCTGTCCAATTCCGTACTTTTCTTCTCACAGAGGCATCCCTCCCGTTTCCGTTTATATAGCCGTATTCGCGTGGACGGAAATTCCGCCCACGCGAATCGGCAGACTGACTCCTAAGAGCCGTCTATATCACTTATTTCTCGTCATGCTCATCCCGCCTGACCTTGTGGTAACGGCGTACCGCGCCCACGATGATCAGCGCCGCGATGACGGCCACGATGCTCCAGACGAGGATGGGATTCTCGCGCACCACCGTGCCGATGATCTCCCACACGGAGTTACCGCTGGCGCCGCCCTCAGTATCCTGTCCATCCGGCACATCATCCGGCGCTTCAGTGGTCTGAGTGTCGTCAGGCTCGGCGTCAGGCTCCTCCGCGTTCTCGGACAGGCTGTCCATGCTCACCTGCTGGGAGTCCAGCCACACAGGGAAGGTCATGGACGTGCCGCTGGCCTCCCACTTGCTGTACAGACGGTCTGCCAGTGCCGCAAGGCTGCTGGCGTACTGGCCGTAGATACTCTCATAGGTGCCGCTGGCCATGCCGCCGCCACCGGTCAGCCACGCGCTGAACACCTCCTCGCTGCCGGAGTCGATGTACTTCTGCAGCGCCTTGGCGATGGTGTCGCCGTCCTTGCCGTCCACGCCGGTGTGCTCGTTGAGGCTGGCCAGCAGCAGAGCCGCCAGATCCTTGGCCTCATCGGTCTTCTTACCCACGGCCGCGGTGGCCATGTTGTCCAGACTATTGGTCAGCAGGGCGCGGACCACGTTGGGATTCTCTTCCAGCCACTTCTGGAAGGACTTGTTCCCGCCGTTGGAGCCCCACTCGGCGTAGGCGCCCAGCACAAGGCCCTTGATGTCGTACTCCACATCCATGTTCAGGCCGTCCTGCAGGCCCTCATCGTCCTTATCGCCGGTGCCGGTACCGTCGCCGCTGCCGCCGTAGTAGTAACCGCCGTTACCGCCGGTGCCAACGCTGGCAAATTCGGCGTGGATAGTACCATTGCTCTCTGCGGGCATGACGATGTTCGTCGTGCCCTTAGCAGGCAGAACATCAGTCTGGCCGTTATGCGTCCATGTCAGGGACTTCAGGCCGAAGGTGTTGTCCTTGGGTGTGGCCTTGATGGTCACGCTGGTACCCGCAGGCCCATAGACTGCATTATCCGCATCCTTGGTACTGGTATAGCCCAGACTACTATCAAGCGTTACCGCACCGCCAGTGCCGCAGTCCACGTCTGTACGGTAGTACCGCTTGCTCATGTCGGGGTTGTCCAGCAGTGTCGGATACTTGTCATCCTTGTCCTGCTTCCACCAGCCGAGCTTGGCATCCTGGTCGGTACCGCCCTGAGAGCCTTCGCCCTTGCCGCCGACGCCCCACGCCACCTTGCCGCTGGCGAAGTCAGCCAGCGTAGCGTATTCGCCTGCGCTGCTAACCGCTGTAGCACTGCTTGCAAGGTAATAACTATTCGTCACTTTACCTTTGGCCAAAGTGTTGGGCGCAAGTGCAATGTCCTTTCCTGCGACATAGCTGAAGGAATATTTAATGGTGCATTTGATATTATTTGTTGCCGCAAATATACCATACGCCCGTTTAGCCGAAACACCGCCCGCTGTAGCTTCAATAGCGCCCGTATTACTGCAGAACGAGATCCTCAGAACATAACCTGTCGCAATACCGGCAGCTACTCCACCATTTACGAAACCTGTATTACTGCATTTTTCAATGTTTACTCCGTTTCCGATACCGCAAGCATGCGATACTGCAGAAATTGCGCCACTATTCTGGCAGTTTTCAATTTTGCCAGCACCATTTGCGATACCCGCAGCGTGACTATCAGCACCACTCGCGATAATCGTCCCGCTGTTTATGCAGCCGGTAAAGCTGTTCAGCCGGTTACCTTCGGAGCATGCTTGAATACCGGCAGCCCTGCCACCATAAGTTGCGGTACTGGATACATCAGCTCGATTAACACAATCTATGAATGTTCCATAAGTATCCCCGCTCGAACCCGCGACTAAGCCGCCAACCATACCGTCGCCGCTTACGCTGCCGCTAACAGTACACCCCTCTGCAATAACATAGCCCCGGCCAACCAGCCCGCCAGTATGCTTCTTACCCTTAACATTTACGGCTGCGGTTATATCCATCAGATTTATCGAGCCCTTGGGCACATAGCCAACTACACTGCCACAATCGAGTCCTGTTCCTGTGATGTCGACGTCGGTTAGATTCAGGTTGCGGAAAGTGCCCAGAGCAGCGCATCCGAACAGTCCTGTATAGGTACCACCTGCAGTTATCTTCAAATTACTGATCGTGAGACCATTACCGTCCAAATTTCCCATGAACACAACATCGCTGTTGCCAATAGGTGTCCACTCATCTGTAAGACTAATGCTATTTACCAGTTGGAACCATTCCTTTGCGTATGTAAGTCCATTTTCATTGACTTGTACACGCAGCTCTATCAAATCGGCTTCCGTTTTGATTTGATATGGATCGGCTTCCGTGCCGCTGCCATCCCACGGGGCTTTCCACATGGCGTATAGGGTAAGATCCTGACGAATGGTTACATCTTGACCAACGGTATAGACAACTCCATCTCCATCGGTAGTTGTATTCCAACCATTAAATTTCTTCCCCTTATAAGAAAACCCTGCATCATCTCGAATGGTGAATGTTGCTGAACCATCCACGCCCTTTTTCTTCTTCTCGTAGGCGCTTCCTTCACCCCTATTCGCATCATAGACAAGGGTGATTTCCTCTGCTGCAGGCTTATCACCTGTCATAAATATGGGATTATACGGTTCAACCGCACTGTTTTTCCACAGGGTTATGGTCGCACCATGAGTATTTGCCCATTCATTCAGCAGGGCTACCAGCTCAGTATCGCCCACCGTGTACTTGGTGTTCGCACCTTCACCGGTCACGGTGATCTCTTTCTCTGCACCGGTGTCGTCAATGTAATACGCCCGTGCCGTCTTACCGGTCACCGTGCCGAGATAATAGCAGTTTGCGGCTGTTCCGCTCCCCACTATACCCTCAGAATATGTAGAACCATCCCCAGCGGTCGTTTCGATCATCACTACATTTACATTTCCTGTGCTGTAGCTGTTCTGCACTTTCCCGCTGCCATTGATCTCACCGACTATACCGCCAGCAATAGAGCAGTCGACACCGTCCAGATTACCCGTATTGACGCAGTTCCGAACTACCGTGCTGCCCGTTATAATTGCCGCGATGCCACCGATCCATGAACCCATGGCATCACTTATGTTGATGTTGCTCGTGCAGTTATCGATCACAGAATCCTGCGCACGTCCAGTAATACCGCCGCTATAGGAGAAACCGGCATTGTCTGTTACAGTTCCCGATACAGTCAGGTTCTTTATCGTTGAGCCTTGTACATCACCAAACAGACCTGCAAATCCATTTTCGCTGTTGTTTGTTACCTTCAGGCCGGTTATGCCAAACGAGTTGCCATCGAAGGTTCCCCGGAACGGGCAGGCCGAGCCGCCTATGGGTGTCCACTCGTTGCCGCCCAGGTCGATGTCAGCCGTCAGCTTAAGCGTCTTGCCGGAGAAGCTGTTGTTGCTATTCACCAACTGTGCGAAATTCGCCAGCTCCTCGGCGGTGCGGATGGTGTATTTATCGTCTGTAACGCTCGTGTACCACGCGGAGACGAAATCCTCCTGCGTACCGTAGTAAAGGGTCACGTCGCCATCTTCGGGCAGGGCATATTCCAGTGTAAGAGTTTCCTTCGTCAATGCTGGGGTCGGATTTTCGCCCTCGGTCACCAACACATCATCCAAAGCCGTTTTGATATAAACAGGCTCACCGGCATAGTCAGCCGTGGTCAGCTTCAGCGTGACCGTTTTGGTATCCGCATTGATGGTGTAGGTGGTGTCCAGCTTTTCGGTCGTGCCGTCTTCTTCAACACCTACAACGAGTTTGACGTCGTATGCTTCGTTGGCGCGGTACTGTTCTACAGTCACCGTGCGCTGGGTCGCAGGCGCGTTAAAATCCTCCTGCGTGCCGTAGTAAAGGGTCACGTCGCCATCTTCGGGCAGGGCGTATTCCAGCTCGGGAGTATCCTTCGTCAAAGCTGGGGTCTGATTTTCGCCCTCGGTCACCAGCACATCATCCAAAGCCGTTTTGATGTAAACAGGCTCACCGTCGTAGCCATCTGTGGTCAGCTTCAGCGTGACTGTTTTGGTATCCGCGTCGATGGTGTAGGTGGTATCCAGCTTTTCCACGCCTTCCTCAACGCCTACGACGATCTTTACCTCGTATGCTTCGTTGGCGTGATACTGTTTCACAGTTACTGTGCGTTGAGCCACAGAAACACTGGTATCCTCGCCCTCCTGCGTGGCGATGTCAGCAGGCGTTGTCACCGCCGTGCCCTCGCCGTTGGCGTAGGCGCCTATGCCCTCGGCAAACGCCGCGGGGGTCACCAGCGTCAGCGTGAGCACCATGCTCATCAGCAGGCTCACGATGCGCCGGGACATACTGCTTGTCCGTTTCTTCATGTGATCTGTCTCCTCTCGTTGTTGAATGTATCTATGTAAAAACTATTTAGTTACTGCTCTTTGGCATCACCACATACAATTTGCCTGTCTCCGGGTCTTCGTACACCGTGCCCTTCTGCTCGAAGCTGCTGGAGGACTGGATGTCCTGCTCCATCTCTTCCGCGTTGTCCAGCTCCTGCATCTGCTCCCGCTGGAGGATCTCCACGCGGGTCTTGCTCAGGTCCACGTTCCAGTTCAGAATGACCGCCGCCATCAGCCCGCAGGCGAACACCAGCATCACGTCCGACAGGTTCGCCAGCCCGGACATGGCGTCCACCTCCTCCGTCACATGACGGCGGGAGGAAAACTTACCCTTCAACATCTGCCGTGACCTCCTCCAGAACTGCCTCCATCAGCGTTTCCAGCGACACCATATCGTCGTTGTACCAGCGCTTGCGGATATGGGAGATGACGCTGGCCCGGCGTGGATCGCATGGTGATGCTGCTGGCCACCGCCGCGCTGATGACGCCGGCGATGGTGGTGTCGAACGCCACATTCATGGACTCCGACAGCGTCACCGTGTCACCCTGTCCCAGCGCTACGATGCCGGGGCCGAGGGGTATCAGCGTACCCAGCAGGCCAAACATGGGGCCCAGCTTGGCGATCATGTCCGTGACGGAGGTGGTGCGGGCGTTCCGCGCCTCCTCCGTGGCCAGCAGGCGCTCCGCCAGTGCCGTCAGGGTGTCCTTGGGCAACCCCCGGCTCTCCGCCAGCTCCAGCAGGGCCTTCTTCTGCCGCCGCAGCAGGCCGCTGTTTTCAATCAGCTCCGCAAGGCCGTCCGCGCCCGCCGTGTGTACGTCACGCAGCAGTTGCGGGACGTTGCACTTGTGCTTGCGGCGCTCCGCGATAAACTCCACCACGATGTCGCCGATCTGCCAGACCGCGCCGGCCATGAGGATCAGCAGGATGATGAGGCAGGGGATCATCAGCGCCTGGGCGATGGTATGCAGTATTTCACTCAAAGAGATCATGTGTGTTTGCTCCTATTCCTGTTTCTCGCCCCGCAGATGGGGCGTATTTTTCCCGTTACCTGCCCCGCAGGGGCGGGTAACATATTTGCTTTTGTATGTGGTTTTGGTCTTGCCGTTCAACAAAGAGAGGAGGTGGGAGGGGCGGCTTTTCCCCTCCCACCCTTATGGAAAGCTGACAGCCTCCGTTCAGACTGTCTCGGCTTGACAAGGGTAATTCAGCAGGACACCTTCTGCTCTGCGGCTTCCGCCGCTTTCTCGATTTCACGCTGACGGGCAGCGGCGTCACGAGCTTCTTTCTTCTCGCGCTCCAACCGCTTTTTCTCTTTCAGCCGTGATTGCTGTGCCGCATGGCTGGCGGCGGCCTTGGCGCGCTTCTCCTTCTTCCTGCGCTCAGATTCCTCGTAGAACAGCGGCTCCTGCACGGCCTTTTCCCGCTTGTAGCGTGCGGTGTCTTTCAACTTAGGCTCTTTCGCCGGTGGCCGCAGATGTGCCATCTCCAATACTGCGTCCCAACTGCCAAAGCGCTCCTCGATGAACGTGCCGCCGTCTATCTCGCAGGGAACAGGCGTGTGCCGCAGTAGTTCAGCACGATTGCTGACGTATTGCGCCAAATGCGCCAGCGGCGTATCCGCGTGTTTCTCTGCAAAAGCCGCGTCCCGCGCTTCCAGCGCCGCCACGGTACGCTTGGCCACATTACGCTCGAACCAGCTTTTGTAGTCAAATCTCTCGCGGGGATTTCTGTGTGACATGGCATAGTCCTCCCTTACAAAAATCGCCGGTTTTCCAAAGAAAACCAGCGGTGATCCGGCAGAAATGAAAATGCGCTGACGAACCTCGCCAGCGCGCACTCCCGCCTATGCCGTCAGGGAGAGATCGCCCGCTGTCCAACACTGATCCTCCATCGTGCAATTCTTCTGCCCTAACGTCACGAAGGGCTTTTGCCCTTCTCGTACCTGAACCTACCTTCTCAGAGCGTTCGCTCCAATGGCTGCTATTCGCCACACGGCATTTCTGCCGCTTTGGTCCATTCCTTACGTCAACAGCGCCGTCCGCAGGGGGTATCACCCCGTTCCTTCAAAACTGCCGCCTGACGGTAATGATATACCGCCTTTACAGCGACAGCCACACGACTTCGCAAGACCTTTTATTCAGTTTTTGGCCTCGATTTCTTTCGCAAAGTAACATACTTTGCGAAAAAGCGCGGAACGCCTTGCGCTGCAAGGCATTCCAGATTTACGCCAGAAAAAGTCGAAAATTTGAACTCGTTGTTGACACGGAAAAACGACTGGTATATACTGTTATTTGGCTGAAATTGGAAAGTTTTCGCAAAGTATGTTACTTTGCGAAAATTTTTGCGTTGACAATATGTTTTTTATCACATATAATATGCATAGGAAAAGAGGCGGTGGTTATATGGATTTCATGGTGGAATACTATGAAAAAGCGGATGGTTCACGGCCTGCCGAGGAGTTCATTCTGTCACAGGACAACAAAATGCAGGCAAAGATATTCGCCGCCCTTGAATTGTTGGAATTGAAAGGCCCAGCACTGCGAGAACCATATTCCAAGCCGCTGGGTAACGGCATTTTCGAAGTCAGGGCAAAGCAGGGGTCTGACATCAGCAGGGTGCTGTATTTCTTTGTAGTGGGAAAACGGGTCATCCTGACCAACGGATTTGTAAAGAAAACCGCCAAAACCCCGTCCCGCGAGATCGAACGGGCGAAGCGGTATCGGGCTGATTACGAAAGCAAGGAGGTATGACGCTATGGGAAAGAATTTTCGTGATACGCTGAACGAGCGAATGAAAGATCCCGCATTTCTGGCAGAGTGGAACGCGCAAGAGCCGGAGCGTCAGATTATGCGTGCGATTGCCGAAGGCCGCGAGAAAAAGGACATGACTCAAAAGCAGCTGGCAGAGATCACCGGCATCACGCAAGCTGACATCAGCCGTCTGGAAAGCGGCACAGCCAACCCCTCGCTGCGGACGCTCAAGCGTCTGGCCGCCGGTATGGGCATGGCTCTCAAGGTAGAGTTCGTCCCCATTCAACCATAAGCAAAAGAGACAGGCATTTGCCTGTCTCTTTCATGTTATTCCCTTGAGAAAGCCTATCCCCTCCACGGCTCTGCGCTTGTAGTCCATAGACGAGTGGACGTATAGCCGAAGCGTGGTGCGGACATCGGCGTGGCCCAGCAGTTCGCTGACGCTTTTCACGTCCACCCCGCGCTCCACGCAGCGTGTGGCGTAGCTATGCCGCAGGCAATGAAAATTCCGATACCGCACGCC
>ERZ779898.82-NODE-82-length-46494-cov-14.582614_pt1 | contig 46494 bp, 45 predicted proteins | sample MGYA00511902_ERZ779898 | MGnify/ENA primary metagenome ERZ779898 (study PRJEB29588, sample SAMEA2144588) | human gut metagenome | biome: human gut; feature: human-associated habitat; material: faeces | place: Denmark | collected 2008/2010 ...
TATTTCCTATTTTTATTTTTCAATTTGCTGTGACATATCTATTTTAAATCTACATATTATTTAATTAACTATTTTTTACAAGAAATTCCTCCACTAATAATTAGTGGAGGAAAAGGAGATTACTTATTTGTCTACTCTGATTTCATATCTCTTATAAGCCCTCCTGGTAGTCCTTCTCCAGAACCAGTGTCCTTTTTCGGTTGCTTCCATATGCTGTTCTCTTACAGAGAATCCTAACATTCTCAAGTAATATTTCTTATTGTACTATTATTTTTTGTATTGTGTTTTCAAGATTTTCGTTAGTTTTCATTTTTACTACCATATAATTTGTAGTATGTCCTTTTAAATATTCTCCTTCTCTTTCTTCTAGTAATACTTCTACTTCTTTACCTATGTATTGCTGATTATACTCTTTCTCATTTTTATCTGATAATTCTATTAGTCTATTGCTTCTTTCTTCTTTTACATTTCCATCTATTTGATTAGGCATTTTAGCTGCAACTGTTCCGCTTCTTGGCGAATATTTAAATACATGCATTTTATAAAATTTTATTTCTTTTAAAAACTCATAAGTTTTGTTAAACTCTTCTTCTGTTTCTCCTGGAAACCCAACTATAACATCTGTTGTTAAATGTACTTCTGGATATGCATTTCTAAGCAATTCTACTACATGTCTAAATTGATCCGTTGTATATTTTCTATTCATTCTTTTTAATGTTTCATCACATCCACTTTGTAATGATAAATGAAAGTGATCACATATTTTTGAAAGTTTTTTTAGTCTTGTTACAAATTCTTCTGTTATTAAAGTTGGCTCTAATGAACCCAAACGTATCCTTTGTATTCCGTCTACTTTTTGTATTTCTTCTAATAAGTCAATTAGTCTATACTCAGGCTCTATATCAAAGTCTTTTCCATAAGATGCTATATGTATACCTGTTATAACTACTTCTTTTATGCCTTCTTTTGCAACATCTGTAATTTCTTTTATTACACTTTCTGGCTTTCTACTTCTAATACGTCCCCTTGCATAAGGAATTATGCAATATGAACAAAACTGATTACATCCATCTTGTACTTTTATTACTGCTCTTGTTTTTTCTGTGTATGTAACATCTCCAAAGTCTAAGAACTCAGTTTGATGTAATACATCTGATACATACGTATTTTTACTTGCTTGTTCTACATATTCTACAATATCATTTTTTTCGTTTATTCCAAGTATTAAGTCAATCTCTGGTATTTGCTCTAGCTTTTCTTTTGCCACTTGAGCATAGCAACCAACAGCCACTAAAATAGCTTCTGGATTTATTTCTTTTACTCTTCTTAACATTTGTCTTGATTTTTTATCTGCCATATTTGTTACTGTACATGTATTTATAATATAGATATCTGCTTTTGTTTCAAAGTCTACTACTTCATAACCTGCTTCAATCATTTTTTGCATCATTGCATTTGTTTCATATTGATTTACTTTACATCCTAAAGTACAAAACGCTACTGTTTTCATATAATTCCCCTTTTTATTAGATATTGATTATTATATCATTTGACAAATCTATAATAACTGTGTATAATTAATATAGGAAATGAAAACCACAATAGTGGTTGCCACTTTGGTTATATGTAACAACACATCTGCTGGGCAAAGCAAAGATGTGTTGTTTTTTTATTCCTTATTTATCCAACTTATGTATAAAATTGCTAATAAGGCTACGTTTATAGTTAGGGAAATCCCTAATGCATATATTAAAAATAATATAAATTCCATAAACACCACCTCACTTTCTCATAGTCAAAACTATGAAGTAAAGTGGCAACACACTTGCTTATCTCATTTCCTATAGTAACTACTATACTATATATTTAACAAAAAAACAAGCGAACATATAAAAAAAGTAGGAGTTTGTGCTCCTACTTTTTTTACGTGTGCCAATTTTTTTGTTCCAAATGACACATTACATTTTTTTAATACATTCCGTCCATTCCTGTTGGTTCATGGTCTGAACATTTACAACTATTTGCTTCTTTTTTATCTGTTACTAAACTTTCTGTTGTTAATATCATTGATGCTATTGATACTGCATTTTGAAGTGCACTTCTTGAAACTTTTGTAGGGTCTACAATTCCTGCTTTTTTCATGTCTACATATTCATCTGTTTGTGCATTAAATCCTACACCTACTGGACTGTTTTTAACTTTTTCTAATATTACAGATGGCTCTAAACCTGCATTTATTGAAATTTGTCTTGTTGGTTCTTCTAATGCTCTTAGAATTATTTTACCACCAATTTTTTCGTCTCCTTGTAATTTTTCAACTACTTCTGTAACTTTTGGTAAAATATCAATATATGCTGTTCCACCACCAGGTACTATACCTTCTTCAACTGCTGCTTTTGTAGCAGACAAAGCATCTTCTATTCTTAGTTTTCTGTCTTTCATTTCAACTTCAGTAGCAGCTCCAACACCAATTACAGCAACTCCTCCTGCTATTTTAGCTAAACGTTCTTGTAAGTTTTCTTTTTCAAATTCGCTCTTTTCTTCTGCAATTTGAGATTTTAATAAAGCTACACGTTTTGCAATTTCTTGTTTATCTCCCATTCCATCTACTATAATTGTGTTTTCTTTTTGTACTTTTATTTGTCTTGCTCTACCTAATTGCTCAATTGTTGTATCTTTTAGTTCTAATGCTAAATCTGATGTAATAACTTCTCCACCTGTTAATATTGCAATATCTTCTAGCATTTGTTTTCTCTTATCACCATAGCCAGGTGCTTTAACAGCTACTACATTTATAACTCCTCTTAGTTTGTTTAAAATTAATGTTGATAATGCTTCACCTTCTATATCATCACATATAATTACAAGTTTACCAGATTGTTGCATTAAGCTTTCAAGTAATGGTAGTATTTCTTGAATATTACTTATTTTTTTATCTGTAATAAGTATATATGGGTTGTCTATAACAGCTTCCATTTTTTCTGTATCTGTTACCATATATGGTGATACATATCCTTTATTGAATTGCATTCCTTCTACAACGTCAAGTTCTGTTTGTGATGTTTTAGATTCTTCAATTGTAATAACTCCATCTTTAGATACTTTTTCCATTGCTTCTGAAATAAGTTCTCCAACTTCTGGGTTGTTGGCAGAAATACTTGCAACTCTTGCAATATCTTCTTTTCCACTTACTTCAACACTAATTTCTTTTAAAGCATCTACTGCTGAAACCACAGCTTTGTCCATACCTCTTTTTATAGCCATTGGATCTCCACCAGCTGCTACGTTTTTTACACCTTCGCGAATCATATTTTGTGCTAATACCATAGCTGTTGTTGTTCCATCTCCAGCAACATCATTTGTTTTTATAGATACTTCTTTTACTATTTGTGCTCCCATATTTTCAAATGGGTCATCTAGTTCTATTTCTTTAGCAATTGTTACACCATCATTTGTAATTAGTGGTGCTCCAAATTTTTTGTCTAGTACAACATTTCTTCCTTTTGGTCCTAATGTTACTTTTACAGTATCAGCTAATTTGTTTACGCCATTTAATAGGCTTTTTCTGGCATCTTCGCCAAATTTAATTTCTTTTGACATTTTAATTATCTCCTCTCTATTCAACTATAGCTAATATATCATTATATTTGACTATAACTAATTCTTCTCCATCAATTTTAACAGTAGTTCCAGCATATTGGTTTAAAACTACTTTATCTCCTTCTTTTATAGCCATTTCTACTTTTTTACCTTCTGAATTTGTTCCATCTCCTACTTTTATAACCTCAGCAATTTGAGATTTTTCTTCTGATTTTCCAGCTAAAATAATTCCACTTTTAGTTGTCTCTTCTTTTTCTAACATTTTAACAACAATTCTGTCTCCAATTGGTTTTAACATGAAAATTACCTCCTTATCAATCATTTTATTATATGCTAATTTTTATTTTTTAGAATTTTTTTGCTCACGCCTTCTTTCTTTTTTAATTGCATATGATAAAATTAGCAGTCTTTCTTTAAGACTGCTAATACTTTATACCCATTTATATAAAATGTCAAGTATACTATTCAATTTTTCACACATTATTCACATTTGCTTTTGCAATAATCTTTACTTTTCTCTTCAAGAGTTTTAAAGTCACAACATATCTTTTTAAAGAAATTATTTTTAGTACTTTTTTCATAAGTTTTTAATGCTCTTTCTTGTATTTCTTTTATATGCTTGTTACAAAAATGGTATTGACTTATTAAAATCTGTCTATATTTTTTATTTTCATTATTTATATTAAATTCAATAAGTTCTTCTCTTTTTATTGGTATCATGTTATTAAAACCTAATATACCATATTTTCCATTATGTATTTTTAAAATATAAATGTTATCTTTCATTTTTTGATGTGCTTCTCTAGGATGCTCCAATGGCACAAAATATTCAAACTCATTAACTTGCAATACCACTCCTAAGTATGGCCTTTTCCTAGTATATTCATCTTTTTGTTCTTTGTTGTATTGAACTTTATTATCGAATGAATATAAATATTTTATGTAATTAACATCTACTCTATATAACTTTAATTTATTCATTGCACTCCTTAAACACAAATAGAGTAGGTGCTTAATTGCCCCTACTCTATTGCCATATTCTAGGATATGACTGTCCTCTTTATAAATACCCTACTTTAATACCTTTACAAGTATTTGGCTAAGGATCTCCCTATCATAATATTTTACAATATTACTTTATCAGTATATTCATTATATACTACTTTTATTCTGGATGTCAAGCCTTTTTGTTTAAATTTCCATTATTTTACTTTTCAGTTTTAATTTTCACATTTTCTTTTGCTACTTTTACTAAGCTTACAAATAGTGGATGTGGTCTATCAGGTCTTGACTTAAATTCTGGATGAAATTGTGATGCAATAAAAAATGGATGATTTTTTAATTCTACTATTTCAACTAGGTTTCCATCTGGTGATAACCCAGAACAAATTAAACCTGCCTTTTCCATTTCTTCTCTATATTTGTTGTTATATTCAAAACGATGTCTATGTCTTTCTGATATCTTATTTGTTTTATATACTTTCTCAGCTAATGTATTTTTTAATATGTTACATGGGTATGCACCTAACCTCATTGTTCCGCCTTTGTTTGCTATATGAATTTGTTCTTCCATAATATGAATTACTTTGCATGTACTTGCTTCATCAAATTCTTCTGAGTTTGCATCTTTATATCCTAACACATCTCTTGCAAATTCTACAACTGCCATTTGCATTCCTAAACATATTCCTAAAAATGGAATATTGTTTTCTCTTACATATTGTATTGTTGCTATTTTTCCTTCTATTCCTCTGTTTCCAAATCCACCTGGTACAATTACTCCATTGTATTTTCCAAGCATTTCTTTTGCATTTTCTTTTGTTACCTTTTCACAGTCTATAAAATCTATATGTACTTTACAGCCATTTGCAAATCCACCATGTTTAATGCTTTCTGCAATTGATAAATATGAGTCTTCTAATTTTACATATTTTCCAACTATTGCAATATTTACATTTTCATCTTTTAGATTTTTAATATTTTTTATTAATTCTTCCCAACTCAAATTATTTGGTATATTTCTTAATTTCAGTTTTTCACAGATTCTACTTGCTAATCCTTCTTTTTCTAGCATTAGTGGAACTTCATATAAGTTTTCTACTGTTTTATTTTGTATTACATCTTGTTTTTTTACATTGCAGAATAATGCAATTTTCTGTTTTAAGTTTTCATCTATTTCTTGTTCTGCTCTACAAACTAGTATGTCTGGTTTTATACCTATTGATTGCAATTCTTTTACTGAATGTTGAGTTGGTTTTGATTTTAGCTCATTTGATCCATAAATATATGGTAATAAAGTTACATGAATATATGCAATATCCTCTTCATTTCTTTCTATTCCTATTTGTCTAATAGCTTCTAAGAAAGGTAAACTCTCAATATCTCCAACTGTTCCACCTATTTCTGTTATCACTATATCTACATCTGTATTTTCAAATTTATATACTTTTTCTTTTATAGCATTTGTAATATGTGGTATGACTTGTACTGTTTTTCCTAAGTAATCTCCTTTTCTTTCTCTTTCAATTACTTCTGAGTATATTCTTCCTGTTGTTACAGAAGAATATTTGGTTAGATTTTCATCTGTAAAGCGTTCATAATGTCCTAAGTCTAAATCTGTTTCTGCTCCATCGTCTGTTACAAAAACCTCTCCATGTTCATATGGACTCATTGTTCCTGGGTCTACATTAAGGTATGGATCAAATTTCTGATTTGCTACTTTATATCCTCTATTTTTTAATAGTCTTCCTAATGATGCTGCTGTTATTCCTTTTCCTAGTCCAGATACTACTCCACCTGTTACAAAAATGTACTTTTTATTCATTGTTTCCTCCTTACCCTAGCACAGTTTGGAAATAAAAAAATAGATTTAAAAATAAACAAAGTTCAAACTGTGTTTTTTTTAAATCTATCATGTTTATATGATAACATTTGTTAAGATTTGTGTCAATATTAATTCTATTTTTTATAATATGTCTTTTTATATTTTTCATAATTGTATAATATTTTTCTTACATACAGATTAGTTTCTTTAAATGGGATATTTTCTAAATCCGATCCATCTTTTTTTAATATTCCATCTTTAATCCATCCATCTACTCTTCCCATACCAGCATTATATGCAGCCAATGCTAAACCAATATTATTATATTTATTCATTAATACTGAAAAATAATATGTTCCTAGTTTAATATTGGTTTCAGGCTCATATATTTGTTCTTGTGCTATTTCTATATTATCAATTTCGTTACTTATTTCAGTTGCTGTGTTTTCCATTAATTGCATTAGACCAATTGCTTTTGCTTTAGAATTTGCTTTTTCATCAAAATTGCTCTCTGCTTTTATTATTGAATATATTAATAGTTCATCCACATTGTATAATTCAGCATATTTACTTACATACTGTTCATATTTTTTAGGATATATTATTTGTTGTATATTAATAATTTGAAACAATAAAAAATATATTATTGATATAATAATTAATATTAATAATGTTACTTTTAAAGTTTTAATCAAAATTTTCTCCTTTTAGCTAATATATAGCATTTCTTTTGTAATTTATTTTACATCATACCAATCTGTTGCTTCTGACACTTCTACCTCTAATGGTACTTCAAGTTTCACAGCTTTTTCCATGCTTTCTTTTAATATTTCCTTTACTTTTTCTTTTTCTTCTATATTACATTCAATTAAAAGTTCGTCATGAATTTGTAAAATTAATCTTGCATTTAATTTTTCTTCTTTTAGTCTTTCATTAACATGTATCATTGCAATTTTCATTATATCTGCTGCTGTTCCCTGTATAGGTGTGTTCATAGCTGCTCTAGCTCCAAATTGCCTTACCATATAGTTGTTAGAAGAAAGCTCTGGTATGTATCTTCTTCTATGAAATAGTGTTTCCACATATCCATTTTGTTTTGCTTCTTCAACTATTTCATCCATAAATTGCTTTACTCCACAATATTTATTTAAATATTGTTCAATATATTGTTCAGCTTTTTTACGGCTTATGCCCAACTGTTCTGCTAATCCAAATCCACTTATTCCATATACAATTCCAAAGTTTACTGCTTTTGCCGCTGTTCTTTGTTCTTTTGTAACTTCTTCTAGTGGAACATCAAATACTTTTGATGCTACTTGTTTATGAATATCTTCCTCATTTAAAAATGCTTCTCTCATATTTTTATCTTTTGAAATATGTGCTAAGATTCTTAGTTCTATTTGAGAATAATCTGCATCTATAAATATATTTCCTTTTTGGGCTTTAAATGCTTTTTTTATCTGTTTTCCTTGTTCTGCTCTTGTTGGAATATTTTGAAGATTAGGCTCTGTTGAGCTTATTCTTCCTGTTGCAGTTACAGTTTGGTGGAAATATGAATGTATTTTTTTTGTATATTCATTTATATATACAATTAATCCATCTATATATGTTGAATTCAATTTCATTAAGGTACGATATTCTAGAATTTTCTCAATAACTGGATGTTCTGGTTTCAGTTTTTCTAATATATCAACATCTGTTGAATAACCTTTTTTTGTTTTTTTGTATACTGGTAGTTTTAACTTTTCAAATAATATTACTCCTAATTGTTGGGTAGAATTTATATTAAACTCTTCACCTGATAAGTTATAAATTTCTTGTTTTATGTTCTCAATTTCCTCTTTTAGCTTATCTCCAAATGATATTAGTTCTTCTTTATCAACATATATGCCTTCATATTGCATTTCTGCAAGTACTTTTACTAAAGGCATTTCAATATTTTTAAATAAATCCATAGAACTTATTTCTTGCATTTTTGGTTCCATCACTTCTATTAGCTTAGCTATAACATACGTATATATTGCATTATGATATTTTTCAAAATCTATATTATTTTCCTCTTGTGAAAATAATGTCATTTGAGTTTCTTTTTCTTGATTTGCTCCAACCGCTTCTAAATATTCTGAAATGTCAATATTTAAATATTGTGATGCTAATTCTTCTAATTTATAATGGTTATTACTTGGATTCAATATATATGCTGCAATCTCTGCATCAAATTCAATTCCTTTTAGTAATATTCCATTTTGTTCTAATATTACATACATTTCATTTAATCCATAACTATATTTCTTTATATTTTCATTTTCCAATATCTCTTTGAAATAAGAACTAAACTCATTTTCATCATTAAATTTTATTTCATATATATTATTATCATTATATATATATATTGATTTTATATGTTTTTTTATTATTAGTTTTTCATCTATTGATTTTTCCGTACCTATTATAAATATTAATTGTTCTTTTAACTTTTTTAATAAACTTTCTATTTCATTTTTTGAATTTAATGTTTTTACATCAAATAATTCTGTTATATTTTGCTTTGGTTTTTCATTTAATTTTAAATTAAATCTTTCAATAAATCTATTAAAATTAAGTTCTTTAAATTTAGCCAAAACCTCTTCATTATTCCATTCTTTTATTTTAAATTCCTCTATTTTTTCTTCTATTGGTACCTCTAAATTTATTGTTCCTAATGTTCTTGAAAGTTCAGCTAATTCTTTATTTGCAATCAATTTTTCTTTTGTTTTTGGTTTTAAATCATCTTCTCCTTTTTCAATTGCTTCATATAGTCCATCAATAGTTTTGTATTTTTTCACAAGTTCTAGTGCAGTTTTTTCTCCGACTCCTGGAACTCCTGGTATATTATCTGACGTATCTCCTTGTAATCCTTTTACTTCTATAAGCTGTTTTGGTGTTACACCATATTTTTCAATTACTGCATTTTCATCAAAAACTTCAGTCTCTGTTTTTCCCATTTTTGTATGTGGTATACGTACTTTTATTTTATTTGAAGTAAGTTGAAATGTATCTCTATCTCCAGAAACTATTGTAACATCAAATCCTTCTTTTTCTGCCTTTTTTGAAACTGTTCCTAAAACATCATCTGCCTCATAGCCTTCTTTTTCTATAATTGTTATATTCATTGAATGTAAAATATCTTTTAATATAGGCATCTGTTCAGCTAATTCATTTGGCATTCCTTTTCTTGTTGCCTTATATCCATCATACATTTTATGTCTTGCAGTTGGAGCTTTTAAGTCAAAGGTTACCATTAAATATTCTGGTTCTATATCTTCTAATACTTTAAATAGTATAGCTAAAAATCCATAAACAGCATTAGTATATTTACCATCAGGAGTCATCAGCATTTTATTTCCCATAATTCCATAAAACGCTCTATTTAGTATACTATTTCCATCTATTAAAACTATTTTCTTCATTATTACTTTTCCTTTCTATGTTGTCTTTCTCAATTTGCTTTGCATACCTATCTTCTTCTCCAATAGCTACTTAAGACCACAATTTTATTCCTTATTATTGTTTTCTTCTACAATATCATTAATCTCTTTTAATTTCTCTTCTAATAATTTTTTATCTATCAATTTTAAAGTATATTGAGACACCATAGTAGGTGACATGCTTCTACTCATTGCATATTCAACAACTTGTTCATCTTTACTTGCACATAGAATCACTCCTACACTTGGATTTTCATTTTCTTTTCTTTCTTGTCTATCTAATGCCTCCAAATAAAAATCCATTTTTGATATATATTCTGGTTTAAATTTTCCAATTTTCAACTCAAATGCAACTAAACAACTTAATGTTCGGTTATAAAATAATAAATCAATATAAAAATCTTCGTTGCCTACTTGCACTCTATATTCTTTGCCTACATAAGTAAAATCTTTTCCTATCTCTAATATAAAATCTTTCATATTAGAAATAATTGCCTTTTTCAAGTCTTTTTCTGAATATTGATTTGGTAAATCTAAAAATTCCAAACTATATGTATCTAGTAATTTTGTATTTGGATAATCCTCTTCTCCCACAGTTTTTGATAAACTTTGATTTGCCTTACCATCTGATAACATATATCTATGAAAATATCCGCTTGAAATTTGTCTATCTAATTCTCTTTTGGAATAATTATTTTTTATGCACATTTTTATATAGAATTCTTTTTCTTCTATTGAATTAGTGGCGCCTAATATCATAACATTATGAGTCCAACTAATTTGTCTCACCATTGGAGCGACAATTTCATTATCTTTATATGTTTCATAAAATTGTTTCATTCTATATATTCCTGCTCTATTAAATCCTCTCATTGTAGGATATTATCTTTTCATAAATTCTACTAATTTATCAACAATTTTATCTCCCCAATTAGAATCATTTACTTTTTCACTTATATATTTTCCAAAATCCCAATATAAAGATATTAGTTCCTCATTAACCTTCTTATAAGCATTATTTCTTCTTGTTTCAATCATATTTATAACTTCACTAAAATTAAATTCTAAACTGTTATCCAAACTCATTTCTCCTCTCTATTTAATAACTCTTGTTTTGTATAATAAAAATTAAAATATGTAATATATTCGTTTTTACCAATACCTAAAATTTCATTATTACTTTCTATCAACTTGTTATTACTCATTTTCTATATCTCTATACATGTAATTTATCTTTCTCATTACTCTATTATCTTTTTAGCGTGTAAAACTACTCTATATTTATTATTATTTGCACAAGTAGAAAGTGTAAGAATATTGTCATTTTCATTTATATCAACGTCAAAATCAAATTTACTTCTTGACTTTATAGTTTTTATAAAATCATTAAATTCATTATCTTTAAAATCAGTTGTAATATAGTAGTCCTCATCTGCTACTTGATATACTGAAAACACCTCATAGATACTATTATCATTTTCTGTTATAAAAGTTACATACTTGTTTTCTTCTTCATTATGCCAATCATCATTTAAAATGTTTTTAAGACTTCCAAACATACTATCATTTCTCATATTATGCCCATATATAACTAAATTTTTATCTGTTCCATCAACTTTATTTTTATAATCAGCAAATATCCAACCTGCCGAATTGCTTTCCTTATTAAAATTATGTTTTAGATAATAACTGTTATTTGTCCCCTTTACTACTGTGTATTCAATATTTGTTCCGTTTACTTTTAAGAAACCAACTGTATCAGAATTTTTATCTTTTAAAGCTTGAAAGTCTACCTTATATTTTTCCTTTTCTTCTACATTTTCTTCATCTATTGTAATTGCTTGAGATATTTCTTCAGCAATTTTTTTGTTTTCTCTATTATTTAAAAACCACATTATGATCTTAAAACCTGAAAATACAAATAAAATAATAAAAAATATTAAAATTATATTAGGTATAAGCTTTTTGTTTGTTTTTACTTTCTTTTTGGTATTTTCTTTATATCTATTCCCTTTTTTATTTTGCTTATTCAATTTATTTTCTCCATCTTTCACAAATTAGTTTTTGTTTTCTATCTCCATAAGTTTAAATGTATTTTCGCAAAATTTTATTAAACTTTTAGAGTTTTTGAATCCTGTTATTTTTGCATAATATTCTACATATTTTGTATTTTCATCTACATATTTTAATTCTATTGCTTTTCTAATATTATATATTTCTTTATTAGAAGTGTTTTCATTTGCCAATATCTCATTTAATGTTTTTTGATATTTACTGTCTTTGTTTTTCATTTCTGCAATGTTTTCATTTGATATTATACAATCATCTATTAAATCATTAACACTTTGTATTGTAACTACTTTGTTATTGTTTTCTTTATTATATGTTGTATTTACTATTTTTTCTGAATATGTAACAACTCCGTCTTTTACACGTCCTGCATCTCCATATTTGTTTCCAAAGATTCCATTTATAATTAATGCCATTAAGATTATTACTGCCATAATTATGAAGATCATAATACAAAATCTTTTTTTATTCTTTATAGTCATTTTATTTTTTTTAGCACTTTTTTTCATATTAACCCCTTTTCTGATTATAAAACAAATAGACTAGCGTTTTATTGGCTAGTCTATTTTAGCTTTATCTTAATGTTTTTTTGCTACTTTGTTTTTATTATATTTTACTGTAATAGCAATTCCTAAAACTGATACTATAAACATAGCTACAAATGTTACTATATTATCACTTGTTTTTGGATTATTTGTTGTATTTTCTGCTTTATCTGCTGTTCCATTATTTTCTTCAGCTACTTTTGCTATTGTAAATGTAGTTGTAGCATCTCCACCATCTGTGTATGTTACTTTTAGTGTATGCTTTCCTTCTGCTAAACTGTTCATGTAGTCTGGTTTAAATGTTATTATTGTGCTTCCAGATTTTGCTGTGTAGTTTTCTTCTGCTACTAAGTTGCCATCTACATATACTTTATCAAATAATGAAAATTCTCCATTTATTTTAAATGTTGCTGATCCATCTTTTGTAATAGTATATGTTTGTCCTGCACCTTCTACTACTTTGTATGTAATTTTTTCTACTGTTACAACAATTTCTGCATCTGATAAGATGTTTTCTAGCACTAATTTGTCATTTACTATTGATGCTAGTTTTTCTACTCCATTTACTTTTATAGATGTTAATTTATATCCTGCGTTTGGTGTTATTACAAATTCTTTATTTGAATTGTAATCTACTAGAATCATTCCATTTGGTGTAATTGTAGCATTTTCAACATCATTTATTGTTATTTTATATTGTATTTTCTTATATGTTACTACAACATTTATATCTTGGTTTCCAACTGTTAACTCTAATTTATTGTTTCTAACAGTTTTTAATGTTCCATTTACTTTTACATTATCAATTTCATATCCTGCGTTTGGTGTAAATGTTACTGTATATTTTGTTCCTTCAAGTGCATCTACTTTTCCTTCGCTTATTGTTCCTCCGATGATATTTGTAACATTTGTTGTAATATTAACTTTTGATAAACCATAAACATTTACATTAAATGTTACTGTTGTGTAGTTTGTTGTATCACCATTTTTTGTGTATTTAGCTTGATAGTTATTATCACCTACTGTAATTACTTCATCTGGGCTTACCCATTCTGCATTTGTTGGTAAAGAAATTGTAGATAATGCTTCTCCTACTGTTCCTTTTTTATCAGTTACTGTTGGAGCTACTGATACTTTTTTAGTTATTTCAACATTAACTGTTTTACTTCCAACATAATCATCATCTTCATAAGAATATACAACTTTGTATAATCCAACATTTGTTGGTTTACTTATTTCAGCATCGCTTGAATTATACCATTTTTCAGTTAAAGCACTTGGTGCAATTCCATTGCTAACTGTTAATGTTCCAACTAATGAAACAGGATTTCCAGTATAGGTTACTTGTTGATTCTCTATACCACTAATTGTTAATACATCTTTATTTTTAATTTCAAAGTTCTTTGTTGGAGTTCCTTTGTAATTACCTTTACCTGTTACTGTTACTGTTGCAGTTCCAATGCTTGTATTATTTGAATATCCAACTTCATAATCAGTTCCAGATGCTAATGTATTTCCATTAACCTTTACTGTAACAGTTGGAGTTTTAGGATTTCCATCATATCTTACTGTTGTATATTGTAATGATATATTAGTAGCTTGTAGTTCATATTTATTTATTGTAAATGCTTTGTTTGCATCACTAAATGTATAATTGCTATTAGCTACTTTTGATATTGTTGCTGTTGCAGTTCCTGCATTTATATTGTTTGAATAACTTACTGTATAGTCTGTATCTTTTATTAAAACAGTTGTACCATCTTTTACAACAAGTTCAGGTTTTTGTGCTTCACCATTATATGTTACTGCACTAATATCTTCTAGTGTTGGTGTTATTGATTTTTGGCTTATTACAAAGTCTTTATTAACTATTCCAGAATAGTTTCCCATACCTGTAACTTTAGCTTTACCTGTTCCTGCATTTACATTATTTGTGTAAACTACTTCATAGTCTGTTCCTTTTGTTAATGTATTTCCATCTACTTTTACTGTAACAATTGGCTCTTTAGCAGTTCCATCATAAGTATATGTTGCTGTTACTAATGTTACATCTGTATCTTGTATTTCTTTTCCTGTAATATTTGCAGTTGCTACATAAGATGTACCTGTTAGTTTATAATTTGCTGTTTTTGCTGTTTCTTTTAATGTTAATGTAACATTAACATTTTTATTTGTTCCAATATTGCTATCTACAAAAGTTGCAGATACTGTATAGTCTGTATCTTTTGTTAAAGTTTCAGTTCCTACAAGTCCTGTAAATGTTACATTTTCAACTTCAGCTGTTGCATTTCCATTATATGTTTTATCTTTTACTGTTGCAGTATAAGATATTTCTTTTTTATCAACTGTTAAGTCATAAGATGCTGTTCCTTCTGCATAATCTGCATTTTCATTTGCAGTTGCAGTAATTGTTGTTGTTCCTACTTTTTTTATAGTTACTAATCCTGTTGTAGAATTTACTTCTGCAACATCAGTATTTGATGAAGTATAAGTAACTGTTCCAGTTCCTACTGTATGATTAGCAGTTATAGTAAAGTTGCTATCTCCATAAGTTTTATTTACTGTACTATTTGTAAATGTAATTGTTTGAGGATCTTTTTCAACAATAGTAAAATCTTTATTTCCTGTACCTTGATAATTTCCAATACCAGTTACAGTAACTGTTGCAGTTCCTAAATTTGTATTATTAGTATAAGCTACTGTATAATCAGTATCTTTTACTAATGTTCTACCATTTACTATTACTGTTGGTTCTGGTGTAATTTCACTACCTGTTATCTTATATGATTCTTGTGGTAATGTTACACTTGCATCAGTAATAGTAGCTTGAATAATTTTCCAATTAAGAGTTAAATTTCCTGTAGTACCATCAACCCATTCATAATTGCTTTTATCTTTTAATACTACATACGTTACATAATTACCTACATCAGTAGCACCAAGTGTTCCAGATAATTCTTGTAAATTGAAATCAAGATTATCCATTGCTGGAAAACTTCCTAAACCATTATATACAAGTTCATCAGTTCTTAAAGTAACTTTTTCTAATTGCTTTTTAATTATTGTAAAATTTACATCTTTATCGCTAAAAGTATAATTTCCATTAGTTACCTCTGAAATTGTTGCTGTTGCAGTTCCAACATTTATATTGTTTGAATATGTAACTTCGTAATCAGTTCCTTCTGTTAATGTTACTTCACCATCTTTTACAACAACTGTTGGTTTTATTTCTGAACCTGTATATGTTTGATCAGCAATATTTTCTATTGTTGGTGTAATTGTTTTAGCAACTATATCATAAAATACTGAAACACCAGAAGCTGAGTAGTTTTTATTAGTAACGTTGACTGTTACTTTATAACTTCCAATACTTGTAGGTTTATCATCAACATCCTGATAACTTTCTCCTACTTTTTTAGCATATTTAAATTCATAGTCACCTACACCTAATTCTGGAGCTCCAATAATTATTGGATTATATTCTTCTCCATAAGAAATAGTACCTTCAATATCAATACCAATATAAGGTAAATTTTTAGCACCTACATTAAATGTTACAGTTGCTGTATATATCTTAGCTGACATATCAGTAACAGTTATTGTTGCTGTATGAGTTCCTGCCTCTAATCCATCTACTGGTTTAATAGTAAATGAAGTATTGTCAGTTGCTTTTGAGGCAATTGTTGGTTGTGTAGTTCCAATTACAGTAAATTTAGTTGGTTCATCTACTGTAACACTTTTAACTTGTAAATCAGATGTTCCTCTGTTATAAATTGATATACCTTTAGCACTTACACTTGTATAGCCATAATTAACACTATCAAATGTTGGTGCAGTTACATCAAATCCATCTTTTTTAACAAGTTTTATACCAGCATAAGATGTATTTGTGTAGCCATTAACATTGTACCATAGAGATGAAGGAACTTCTGTATTAGCTGATGTACTTCTATCTTTAATCAATACTTGTTTATCTTCTGATGAATTAAAAATATAGAAATTAGTATCTTCTGGAACGACATCATCAATAGAATAACTTTCATTGCTTGCAATCAAACGATTGCCACCAGATTTAAATGTTAAATTATCAAATGACATACTAAATGTAATATTGTTTAACCTCATATCGTTAGCTAGAATAATTGATGACATATTAGTAGATACATGTTCAAAATATCCTTTTGTTATTTTAAAATCAAAAGTTATTAATTTATCTTTCCAATAGTAAGAATTGCTAGTATCAAATTCAAAAAAATGATTATATCTACCGCTTGTTCCATAAAATTTTCCACCATCTATTGTTAAATTGTAATGCATACCAGTATTTGATGTGTTATATTGATAAACGAAAATAGGTTCAGTTCCTAACTTAATCGTTCCTGTTTGAGATGCACTAGTGTCTGTTATAGTTAAACTGCCTGAAGTAAAATTTTCAATGTTATTGCTTCCATAGTTAATGGTCATATTAGAATTACTATTAGTTATATCTAATGTATACCCATTTAGATCAAATGTAAAATCATTAACAACATATATACCCATTCCAGCTGAAGCAGGAATTGCAATATCTGCTCCTAATTTTACTTCCGTTATGCTAGTATCAGTAATACCATCATTATGACCATTAACAGCTTCTTTAAGTTCATCATATGTTGTTACAGTTACTGATGTGGCTTCTACCTTATTCACTCCTATAAGCATAAATGCTATAAATAGAAAACCTAAAATAATTAAATGTTTTTTCTTTAATTTAAACATTTTTCTTTTTCTCCTTTCAAAATTTGTGAATTTATCACAATATATATTTAATTTTTAATGTTTTCTTAATAATAAATATAAATTTCTTTTGTGTTATTATTTCCGTAAGTATTTTTATTAGAAAACAATTCTATTTAAAAACTGTTTTCACCTCCAATATAATAAAATAGACTAATCTTTTTATTTTATATCATATATAAAATAAAATAGCAATGTCCCTAAGGTGCAAATTTTTGACTTTTTTTGCCTCAAAAGTGAAAATTTATTTTTTCTACATATATTCTTTTCTTTTGATGTATTTTGTGATAAACTAGATCTATCATTTCAGATGATGTAGATGCGCTCAATACATTCATATCAATCCATCATCCTATTTTTTAAATATAAAATTTCATATTAAGAGTATCACAAAATCGATTTTTTTACAACAAATTTATCAATATTTTTTAAAGTTTTTTGATCTTCAAATAAAATAGTAAACCTTCACTCATTATCTAAATGGCTATGAAGGTTTATTTTTTGTGTTTTTTTTACATTAAATCAATATACTGAAATGTCTTTTACTTCTTCTTCAACTCCTGTCAAATCCAATTTTCCATCCATTCCGCTAAATACTATTGGAAATATTTCTTGAAATCCATTATATTCAAATTCTATACACAATTCTGGTGTGCTTGTTTCTGCTAAATAATCATCTAGGACAATAAATGGTTTAGTATACTCTTTAATTAAAGCATTATCTAATTTTACTAATTCTCCTTGTTCATTTATAAAGCAATTATATAAAGTTATTTTTACTTCTTCTGATTTTGGAATTATTACAAAACAATTTTCTGTTCCATTATTTTTAGATTCTTCTGTTCTATAGTCAAACATTTCAAAACTATTAAATAAGTAACTGCAATAAGAATCATCGTTATTATCTAATGTTTCTAAACTACTATATACATGATCATTGTAAAAATTATTGCGTACAAATTCATCTCTATTACTATCTAACACATACCCTATTGCTAAACATTGGTTATCAGAGAAGCTTATTTTTGTTTTTAAATATATTCTATTTATAAAATCAATAGCTACTCCATCATCACGAATTGCAATTAAAGTATCTGGATTAAATTCATATATATCATCTATATTATCTACTGTGCTAATTTCTGCAATAAAATTATTTGTTTCATTATAATAACATTTTACATTTGGTACATATTCCAAACGAGATATATAGAAATTTCTAATCATTTCTTCCCATTCAATAGCCTTATATCCACCAAATTCTATGTTATCTCCATCTGTGTTAATCATTCCATTTTTATCTGGAACGAACATAAAATATTTTATATAAATTGTTATACCTATTATACATATAACCATTCCAATTAGAATACCAATTATAATTTTTTTCATTTTGACCCCTATTTTCTTTATTTTTTATCTATTTTTATAGAATCAAAAATTGTAGCAATTATTTTTTATTTTTTTTTGCGAAATAAATTTCCTAAAAAACTACCTGCATCTTTTATTATTTCTATATTATTTCTCGTTATTGTATAATCATCATAAGTCCCATTTTCTATCATTCTTTTTCGATTTTTTTCAATCATTTCATCTCTTTTGTCATTTATAATTCTGTTAGAAGCTTCTTTCAAAGCATTTTTAGCAAGTTTATCTCTGTTTTCATACAAAATATCTTTAGTGATTTTCATTGATTGTATCTTTTCTTCTTTTGTCATTTTTTTTGCTTTTGGTATACATTTTGATACTAGTGTATTAAATCGGTTTAACAATTCTGATGTAGAAAATTGCTGTTCAAATTCTGAAGCACTACTACATTGCTCACCTAACGATTGTGTATCCTTAATAAACATGTCCATTTCTGATTTTAAATCATCTGGAACAGAAAAATACTCTTCAAAAAAGTTAATTTTTGCATCCACACAAGTTTTTACTTCATCTACCATAATCCTAATTCCTTTCATTATAACTCACATACTATTTTAATATATCGAAATATCTACTACATCATATTCGACACCTTCTAATACTAAATGTCCATCATCTCCACTAAATGTAATTGGAAATTCCTTAACAGTTCCTTTATATTCAAAACTCACAATTAAAGTTGGAATATATTCTATATAATCATCTAAAATAATAAATGGCTCTGTTGTATTACTTACTAATATATTATCTTTCTCAATTTTATCTTGTTCATTTATAAAGCAATCGTAAACCGTTACATTTACCATATTTGTTAAAGGGACTATAACAAATCTATTGCCATATCCGTCTTTTCTATTATCCGGATACCTAAAATCATGAATTTCCAAACTATCAAAATCAGATTCTGAATAAAAGTTTTGGTTTATAAAATCATGATAAAATAAATCTGATACATATCCTATTGCTAAACGATAATTTCCTTCATATTCATCTTTTAAATTTGCCTTAAATTCTATATATTCATTATCTATAAAATCAACAGTTAATTGATCCCATCCTACTGCAAAGCCTGTATTAGAATCAAATATATATTCATTTACTATTTCATCCCCAATATAAACATCCCCGATAAATATACCTACATCATTATAATAGCATTGTATTTTTTCTGCATCATGTTCAAAATATGTACCATAAAATTTATCAATCATCTTTTCCCATTCTTTCGTTGTATGCCCTAAAAATGTTATGTCTTCTTTTTCTACAACATCATTTTTTTCATTTTCTTTTTACTCCTTCCTTTTTGAAGGCAAAATAAAAAATCTAATATTTCTATTAGATTTCTTATATATGTTAGATATTATTTCAATAACTATAATATTTTATTTTTTCTTTAAATCTTTTGAATAATACATTAAATCAGTACAAGTTAGTTCTCCATCTTTTATTTTTTCTTTATAATTATCTATAAAGAAATTTTTAATTGTTTTCTCATATTTATCAAATCCCTGCTTAACATAGAAAGGAATATTATTCTCTGTTGTTCCTACCAACATTCTGTCATATTTCTGTTTATAATTACCACATAATGATTTTAAAAGTGTTTTTGCATAACCTTTATTTCTGTAATTTTCTTTTGTAACTATGTTCTTTAACTCTAATGTTTTTCTATCAATGTGCAAAATAACTGCAATAGAAATTAGCTCATCTTCTTTTTTTAATGCATATACATCAGAATCGTTCAAATACTTATGTATCATGTCTTTTGAAGGATCTGCCTCTAAAAGTAAGTCTATATAATCTTCTTTATTTTCTATTTTTTTAACCTGCATTCTAGGTTCTTTTGGTATCTCGTAACCATTGGTATTACTGGTTTGTATAGGATTGCGGTTATAATATCTCATCTCCTCTGAAAAAACACAACCACAGTATTTTTGCATATATAAGCCTAGTTCTCTTGCTTTTGCTTGTCCTTCTCTAAATCCTACTCTAAAGTCTCTATATAAAAAGTTTAATTCATATTTTTTAGCAATTTCTTCTGCTATTTGTCTTAGTTCTTCATGTTTTTGATATGGACTTACAAATAAAGTTGTTGTAATAGTGTCAAATCCGTGTTCTTTTGCATATTTAGCTGTTTGCTCCAATCTAACTCTATAGCAATAATCTATACATCTTGTTTTTAAGTTTCCAATTACGTTTTTGCAAAATTTATCTAATCCATATTCTTCTTCAAATATTGCTTGTACTCCTATGCTTTGTGTGTATTCTTTTAAACAATCTCTTCTTGCTTTGTATTCCATATATGGGTGTATATTAGGGTTGTACCAATATACTGTTGGTTCTATTTCCTCACTTCTTAAACTGTCTATGCAATATACACTGCATGGTGCACAGCAAGTGTGCATTAAAAGTTTCATTTTTCTATATCTCCCTTTGTTTTGAATTGTAGTGTTAACGTTTCTTCTAAACATAAGCAAATACCTAAACTTGTTAATATTAAATTTCTATACGTAAAAAAAGCATGATAATATGAATGGTTTTGTAATAACGCATACCATATAAATGGCATAATAGAAATTAATATATATGGTAATATTGCTATAAATATTTCCTTATTTGTTATACTAATTTTTTCAACTTTTTTCATTTTAATAATTTCATATAATTTTGCTAATAAAATTGTGATTATAACATTCACTAATAGTTGAGAGATTATATAAATCATATTTCTTCCTATTACTTTTAGTACATTATATGTTTTATATCCATTGCTTCTATATGATACTTGCATTAATGCTGTTGATATTATATTTTTTCCAAATAATATGTCTGTTAATGCCCATTTTGTAAACCATGTTGCACCATAGCCAATTCCCCATAATGTGCCATATTTTATAATATCAATAATAATTTTCTTAGCATTTAATTCGTTGTTTTCTCTTCGCTTTAATAAGAAGTATAATGTTAAAGGAATTGCATACGTGATCATTGGCACAGTTAAAAAGTCAAAAAAGTTTGTTAACATTCCTGTTATAAAAAATAGCATTCCAAAGTCTTTTATTTTTTCATATCTTTCAACCAAAATTGTTGATGAAATCATTGTTATTAAGAATATAAATACTCCTTGCATAGAAAATCCTAAATAAAAATATTCTACTCCTAATAAACTTGTTAAGAATATTATTGAAATAATAATATTTATTTTTTTATATATTAAATATGCTAATATGCATGCTAAAATTATTAATATAATAGTAAGCATAATTCTAATTTGATTTATATTAAACAATATCAGTAATGGTCTTAAAAATATCAAGTATCCATGCCAATATCTTGCATATTCAAAGCTTTCTGCTTTTTCATTATTTACTAAGTCATTTAATTCTCCTACTTCATTATGTCTACTATATTTAGATGATGATTTTAATTCTCCTGGAACATCTTCGTAAATTTCAGTAGTTATGTTAGGTATATAGTTTTTTCTTGCCACAAAAGCAGAATATAATGGTTTTTGAGAATCTATTGAATATGCAGTATTTATCATTAATGCATCTGTATAATTGTCAAATTGCATATCCATATCTTTGTATGGTATATAAATAACTTTTCTATTTCCTTCACTTAGTAATACTTCTGCAGATTTTTTTACGTTTTCAGTCAGAAACTCTTTTTTAAAGCTTGATACTGCTACTAATGATACAATAAAAAAAATTATAATTGCTAGATAAATACTTATATATTTAATTATTTTTTTTAGCATTTTCTCTTTCCTCATATCTGATTAAATTTAATTCATATTTTTCTTTGTTTGCTTTTACAATTGTGTCTAAAATCAATCCGCATTGTAATGCTATTGCTGAAATCATAACAAATCCCGTTGCTAATACTGCTGATGGCAATTTGGTTATATAATGTGTTTTTGCAAATTCTACTAACACAGGAATTCCAAATATTAAGCCACATACAAGTAGTATAAATGCTATAAAAAAGAAAAATTGTCTTGGTTTATAGTCTTTATACATTTTTAATATTGTTTTTGTAACTTTATAGCCATCTTTTATTGTGTTTAATTTAGACACACTTCCTGCTGGTCTATCTCTATATATTATAGGTATTTCCTCTATTCTAAGTTTTTTATCTAATGCTGCTAATGTGATTTCTGTTTCTATTTCAAATTTTGAACTTAATATTGGTACATTTTTTACAAACATCTTACTAAAAGCTCTATATCCACTCATTATATCTTTTAGGTTGTTATTAAATAATAAATTAATAGTATTTTTTACTAAATTATTGCCAAATTGATGAAATTTTCTTTTATTTTCATTTTTATATGTTCCATTTGATAGTCTATCTCCTACTGTCATATCTGCTCTTTTTTCTTTAATTGGTTCGATTAGTTTATGAACATATTCTGCAGGATACGTGTCATCTCCATCTACCATCACATATATATCCGCATCTACTTCTCTAAACATTCTTCTTACTACATTACCTTTACCTTGGTTATATTCATTTCTAACAATTACTCCCTCAATTGAACTAGCAATTTCATAAGTTTTATCACTTGAGTTATTGTTATATACATATATTTTGGCTTCAGGTAATTCTTTTTTAAAATCTTTTATTACTTTTTCTATTGTTTTTTCTTCATTATAGCATGGTATTAATACTGCTATTTTATCATTCATAAAACAAATCCCCTTTTAAATTTATTTTTCTTCATAAGATACGCCTATATGTTTATATGCTATTGGCATTGGTATTCTGCCTCTTGCTGTTCTTGCTATAAATCCTATTTGAATTAAATATGGTTCATATACATCTTCTACTGTTTCTGGCTCTTCTCCAATTGTTGTTGCAATTGTGTCAATTCCTATCGGTCTTCCATTATATTTTATAATCATTGTTTCTAATATTTTTCTGTCTATATCATCTAATCCTACTTCATCTATTTCTAATTTTCCTAATGCTGTTTTTGCTATTTTTAATGTTATATTTCCATCACCTAATACTACAGCATAGTCTCTTACTCTTCTTAATAATCTATTTGCAATTCTTGGTGTTCCTCTAGATCTTCTTGCAATTTCTATTGCTGCTTCTTCATCTATTTGTAAGTCTAATATACTTGCTGATCTTTTTACTATTGTTGTTAAGTCTTTTGTCTCATATAGTTCTAAGTGATGTATAATTCCAAATCTATCTCTTAAAGGTGTTGCTAATGCTCCTGCTCTAGTTGTTGCACCTATTAATGTAAATTTTGGCAAGTCAAGTCTAATTGACCTTGCACTTGGACCCTTTCCTATCATAATATCTAATGTGTAGTCTTCTAACGCTGGATATAGTATTTCTTCAACACTTTTGTTTAGTCTATGAATCTCGTCTATAAATAAAACATCAAATTCTGAAAGATTTGTTAATAAAGCTGCCAAATCTCCTGGTTTTTCTATTGCTGGACCTGAAGTTATTTTTATGTTTGAGTTCATTTCATTTGATATTATGTTAGCAAGTGTTGTTTTTCCTAATCCTGGAGGACCATATAATAAAACGTGATCAAGAGGCTCACCTCTTTTTTTGGCAGCCTCTATATATATCTTCATATTATTTTTTACTTTATCTTGACCAATATATTCATCTAAGGTCTTTGGTCTTAAAGAATTTTCCACTCTTTCTTCTTGTATATCTTCTAATTCCGGACTTATTAGTCTTTCCTCTTCCATCTTGCTCTCCTCTTATCTTTTTATTTTCCTTTTAAATTAGCAATATTAAAAAGTTACTGTTATTCAAATGTAACAATATTAAAAGAAAGCGCCAGTCCGCGTAAGGTGGAGCGAAGCGTAACAGTTGGAGAGTTCCGTCCGATAGTGTCCAAAAACAAATTTATTTGTTTTTGTGACATCCAAAGGAAGGAAGCTCGACACCAAGGACAAGCGTTTTTAATATTGTTAAATTTAAAAATTCTTTACTTGTCTGTTCTAATGTGTTTTTCATCTATTGTTCCAATATCATTTTCTTCTTGTTTAACTCTAAAAATATCTTTATATCCAATTGCCATAATCGCAATTATTAGCAGTGCAAATGATAAAGCTTTCCATATTCCACTTTCTAATAATATTATAGCAAACATTCCAAGAGTTGCTGTAAGTCCATATAGAATTAAAACAGCTTGTTTTTGAGTATAACCTTTTTTCATTAATCTATGATGTAAATGTCCTTTATCTGCCTTAAATACAGCCTTTATAGATTTACCTTTTATAATTCTTCTTATTATTGCAAATATTGTATCAAATATAGGAAGACCGAGTACTATAATTGGGGCTATAAGCACTAATGCTGTGTACGTTTTTGCTACTCCTAAGATTGATATTACTGCCAACGAAAATCCCAAAAAATTAGATCCAGTATCTCCTATAAATGTTCTTGCTGGGCTAAAATTAAATGGTAAAAATCCTACAATAGAACCAGCTAGTGCTGTTATTAATAATATTGCTATTAAAGGAGAAGCATTTAAAGTAAATATAATTAATAGTGAGAAGCATGAAATTAGAGTTATTCCTGAAGACAATCCATCTAATCCATCTATTAAATTTATAGCATTTGTTATACCAACGATCCATCCTATTGTAATTATATATGAAAACCAGTCATAGAAAAATATTTTACTATCTATAAATGGTAAATTAATATTTCCTATTCTAGTTCCACAAATAACAACAATTGTAGCTGATATAACTTGTGCAATTAGTTTTACCCAACTTGGTATTCCTTTTGAGTCGTCAATAAAACAAGTTATTCCTAAAATTATAATTCCTATAAAAAATCCTAATAATTTTACCCAATAGTTATTTTCTGCATCAAATAAATTAATTGAATTTTCAAAGCTCATTACGATTAGCAAATATATTGTAGACACTATAAATCCACAAATAACTGCTATTCCCCCGAAGCCTTGGCATAGGCTTTTTATTTACTCTTCTGTCATTTGGTATATCTATTGCTCCAACTTTTTTAGCTAGTCTCATTGTATATGGTGTCAATACATAAGCAGTAATAAACGCTAGCAAAAAAGCAATTGCTATATCTCCCCACATAGTTTGTCCTCCTTTTTTGCTTAGTGTATTACTTCAATTGGATATTCCATAAATAATCCACTTTCTATAACACCTGTAATTGATTTAATATCTTCTTCTAGTGTTTCATATATTTCTGTAAATTTTGTATCTAATATAACATTATTATTTTCTGTAAATACTGGTCCGTCCTTCTTTTCCGCTTTTCTTAATACAGATTCAGTTGCTCCTAAATCTAACAAAGCTTCTCTAACGCTGCTAACCGCTTCTGGATAAACTTCAATTGGAATTGGCATTACTTTATTTAATTCATCTACTAGCTTTGAATCATCAACTAAAATATATGTAATTCCCGCATTTACCATATTTAACTTTTCTTTAAATAAAGCTGCTCCTCTACCTTTTATAATCCAGTTATTGTTTTTGTCAACTTCATCTGCACCATCAAATCCCCAATCTGGTCTTTTTTCTAGTATACTTGCAGTTGGAATATTTAAACTATGACATAATGCTCTCATTTCATAAGAAGTAGGAATTGCAGTAATATGCAATTCTTCTTCTTCAATTCTTTTAGCAATTTCTTTAATAGCTAAATATGATGTTGAGCCTGAACCAAATCCTATTACATCTCCATCTTTAACTTTTAAAGCAATTTCTTTTGCTATTTTTTCCTTTTGTTCTTGATTCGATATGTTTGTTGGCTCAATTTCTTTTAAATTACTATTCATCCATTCCATGATTTTTCTCCTTTAGATTATTTTGCTTTTCCAATGTAATAATTCTTCTTTCCTCTTCTAACTACAACATAAGTATTTTCTATAAACATATTTTGATCAATTGTTTTTTCTAAGTCTGTTATTTTTTCACCATTTATAGAAATTGCACCTGATGAAATAAATTCTCTTGCTTCTCTTTTGCTTGATGCTATTCCCATATTTACAACAAAGTCAATAATATTTGTATTTAGTTCAACTTCTTTAACTTCTTGTCCTTTAAATAATTCTTCAATATCCTTTTTAGATAAGTCATTAAATTTATTATTAAATAAATGATCTGCTAAATTTACTGCTTTTTCATATTCTTCTTTTCCATGTAAGAAAGTAATTATTTCTCTTGCTAAAGCTTTATGTGCTTCTCTTAATTCTGGATGTTCTTTATTTTTTCTATCTAATTCTTCAATTTCTTCTTTTGATAAGAATGTGTAGATTTTTAGGTAATCTATAACCATTACATCTTCAACATTTACAAAGAATTGGTATAATTCATAACTTGAAGTTTTTTCTTTATCTAACCATAAAGCATTTCCTTCGCTCTTTCCAAATTTATTACCTTGTGAATCTGTTACAAGTGGCATTGTAAATCCATATACTTCATCACCAGTAGATTTTCTTATTAAGTCTATACCAGCTGTAATATTTCCCCATTGGTCTGAACCAGCACATTGTAAATCTACATTATTATGTTCATGTAAGTATTTGAAATCTAAAGCTTGTAGTATCATGTATGAAAATTCTGTGTATGTAATACCTGCATCTAATCTTCTTCTTACTATGTCTTTATCTAACATGTAATTAACATTAAAGAATTTACCGTAATCTCTTAAGAAGTCTAATGTATTTATATCTTTAATCCAGTCATAATTATTTACAACATCAAAGCCAAATAATCTTTGTACTTGATTTTTAATTCCTTCAAAGTTTTTATTTACTGCTTCTTTTGATATCATTGCTCTTTCTTTTGTTGGTCTTGGGTCACCAATTAGGCCTGTTCCTCCACCTACTAATAAGTATGGGTGATGTCCTGCATCTTTTAATCTTTTTGAAATTAAAAAGCTTGATAAATGTCCAACATGTAGGCTATCTGCTGTTGGATCTGTTCCTATATAAAAAGACATTCCGCCTTTGTTTAATTTTTCTTCTAGTTCTGGACTTGAAATATCTTTAATAAGTCCTCTCCATTTTAAATCTTCAAAAACTGTCATATTATTTCCCCTCTATTTTTATATTTTGGGATGAGGTAAAAAATCATTTTTTATAAATAATTTTTCACATCGTTCCAAAATCTTTTATTTTTTTTCTGGTTCTGGTATTTGATTAATACCATTTACTGCTTCTTGTAATCCTAAATCTTGTTTAATTTGTGTTGTTGATACGCCTTCTGTTCTTGGTAAATAAACTACTTCACAATAATCTTTTAAATAGTCAAATCTGTCACTACCTGCCCAGTCACTTCCCATAACTACTATATCAACATCATATTTTTGTACATCAGATATTTTTTGTTCCCAGTTTTCTTCTGGTATAACTAAATCTACATATCTAATTGCTTCTAACATTTTCTTTCTTGTTTCATAGTTGTGATATGCTTTTTTTCCTTTACCTGCATTAAATTCATCTGTTGAAAGTGCTACTATTAAATAATCTCCTAAAGCTTTTGCTCTTTGTAATAGTCTAATATGTCCATAATGTAATAAATCGAATGTTCCATAAGTTAAAATTCTTTTCATTTTTATTTCCTCCTAAAAATTATTTTATATATTTAATATAAAGTTGACTAGGTCCTCTCCATTATTTAAATAACTAAATTTTTCTTTTACATTTTTATATTCTTGTGTATTTATATTATAATTTAATATTGCTTTTCCTAGTTCTTCTTCTGTATAACTAACAAATGGTAATAAATCTTTCCATATAGATTCATAAACGCCTCTTGATTTTTGATATTTTTCAAAATCATTTGCTAATAGTACAACTGGTAAATCAATTGCAAAAGCATCAAATATAACTGATGAATAATCACTAATTAAATAATCTCCTATTAGTAAAAGCTCTTGTGTTTCTGTAGTTACATTTGTAATTGAATCTTTATTCTTGTTATTTAAGAACACATGATTTTTTGAAACAATAACATAATCATTTCCAACTGTACTTTTTATTTTATCCATGTTTGGAAAATAATCATAATCTATTTCTTCTTCGCTTCTTCCATAATTATAATCTCTCCATGTTGGAAGATATAATATTACTTTTTTATCTTCTGGTATTCCAGCTTTTCTCTTTATTTCTTGTTTTAACTGCTCATTGTTCTTGTTTTCTATTAAGTATTTTACTCTTGGATATCCATAGTCTAAAACTTTATCTTTTTCTAATAAACATGATGATTTAAAATATGGATAAATGTTTTCATTATCTATTAAAAAATAATCCCATTTATTTATTTCAATAAGTTTTTCTATTTGGTGCCATGGATTTACTTTTGCAATTTCTGCTTCATCAGAATCAAGTAGCATTCTTTTTAATGGTGATCCATGCCATAATTGAATCCAAACAGTATCTTTTGATTTTATCCATGTTTTTTCTGTCCAAGTTTCAAATACAATTATTTTAGATTGATAAAATATTTCATACATTTCTTTTGACTCTGGTTCAATTCTATACTTTTTATCTACTTTCTCATCAGTTGTAACAAAGTATAAATCTTCAGTTCTCTTCTTCAATAATTCTTCAAATAAATATCTAGAATTTCCTGTATATCTATAATCAAAGCCCATAAACAATATAGCTTTTTTCTCTTTACCTTCTTGGATAGATTTTTTATACGCTGTTAAGTTGTATTCTATTCTATTGTCCATATTTTTTCCTTCCTACACAGTTTTCATAAACTTTTCTACAGTTCTTTTGGCTGCTTGTCCATCATCTAAATAGTTAAATTTATCATTAAATTTTTTATATTTTTCATTATACTCAAAATTTTTGGTATGTCTTATTGCATTTATTAATTCATCTTCTGTCTTTGTTATTTCTCCTGGTAACTCATCAATGTCAATGTAAAAACCTCTCATTTCATCTTTATATTCCTCAAAGTCATACATATAAAATAACATAGGTCTTTTTAAATTTGCATAATCAAAAAATACACTTGAATAATCAGTAATTAAAATGTCACTGACAACATAAGTTTCGTTTACATCATCTAAATTAGATACATTATATATAAATCCTTTATATTTTTCAAAGTCAAATGAATTTGAAACAAAATAATGTGCTCTAAACAATATTATATATTCATCCTGAAGTTCTTTTTGAAGTTTATCAAAGTCCACTTCTGTTTTGTATGTATATCCTACTCCAGCTTGATGTTGATTGTCTCTCCATGTTGGAGCATATAATATTATTTTTTTGTTTATGCCATCAATTCCTAGCTTTTGTTTTATTCTTTTTACATCATCTTCTGTGTAATTATATAAAAAGTCATTTCTAGGGTATCCTTGTTCTATTATACAATTTTCTTTATGTACCTCTTTTAAATTAAAAGCTGAACACAATTTTTCTGAAGTAAATTTAGAAGGTGAGACCATATAATTAAGTTTTTTTGCTTCAATTAAGTATTTATGTTGCATTTCCTTTAAAGTATTTAATGCATTATCTGTTTTTTGTAAGTCAAATCCTAATCTTTTTAATGGTGTCCCATGCCAGCATTGCACATATACTTGGTTTTTCTTTGGATATATATAATCATATACTCTATGGTTAGTTACCCAATACTTTGCTATTGTCAAATACTTTTCATAGCTTTTTGAATCTTGTTTAACAATTATTGTGTCTTCACATTCCAAATCTTTATGATTCTCTGGCTCTGAAAATGCCCACACAAATTTATAGTTTTTAAATTCTGGATTATTTTTCATATATAAATATATAGCTTTTGGACTGTCTGTATAATATTTTCCGTTAAAGCTACTGAAGAATATTATATTTTCATCTATTTTTTTACCAATACCTCTAAATTTATATCTTAAATATTTGTATGTATTTAATATCCCTCTAAAAATTTTTCTAAAAAATAAATTCTTTTTTGCTAAATTAGTGAATATAGCTTTAATTTTCTTCTTCATTTACTTCCTCCCAAAGTACATTTATTTTTGTATTATCTTCTTTATATGTTCTATAATTCTTTTTGAATTGTTAATATCTTTAGTTTCTATATACTTATCTTTGAATTTTTTGTATTCTTCATAAGGATACTTATCTTCCTCTATTACTGATATTATATCATTTATATTGTTAAATGTTACTGATTTCATCTCTTCATTTAAATTAACATTAAGTCCTCTGTTTTCTTTATATTCGTTCAAATCATATACATAGAAAAATATTGGTTTGTTTACGACAGCTGCTTCAAAAGTAATTGCTGAGTAATCAGTTATAACATAATCTGCTATTTTTAATAATTCAAATGTACTGTATTTTGAATCAATAAGATAATCCTTGTCTACATTTGTTTTTTCTAGTGGGTGTAGCCTAATAATTAAGTTATATTTTGTTTCATCTATTTCATTAATAATTTTTTCTACTAATGTACTTTCTCCTTTTCTAAAAGTAGGAACATATAATATGTTTTGCTTTTCTTTTAATTTTGGATATTCTTCTAGTAATTTTTCAACTTTTTCGTTTATCTGATTATTTTTCCCTAATAAATAATCTATTCTAGGCATACCTAGAAGAAGTATTTTTTCTTTTTCTACTCCAAATGCTTTAGCATAAAATTCTCTTGTGGCTTTACTTGCACATGTGACAAATGTATAATTTTTATGCATGTCCATTATGTTTGCAACAACTGAGTTGCTTCCTTCCTTTTTGTCTATAACCTGTTTTCCAAATTTTTTAATTGCTCCTAATGCATGCCATATTTGCACAACTACTAAATCTTTTTTATGTCTTAATATACTTACTGGAATTACATATCCGTCTACTATACATACTTTAGAAGTTGCTAAATGGTGCATTGTTTTAATCATATAAAAATAGTATTCTATTTTTTTAGAGAATTTTTTTGGTATCTTTTTGCACATTATTTTTATTTCAGTATTTGGAATTTGTTTTTTTATTTCGTCTTGTAGCATTATAAAGTCAATGTTAATTTCATTTGATTGTCTACTAAGCATTACAACTTTATCTTTAGGAGTAGTGAATAATTTTATAAAAAAATATATAATTCTTAGATGCACTTTAAATACAATTAACAATATTGATAATATATATTTTTTTATATTGTTCATTTTACTGCCTCCTATTTTAATAGTTTTATGAATTTTTCTGCTACCTTTTCCCTTGAGTATCTATCATATAGTAATTCATAATTTCTTATCAGTTGTTCTTTAGTAATTTCAGGTATACCTGCTATTTTATTTGCAAGTTCCTCATAGCTACTAAAATATGCTTCTGGTATATCTCTTAATATTTCGTTTGAGCCTACATTTCTTTTGCAAAATACCATTTTTCCATTAAATATCGCTTCTAAATATATCATACCAAATGATTGATTTTCTGATAGGTCCAAAACAAAGTTACTATTTAAAATTTCATCTTGTGGATTTTCTAAACTTCCTTTATATTTTATATATTTAGAAATTTGATTTTCATCTACTAATTTTTCAAATTCTTCTAGATAGTCACCTTTTCCATATACATTTATAACAATATTGTTCTTTTTATTTTCTTTTAGATATTTTCCAAATTCAATTATGTTATTAACATCCTTTTTTCTATCTATTGAAATTCTCATAAGTAAAATGCCTTTTAGTTTACTCTTTTTATTATCTAGCTTCATTTTACTTAATTGCTCTTTTGATAGAACAGAATAACTTGCTAGAGTGTTTCCTATTATTGCAGAATTTTCATAATTTTCATAGTTATTTACTTTTTTATAATTTTCTCTGCTACTCTCTGTTACAAATATAGCATTTTCTAGTTGTTCGTTTTTCAAATGTTCAACAACTTTTGGAAATGAACTTTTTAATACTGTAGCATCAGTATGGAAAAAGTATAGCTTATTTTTTATATTTTTAGATTTCGCATTTTTTAAGAACATATGTAGTGACTCTCTTGTTGATACTACTGTTGTGCTTTTAATGTTTTTTAATATTTTTTCTAATGCATATCCTACATATGGAATTAAATTATTTCTATTCTTATCGTCATTTAAATATCTTAATGACTTTTTACTTCTAAGTAGTCTTTTTACTAATTCTTTCTTTTTCTTAGATCCATGAATGTATAGAGCTCTTACATTTAATCCATAAGGCATTTGTAATTTTTCGCTTTTAGTCTTTTTTAGAGAAATCAGTTCAACCATATAATTCTTTTCCATTAAAGCTTCTGCTAAAGCCTTAGTTGCTGATACTGTTCCTCCTATGCCATAGAAGTTATACCCTATAAATGTAATTTTGTTTTCTTGAATTTCTTTTAGGTATTTATACATATCATCAATATGCTTTCCTTGTTTTACATACTCATAGTCTATATCTTCTGGTAAGCCTTGTCTGAAAAATTCATTTATTTTGTATTCTCCCTTAACTATTTCATTTATCAAATCATCTTTGTTTAAAATTGAATAGTTAGAAAGTTCTTTCATTGAACAATAAAAGCTTCTATTTTTTAAGTATGCTTTTAAATCTGGTTGGTATAATATTACAGGTTTATTTAAAAATGTAAAATCAAATCCAACTGATGAATAGTCAGTAATCAATATATCACTTTGTATCAATTCATCCATAACATTTACATTCTTTTGATATGCAATTTCAATATTCTCATTGTCTTTTTTCATTATGTTAGCAATAATGCTTGTATCAAAAAATTGATGCACACATATTTTGAATTTGTAATTGTTTTCTTTTAAAAACTTATTTAACTTTGGATCATTAACTATGTACTTAATATTTTTTATCAAATTGCTAGTTTCTTTATTTGGTCCTAAATACTCTCTCCAAGTTAAAAACCAAAGAATTTGTTTTTGCTTTTTATTTTTCAAAAATTCTTCATTTTTTCTTACTAGCTCTTTATATCTTGCATGATATTTAGCATAGTATAATTGATAACTTTTAAAATCATTTTCTTTTCGATATTGCTCTATTATTTTTTTATTATACATAAAAAATCTAAACATATTATTGTTGTAGTATTTTCCGGTATAGCCTATACGTTTCATTCCAATAGTTCCATGTTGTAAATATATAACAGGTTTTATTGGATGTGGCTTTATATTTTTCCACAAAATTTTGTCAGGAGATACATCTTTATAACTTAATGTTACTAAAAACATATCAGCATTTCTATATAATAGATAATGTTTTATGCTATTTTTCCATACAATGTTTTTTCTTTTAGATTTTTCAATATTTTTTATGGCTTTTTTATTGTACTTATTTTTTTGTAATATAAAGTATTTTTGTATGCCATCCTCATTATTTACAACTTGTTCCCAAAAGTAAAAAGAGTTGTTGTTACAAGTTAAAGAATTGTTCTCTCCAAACAGCCATATATAATCTTTTCTTTCCATTTTAAATTTTTATTGGTACTCTACCAATGTCCCCCTTATTTTATTGAACTATTATATTTTTCTATTGCCTCTGTTATATCACCATCAAATTTGATAACACCATTTTCCATTACCATGCCTCTTTTGCAAAATTCTTTTGCAACATTTGTGGCATGTGTTACAAATAATAGCGTAACATTTTCATTGTTTATAATTTCATTTACTTTTTTTATACATTTATTTTTAAATGACTCATCTCCAACACTTAGTGCTTCATCTACAATTAAAATTTCAGGTCTTATATTAACATTTATTGAAAAGCCTAATCTTGCCTTCATACCACTTGAATATGTTCTAACAGGTTGATCTATATAGTCATCCAATTGTGCAAATTCTATAATTGTTGGCTCTAGTTCTTTTATTTCATTAGTTTCTAGACCTAATAGCTGACCTTTTAAGTAAATATTTTCTCTACCTGTAAATTCTGGATCAAAGCCTGAGGTAAGTTCTAAAAGTGCACTTACTCTACCTTTTACAATTATTTCTCCAGTAGTTGGAAATGCAACCTCTGTAATCATTTTTAATATTGTTGATTTTCCTGCACCATTTCTACCAAAAAGCGCAACTGAATCTCCTCTTTTAATTTTAAATGACACATTATTTACTGCTCTTTTTTCTTTATAAGGTGTCCTTTTCCAAATTACTGCTTTAAGTCTTTGTTTATCGCTTTTATATAATTTATATATTTTAGTAACGTTTTTAAACTCAATTACTGTTTCGCTCATTGTCTCCTCCTAGTTTATAACACATCTGGTATGTCTTTTCTTAGTTTCTTATATGTTGCTATAGCTAATACTAATAAAACAATTGTAATTATTAAAAAATATATAAGTCTTTTTGGTTGTTCCCAAAACCATACTTTGTTTATAAAACAATTTCTAAATCCATTAACTAGAAATGTAACTGGATTTAAATTTAAAAGTTTTTTTACAGTTGCATTATGTACAGTTTCTGGGTTCCACATGATTCCTGATAACCAGAACAAAGCTGTTATAAAAGATTTTACTAAATTACTATAATCTTTACTAATTACTCCTAATAGTGAAGAAAACAATCCCCAAAAGTTTAAAAATAGAAATGCTAATATCATGTATACTGGTAATTGTAATAAATATACATCTGGCATATATCCAAATGCCATAAATATTATAATTACAATTGCAATTAGCATTGCATGAATTGCGAATTTTGATATATTTATAAATGTTGGTATTGTCGCAACTGGGAATTTCATTTTGGTTACTAAGTAACTATATTTTCTAATACATTCTGTTCCACCTGTAATCATTTCACTAATATAAAACCATGGTACAACTCCTGCTATTATCCACAAAAAATATGGAAATCCATTAACAGCTTTACCAGCTCTTAATCCAATTGTGAAAGCAAACCAGTACACTAGTATTGTTACTGCTGGTTTAATAATAGCCCACATCCATCCTAGTGCAGCGCCTCTATATGTTTTTATTAAATCTGCTTTTGCAAGTTTAAATATTTGATTTTTATAACTAATATGTTCTTTTATAATTTGTGTTAAAGTACTCATTTTTACCTCTATTGTTTAAATTATTTTTCTTTCCCTACTATATCACAAAATTATTTTTTTCTCAATAAAAAAGCGCATTTTTTGCATATTTTTCTAAAACTTAAGCATACTAAAAATGAAATTTTAATTTTATTTTTAATGGAGTTAATTATGAAAAAATATATTTTACCCATAATAGTAGTTGTTGCTTTTATAGTTTTACTTGCATATTTTTATTTTAATAAATTCGATTTTAATAACAGAATTTCTTACAATACTCAAAAATTAGGAACTGAAAATTTAAATAACAATAATCCCACAACTTCAGTAGAATCTGAAAAAGAAATATCAAATTTTACTACTAAAATAATAGACAAAGATGATAATCGTGATATTAATATGAAAATTACTTGCAATAAAATAAATAATTTTATTTTAAAAAATGGTGAAGAATTTTCTTTTAATAAAGTAGCAGGAAATCCTACTCCAGACCGCGGTTATAAAGAAGCTGGCATTATTGTAAATGGTGAACTAGAAAAAGGATATGGTGGCGGTAATTGTCAAGTAAGTACTACACTATATAACGCTGTACGTAAAATTGACGGAATCAAAATTACAGAAAGACATGAACATGGAGTCGAACTTGGATATATTGAAAAAGGTAAAGATTCAACTGTTGTTTATGATAGTTTAGATTTAAAATTTAAAAATAATAGTGGATATGATATTAAACTTTATGCTTCCACTACCAACACTCGCGTGACCGTAAAAGTTATGAAAATTGATAACACTTAAAATACTCTCTAAGAGAGTATTTTTTGTTAACTTTATATTTTTAGCATATTTTTTTAAAATATAAATACAATTTAGTAATTAATATTATGGAGGTTGTATTTATGCCTAAACATATAAAAATTGGTATAATTCTTTTGTGTTTAATTTTTATGTTTCCTAGTTTGTGTATTGCAAGTGATTCTATATTTACTTGGTCTAGTAGTGTTAAGTCGCTATCTGAATCAATTCAAACAAGTTCTACTCCTTCTTCAACATTAAATTTAAATGTTGGTAGCGCAATCTTAATTGAGCAATCATCTGGTCAAGTTTTATATGAGCAAAACATGCACCAGCAATTACGTCCAGCGAGTGTAACCAAAGTAATGACTATTTTATTAATTATGGAAGCTATAGATTCTGGTAGAATTTCATATACTGATAAAATTCCTTGTAGTGAAAAGGCTGCTGGTATGGGTGGTTCTCAAATATGGCTAGATGTTAGAGAAGAATTAACAGTTGATGAAATGTTAAAGGCAATTTGTGTAGTTTCTGCTAATGATTGTACTGTTGCTATGGCAGAATATTTAGCAGGTTCTGAAGAAACGTTTGTTAGTCAAATGAATGCTAAAGCAAAAGAACTTGGTATGAATGACACTACTTTCAAGAACTGTCATGGTATTGACGAGGATGGTCATGTAACTTCTGCTTATGACATTTCATTAATGTCACGAGAATTACTAATTAACCATCCATCAATTACAAAATACACTACAATCTATATGGATACTTTAAGAGATGGAAAATCATCATTGGTTAATACAAATAAACTGATCAGAAATTATAAAGGAGCTACTGGTCTAAAAACTGGTTCAACTTCTATTGCTCTATATAATCTTTCTGCAAGTGCCACAAGAAATAATTTATCTCTAATTGCAGTTGTAATGAAAGCTCCAACTGGACCAATTCGTTTTGCAGAAGCACAAAAGTTATTAGATTATGGTTTTAACAATTTTGAATATAAAAGTCTTATTAATAAAAATGATTTAATAAAAGAAATTTCTGTTGATAAAGGTATAGAAAATACCGTTAATGCAATAGCTGAAAATGACAGTGGTATACTAATTAAAAAAGGTCAAAATAAAGATGTTGTTCAAACTGTACAACTCCCTGATAACATTAATGCACCTGTTTCTGCTGGACAAATTTTAGGGAATATTACATATAGTTTAAATGGTACAGAAATTAGCAAAGTAAATATTGTGGCCGAAAAGTCTGTTGATAAAAATACAGCTTTTAATATGATTGAGCATGTAGTTTTCAATTGGTTTTCGCTATTTCGATATTCTAAATAAATTTTAAACTATTATAGTTATTTGTAATATGTAATGTTAAAAGAAAGCGCCAGTCCGCGTAAGGTGGAGCGAAGCGTAACGGTTGGAGAGTTCCATCCGATAGTGTCCAAAAACAAATTTATTTGTTTTTGTGACATCCAAGGGAAGGAAGCTCGACACCAAGGACCAGCGATTTTAACATTACATATTACAAGCATTATATATTAAAAGTATTACATATTTTAAATATCAGGAGAAATTGTTTATGACATCAATATCTATTCCAATTGAAAATAAACGAAAAAGCAAAATAAAAATTTTTGTATGTTCAATTAGACAAAATGGAGTATCAATTATTATTTGTATGTTTTGTATTGGATTAATTTTATATTCTAATTCAAGTCTCAAGGCTGCAAAAGATGGATTGGTCTTATGGGCGACTGCTGTAGTTCCTTCTCTTTTTCCATTTTTCATTTCAATAGAATTACTTAGTCATACAAATATTGTAAAAACATTAGGTAAATACTTAAATCCAATAATGAGACCTTTATTTAATGTTCCAGGTGAAGGTGCTTTTGCGTTTTTAATGGGTCTTATTAGTGGTTATCCAGTTGGTGCTAAAGTGGTTGTAAAACTTTTTGAACAAAATATAGTTACCAAAGATGAAGCAGAAAGACTTCTTGCATTTACTAACAATTCTGGTCCATTATTTATTATTGGAACTGTCGGAATAGCATTATTTGGTAGTACTAATATTGGCATATTATTGTTTATTACTCATATATTTGCATGTGTAACAGGCGGTATTTTTTTACGTTTTAGTAGTCGCCATGTTAATTTTACTTTAACTAATGGCTCTGATTCAAATTCATCAAATTCTACTATTTCACTTTGTAATCTTGGAGAATTGCTTGGAAAATCTATTACAAATTCAATCTCTTCTATTTTGACAATTGGAGGTTTTGTAGTTGTTTTTTCTGTAGTTATTTCTATATTAAATCAAAGTGGAGTGCTAAGTATTATCACAACATTGTTATCTCCTATTCTATGTTATTTGGGTTTTCCAAGTGAATTATTAAATTCTTTATTAATTGGAGTTATAGAATTAACAAATGGTGTTAACGCCTCTTCTAATATTCATTCTCTTTCGATTAGTATAATTACCACCAGTTTTCTATTGGGTTTTGGTGGTTTTTCAGTATTATTACAAGTACTTAGTATTATTAGTAAGGCCAGACTTTCTATTAAATCTTATATTATAGGCAAATTATTACAAGGTATATTTGCAGCATTTTACACATATCTTTTTATTAGTTTTGGTTTATTTATTTAAACAGTTAGAAAGGAGATTTTTATGGATAAAAATGACCCTAATTTCTCAGCATATATGAATTACGATATTGGATGTGATCCAATTATTGGAGATCCAAATATGTTCAATCCATGTATGCAATATGAGCAAGCTTATATGTATTATAGATATATGACTCAACAGATTGAATATAAAATAAAATGTAAAGAATATGAAAAAATGTGTAATTCACGTTCTGAAAGAAAAATAGAATAAAAAAACGACTAGATATCTAGCCGTTTATGGTAGCGAGGGTGAGATTCGAACTCACGACCTACCGGGTATGAACCGGTTGCTCTAGCCAACTGAGCTATCTCGCCATATGTTATTTGCTAACGCGATTTACATTATAATATGTGTTTTGATTTTTGTCAATAAAATGAGTTGAAAAAGTTGAGAAAATCTCAACTTTTTATTATTCATTATTATCTTTCTTCTCCACCTTTTTCCACAACTGGTTGTTGTTTTTCTTGTGCTTCTTGTGCTTCTTTTGCTATTGCATTTACAGATTTTGGATCAATAGCTACAGGTTTTACAACTTGTTGCTTGCCTGAATTTCCTTTTCCACCTTTATTACTTGTAAAAGATTTCTTGAAAGCTTCTTCTCTTTTTTTAATTGATTGTAAAGATGCCACTAGCTCTGGATCTGTTATTAATTCTTCTTCATCTGGACAATCTATTTGATTAATATATTCTTTTAAATCACTAAATACTGTTTTTACTCCATTAATAAATCCCATATTTTCTTCTTAAAATTTTAATTTTAAGAATCTTCACCTCCATTTTTAAGGTTATTTTTTTCATAATACATATCTATTGTACCACATTATTCCATAAAAATCAAGCTTTTAAGTCAAAAATAACAATATAAGCTAGTCACTGACTAGCTTATATTAAATATTTTATTAATTCATATAATCTCTTAATTTTTTACTTCTACTTGGATGTCTTAATTTTCTCAATGCTTTTGCTTCAATTTGTCTAATTCTTTCACGAGTAACCATAAATTCTTTTCCAACCTCTTCTAAAGTTCTAGATTTTCCATCTTCTAAACCAAATCTTAATTTTAAAACTTTAGCTTCTCTTGGTGTTAAAGTTCCCATTACTTCTTCTAATTGTTCTCTAAGTAGTGTATATGCTGCTGAATCTTGTGGTGCTGGAGTATCTTCATCTTGTATAAAATCCTCTAAATGGCTATCATCTTCTTCTCCTATTGGTGTTTCAAGAGATACTGGATCTTGCGCAATTTTTTGAATTTCAGCAACTCTTTCAACTGGTATTTCCATTTCTGCTGCAATTTCTTCTGGTGTAGGTTCTCTACCATTTTGTTGTAATAAATGTCTTGAAGTTCTAATTAGTTTATTTATTGTTTCTACCATGTGTACTGGTATACGAATGGTTCTTGCTTGATCTGCTATAGCTCTTGTAATAGCTTGTCTAATCCACCATGTTGCATAAGTACTAAATTTATATCCTTTAGTATAGTCAAATTTTTCTACAGCTTTTATTAATCCCATGTTTCCTTCTTGAATTAAATCTAAAAGTAGCATTCCTCTTCCAACATACTTTTTAGCAATACTTACAACTAGCCTTAAATTTGATTCTGTTAATTTTTGTTTTGCTCCTTCTTCTCCATTTAGTATTCTTTGTGCTAAATCTAATTCTTGTTCATAAGTTAGTAGTGGTATTTTTCCTATTTCTCTTAAATACATTCTAACAGGATCATCTACACTTATGCCTTCCATGTTTGTTAAGTCTATATCTTCTAATTTAATGTCTTCAACTTCTCTTAAATCATCCATGTCTGGTTCAGAATCAAGATCTCCATCTTTTAGAACTTCTACTCCTAGACCTTCAAATGTATCAAATACTTCTTCTATCTGATCTGGATTTGTATTTTCTAATTCGTTAGCTAATTCTCCATAGGTGATTTTTCCATTTTCTTTTGCCTTTTTAAGTATGCTTTCAACCTTTTCTTTACTTATGTCGTCAATTTCTTTGATTTTCTTTACTTTATTAGGCTCTACTTTTTCTGGTTCAGATTGATTATTATTTTTTGCTGTTTCATCAACTTCTTTTTCTTTATTAGGCATTTTTTTATCAGATTTTTTTTCTGTTTCTTTTATTTCTTCACTTTTCTTTGCTCTAGTCTTTTTTTCTTTTTTAGGCTCTTCTACTTTTTTTGCTTTATCTTCTATTATTGGTTCGTCTTCTTGCTTCTTTTTCATATATATTAAACCTCCTATTTGATTTTAGCTAACTTTAAAATAATGTCATTTAGTTCTTTTTCTAATTCTTTCATATTTTCTACATTTTTTTCGGTATCCAATTGCTTTAAAATTTCGTTTCTTCTATTTACTAATTTTTGTTTTTCATAAACATTAATTAAATCATCTATTGCTTTATTCACATCAGTTATTTCAAAGTCCTCAGCCATTATTTCTGTAATTCTACTAATAATGTTTTCATCTTGAAACCAATCTACAATTTGATTAGTATTAATATTTCCTTTTTGAAATTCTTCATACATCTTTTTTAGTATTTGTCTATTTGTTTCATCTTGTATATCATTTAAAGTTATTAATTTTGCTATTTTTTCATAAGATTTAGAATATTCATTTATAAGTAAATATATTACTAATTTTTCCTTTTTTAGAGTTGATTCTGAAATGTTAGTTTTGCTTTCTTCTTTTAGTTCCATCGTAATTACTTTTTTCTCTAATTTTTTACTTCCTTGATTATCTTTATAAATCAATTTATTTATTTCTGCATAAATTGCTTCTTTTGAAATTTTATATTCTCGTGCAATTTTATCAACATATATTTCTCTTTCAATCTGATTTGTAATTTTCGATAGAATTTTGGCAATTTCATTTAAAAACTTTATTTTATCATTTGTATTTTCTATATTTAATTCTTTTAGTAGAACTTTAACTTTAAATTCAACTAATGAAATAGAATTATCTACACATCTTTGAAATCTTTCTGGTCCATATTTTAAAACATATTCATCTGGATCTTTTGCACCTTCTATTTGCAATACTCTAATATCACATCCTAGATTTTGTAGAATTTCCATTCCTCTTAATATTGCTGCTTGTCCAGCCCCATCAGCATCATAACCCAAAATTACCTGCTCACTGTGTCTTCTAAGAAGTCTTCCTTGTGACTCAGTCATTGCTGTACCAAGAGATGCCACAACATTTGTGATTCCTCTTTGATATAAAGAAATAGCATCCATATATCCTTCTACAATAATAATTCTTTTGGTATCATGCTTTTTTGCTACATTAAGACCAAATAAGTTTCTGCCTTTGCTATACACTATATTCTCTGGAGAATTTATATACTTAGGTTTGCTGTCATCTAAAACTCTACCACCAAATGCAATAACTCTTTCTCTAACATCTTGTATTGGAAACATTAATCTCTTTCGAAAACTATCCATGTAGCCACCATTGTCAGTTCTTTTTACTAAGCTAGAAGCTAACATTTCTTCTTCTGTAAATCCTTTTTGTTTTAGTAACAAATATAGTTCATTAAAATTACCTGCATACCCAATTAAAAATGCTTTTAATGTACGATTGTCAAGTTTTCTCTTTTTTATGTACTCTTGGGCCATTTTAGATGTAGGTTTGTATAAATTCTCATGATAAAATTCAGCCGCAATTTTGTTTATTTCATATACTTTTGATTTTAATCTTGCTGTTTTATCATCCTCTGAATTTTCCAGTGTTGGCAACTCAATATTAGCTCTATTTGCTAATAATTCTAAAGTATCTTTAAAATCTAGTCCTTCTATTTTTGAAATAAAATGAATTACATTTCCACCAGCTCCACATCCAAAGCAATGAAATATTTGCTTATCTGGCGAAACAGCAAAAGAAGGAGATTTTTCTTTGTGAAATGGACATAATCCAAAAAAGTTTCTCCCACTTCTTTTTAACGTAACATATTTAGATATTACATCTACAATATCGTTATTTGTTCTTATTTCTTCAATTAGTTCATCACTATATCTTACCAATTTTAAATTACCTTTCTACATACTATTTATATTATTCGACATAAAGTGGTTAAATCCTTCTATACATTATGACAAATATCGAAAAAAGAAGGCTTTTTTATCGCCTTCTCATCTTTTTTGTTGTCTTATAAATTTGTTGTTCCATTATCATCAAATGGAATAAATTTATTTACTATACTTGTATTTATGTCCACTTCTGCTTGTGGAGCTCTATATTCATTAAATGATAAATTAATTTTATTATTTATTAATTCTTCAACCTCATCTTGTGATGCATGTTCAGCAAGCACAAGTTCACTAACTAATATTTGTTTTGCATTAGAAAGCATTTTCTTCTCGCCTGTTGATAACCCTTTTTCTTTTTGTTTAAAGCTAAGGTTTCTTACTACATCTGCTACTTCATATACGCTTCCACTTTTCATTTTTTCCATATTATCTCTATATCTTTTATTCCAATTTTGAGACATTTCAGTTTCATCTTCACCAAGAATTGAAATAACTTTTTCAGCTTCTTCTTTACCTATTACATTTCTAACACCAATTTGCTCTGCTCTATCTGTTGGTACCATTACTTTTACTTCACCTGGCATTCTTATAACATAATAAAATTGGTTTTCTCCTAAAATATTTTTTTCTTCTATTGAATCAATTGTACCTGCTCCATGCATTGGATATACAATTTTATCACCTACATTAAACATGTAAGACGCTCCTTTCTATTGCAAAATATTTGGTTTTTAGTTAAGAAAGGTTTTTAGGCTCTTCTCTAAACCGCAAATATATTATACTACAAAAAATGGCAAAAGTCAAAACTTTTACCATTTATTTTTACCGTTTTCTCTCTATTTTTTATTTACTAGTAGACCCAAAACCGCCCATTCTAGTGCCTTCAGCGTTATCATTATCTACTGTAAAAAACTTTTGAAAAATTGCTTGTCCTATACAATCTCCTTTTTTTATTTCCATGTCTTCATCTTTTATATTAAAGAATGCAAACATTATATGTCCATCATTATCAGTATTTCCATAATAATCTCCATCCACAATTCCAACACCATTTGATAGAACAAGCCCTTTTTTCTTTGGGTTAGAACTTCTGTTACAAAGCATTAAGTATTCATCTTCTGGCATATATGCTTTTATTCCTGTTTTTATTAACGTAGGTGCTTGACCAGCTTTAAATGCTGGAACTATACAATCTTCAGCTGCTTCCACATCATATCCAGCAGAATATTTTGTTTTACGTACTGGCATATTAATTTTTTCATTTTCAAATCCTTTTGCTATTTCAAATCCTCTTACTTTTTCCATTTTTTATACTCCTTTATTAAAATTTCTTTTGTTATTATATAATATCTTTTTTAAATTGTCATTATATTTTTTTTGAATATAAAATGAATTTTCCAAATACAATAAAAAAGAGCTATCAATGACAGCTCTTTTTAGGAGTTGGTTAGATGATAACATCTAACTCTACAATCTGTGTTGTCCTTAGAGTTGTGATTGCAATTGTCTTGTTCTTCCTCCTAAATTAATGAGTATTGTATATAGAAAGTTCATTGAAAACGATGAGTAAATATGTAAAAAAAGAACACTTGTCTTCTATTTTAATTATATTATTTTGTTTTAATCCTTCGAGTATAGATACTGATATATTTAGTCTATCAATACTTTGCTTTTTGATTTTGTCTTCCATCTAATCAACCTCACTTTTATTTTTTTCTATTACTTTTTTAGCATAAGAACAAGTTGCCTCAATACTTTTATTTAGTCTTTTGGCATTTTCCATAACATTTTCCACAAGTTTTTTAGCAATCCCTTGTCCTTGGTGTTTTTCATTTACTTCTGTGTGAGTTATATTCCATATATCTTCTGTTTCCTCAAAATTACATTCTCCTATTTCTGTATTAAAATCATAAGCTATTGCCCTTTTTTCCTGATATCTAAATACTATTCTAATCATAATATTTACTCCGTTATTTTTTCTCTCGACATAATTATATCATTAAATACCCTTTTTGTCAGCAAAATATTGACATTATTGGCTTTTTTTGATAAATTGTGTATAACAAATTACAGAAGATTTTATTTTTGGGGAAAGGAGGATTTTTTGTATGAATAAAGCAGAATTAATAGAAGCAATGGTTTCTAGAACAGGTCATTCAAAGAAAGCTACAGCAGAATCTTTAAATGCTTTCATTTCTGTTGTTTCTGAAGCACTAAAAGCAAATGATAAAGTTCAATTAGTTGGTTTTGGAACTTTTGATGTAAGAAAAAGAAGTGCTAGAAAAGGAAGAAACCCTCAAACTAAAGAAGAAATAAAAATACCTGCTTCTAAAGCTCCAGCATTCAAGGCTGGTAAAGCTTTAAAAGAGCTAGTTAATAAATAAATCATAAATTTCCTTAAAGGAAATGGTATATTAGCATTTTTGCTAGTATACCATTTCTTATTTATATGTTCAGTTTATTATTCATTATTTCAAATATAAAATTCGATTAAAGAATTTGCATCTATTTTTCTTTGTCAGCTAGTTCAAATACCGCCTTTGTATATTTTAATAATTCTTTTTTATTTTTAAATCCACAAGTTTTTGCAAAATAATCTGCATATATTGTGTCCTCTTTTACTACTCCTGTTTGTATTGCTTTATTTATATTATAACTCTCTTTTGATGATATATCTCTTAGTCTTAAGTATTCTGTTACTGTTAGATTATAAATATTATCATTATTTTTTAACTTCTCATACATATCTGTTGTTATTATTCCATTATCTATTAGATCATAATTATTTTTAAATTCTACAATTTTTTTGTCTGGATATTTTGTTACATTTGCAACTCGTTCTATATATTCTGCTTTACCTTCTTTGTTTATTTTCCCTACATTTACAGGTTTAAATATCATTATAATTGTAGATATAACAGCCATAATCAATAGTAGAACACCAATAGTACACACTAACTTTTTATTTAGCTTTATTTTCTTTCTAGTTTTAGTTCTTTTTCCTGCCATATAATCGCTCCCTTTATTTTTAAAAAGAGAACTAGAAAGTTCTAGTCCTCTCTTATGTAGTATTTTAGTTCATTTTTTTCTTTTTTGCAACTATTGTTGTTGCTCCAAGTCCTATTATTGACATACTTGCTATTGCTACATAAAGCATTATATTGTCGCCTGTTTTTGGATTTGAACCATTATCTTTCATTTCTTCTTTATCTTCTGGTTTTGATGGAGTATTGTTTTCATTGTTATTTTCATTGTTATTGTTGTTTTCAGCTTTTCTTGCTATTGTAAATGTTGTTTCTGCTTCTCCTCCATCTGCAAATG